>Ga0163161_10000764_pt1 | contig 25302 bp, 17 predicted proteins | sample S45metaG_FD_129847 | JGI IMG/M metagenome (GOLD analysis project Ga0163161, IMG submission 129847) | Switchgrass rhizosphere microbial communities from Kellogg Biological Station, Michigan, USA - S4-5 metaG | ecosystem: Host-associated > Plants > Roots > Rhizosphere > Soil | place: USA... | reverse complement strand
TGCAGCTAAACAGTATAAAGAGTTTGGTAAGTCAGTTGAAAAGTTTGGAAGTAAGAAATAAGGTTAACCGCAAAGACACAAAGAGGAACGCAAAGGCCGCCAAGAATGTTTTATCGAAACACAACTTTGGGTTCTTAGTAAAAAACTTAGCGTCTTTGCGGTTAAAAAATATTCAGTGAAAAAAAACAATAACATATTACTTGCATTTTACGGTGATGACTTTACAGGCTCCACTGATGCGTTAGAATTCATTAGCCGTGCCGGAGCAAAGACTGTATTGTTTACTGAACCGCCGACAAAAGAGCAATTGAAATCTTTCCCTGAATTGGATGCATATGGAGTTGCAGGAAAAACAAGAGCATTGAATCCAGATGAAATGGAAAAGATATTAGTTCCGGCATTTGAACAAATGAGAACTATCGGTGCTAATCATATACATTATAAAGTTTGTTCAACATTTGATTCATCACCAACTATTGGCAGTATAGGAAAAGCGATTGATTGCGGAGCAAAGGTTTTTGGAAACAAAGTAATTCCCATTTTGGGTGGCATGCCTGTACTCGGAAGATATTGTGTGTTTGGAAACCTTTTTGCACGAATGGGAATAGGAAGCAATGGAAAAATTTATCGTATTGACAAACACCCATCTATGCGCAAACACCCGGTGACACCAATGAATGAAGGTGACTTGAGAATTCATTTGGGAAAACAGACGAATAAAAAGATCGGCTTGATTGATAATGTGCAGCAGAAAGCAAGGAAAAAAGGATGGCTTGACAACATTACTGATGAGGAAGTAGTATTGCTTGATACAACAAATGAAGATGAATTGCTGAAAATTGGTGAATGGTTGAATGCACAACAAAAAAAACATGCCCAGTTGTTTTCAGTTGGCGGTTCTGGAATTGAAATGGCTTTGGGTAATCACTGGAATAAAGCTGGTGTATTGAAGTCTATAACCAAATGGAAGAAGATTCATAAGATAGAACCATTATTAGTTGTTTCTGGAAGCTGCTCACCGGTTACTATGGAACAAATTGCATATGCGAAGACAAATGGCTTTGAAGAAGTAATTATTGATGCTGTAAAGGTTTGTAATGATGGCTTGGTTGATGAAAGTATAATGAATAGAGTATGTAAATTATTAAGTCAACAAAAAAGTGTAATTGTTCATACAGGAGAAAAGCTAAAACAAAATCTTTCTTCTGAAAAATTGGGAACAGCTTTAGGATCTATCGCAAAAGATGCGGTAATAAATGCAGGAGTAAAAAGAGTTGTGATAGCGGGAGGTGATACAAGTAGCTATGCAGCAAGAGCAATGGGGATAGATGCAGTTGAAATGATTGCTCCGTTAGTTATTGGAGCTCCACTATGCAAAGCTTATTCAAGAAATAAAAACATGCATGGACTTGAAGTAAATTTTAAAGGCGGACAGGTGGGGAGTGAAGATTATTTTGTAGTGATGGCGAATGGCGAATTATGAGTGATGAATGATGAGTGAAGAGTGAAAGTAGGAGAGCATCCCCTCCAAAGGAGGGGCGAGTTTAGTTAGTTAAGAAGTTTGGGAAATCGGGGTGGGTTGCCGAATAGAAACACAGAACGTACAAGAGTGCGACGCAACAGACGATGATAGTAGCAATGCAGATGACAAAAAAAATAAACAATAAATCAAGGAAATGTCAAATAATAAAACATTAAACTCCCCTTCAGGGGTTGGGGGTAAAACATTAGGGCTGGTTCATACATCGGCGACATTGGTACCAATGTTTGCTGAACTGTGTAGTAAATATTTGCCGCATATAAAAACATTCAATATTGTTGATGATAGCTTAATTAAAAACACTATCGCATGCGGTGAATTGACACCCGACACATCTAGAAGAGTGGTGAACTATGCAGGCTCAGCTCAGGATGCAGGCGCCGATTTTATTTTATTCACCTGTTCATCGATCGGGCCGGCGGTGGAAACAGCCGCTGCATTGACAAAAGTACCGGTATTGCGTGTAGACCAGCCAATGGCAGACCAGGCAGTGCAATTAGGAAAACGGATCGGCGTGATCGCAACATTACCCACAACATTGGAACCAACAAGTGATTTGGTGAAACGCTGCGCCGCCGCAGCCGGTAAAGAAATTGTGCTGGTTTCAAAGTTATGTGAAGGCGCATTTGATGCATTGATGAGCGGCGATGCAGCAACACATGATAAAAAAGTCGGAGATGCATTAAAGCAATTATCAACTGAAGTGGATGTGATCGTATTGGCGCAGGCATCCATGTCAAGAGTTGTCGATACATTAAGCGAGGCAGACAAAAAAGTTCCGATACTGGCAAGTCCTCCGATCGCTATACAATACCTGGCAACAATATTATAGATGAAGCAATGGAGTAAAATATTTTTAGTTATCAGTGGCATCGCGGCAATCGTTTTGCTTGTGGGTGTTTTATTGCAGCAGTCATTATTGTATAAACCATTTGCACTGATCACTTCGATCAGTTTAGCGATCGGACTAGGTTCCGTGCCATCATTAAAAGGATATCAGTATACGGCATGGATCATAAGTGCGGTGGTTGCAGGAATGATCTTTCCAGAGGCATTCAAAAATTGGGGTGGTGTCAACCTGCGGGATAAAACATTGATACTTGTGATCATTCAATTGGTGATGTTTGGCATGGGCACCCATATGAGTTTAAAAGATTTTAGTGGATTAGCAACAACTGGCAAAGGAGTGATGGTGGGATTGTTTTGTCATTTCAGCATCATGCCACTGATGGGGTTATTGCTTACAAAAGTCTTTTCCTTTGATGCGGAGATCGCTGCGGGTATTATTTTAATTGGAAGTTGCAGCAGCGGGCTGGCAAGTAATGTAATGGTGTATCTCGCAAAAGCCAATCTTGTTTTATCCGTTATTGTAACAGCAATGGCAACATTAGTAGCACCATTAATGACACCGCTGCTGATGAAAACACTTGCCGGCACATTGATAGAAGTAAAATTTATTGATATGATGATCGAGATCGTAAAGATCGTGCTGGTGCCTATTGGTGCAGCTTTGTTGTATGATTATTTGAAAAGAGCAACTGCAGCGCAAAAGAAAAAAGTGTATGTGATCTGTGCAATTGCAGCAGTATGGCTTATCGCTGTTGTGATACTGCAAAATAATATTACAGATAAAGCGTTGCAGCAGTCAATGACACTTTCAGGTTTTTTTGCGGGAGCAATTATCGTTGGTGTGCTGTATAATTTTTTGCATCAACGATTTCCCATGCTCGATAATATTATGCCGCTGATTTCTATGTTTGGGATCATTTATTTTACAACGGTTACTACTGCAGCTGGCCGGGAAAACCTGATGAAGGTTGGTGTGTTGTTGTTTATGGCATCGGTCATTCATAATGCAGCCGGGTATTTTTTTGGTTACTGGCTTAGCCGTTTGTTTGGTATTGATAAAAACTCAAGTCGCACTATTGCGTTTGAAGTTGGGTTGCAAAATGGTGGTATGGCAAGCGGTATCGCGGGCAGTATGGGAAAGTTGGGCACGGTGGGTTTGGCGGCTGCGGTGTTTAGTCCATGGATGAATATCAGCGGAAGCATTTTGGCGAATTACTGGAGAAGAAAACCAGTGAAGGAAACTGAAAAAGTTAAAGAGGAAGTTTATGTAGCCGGCTGAATTGCTACTATTAAACTTCTGTTGCGTCGCACTCTTGTACGTTCTATTCACTATTGAGCAAATAAAGAAAATGTACTAATGACCAGAAAACTCTACATATTATTTATAACGACATACTCATCACTCTTCACTCATCACTCATTTGCTCAGTTAGTGGACAAAACCCCAGCCGCCATTCCTGTTGCTCCCGCCATTTATGATCGTGAACCTTATGAAGATCCGCAGATAAGTGGGATCAATCGTGATGCTTCAAGAGCAACAGCTTATTCATTTGCTGATTTGAATGATGCATTAAAAGGTGACAGGGAAAAAAGTGGTAGATATATTTCATTAAATGGTGATTGGGATTTTGCTTTCGCATTAAAACCCGGTGATGAGCCAAAAGATTTTTATAAAAGCAAAGTAAACGGATGGAAGAAAATTCCGGTTCCCTCTAATTGGGAGATGCAGGGATATGATAAACCGATCTATAAAAGTGCAGTATATCCATTTCGTCCTGTAAATCCGCCCTATATTCCGAAGGATTATAATGGAGTCGGTTGTTATCAGCGTTCAATAACTGTTCCCGCAGATTGGAAGAGCATGAATATCACTTTACACTTTGGTGGAGTGAGCTCAGCGTATAAGGTCTGGCTCAACGGAAAATTTGTCGGCTATGCAGAGGATAGTTTTCTTCCTTCTGAGTTTAATATCACACCTTATTTACAAGATGGAGAAAATATTCTTTCTGTTTGGGTGTTAAGATGGAGTGATGGAAGTTTTTTGGAAGACCAGGACCAATGGCGATTAAGTGGTATCCATCGTGACGTGTATTTAATGGCAGAGTCCAAATTAAGAATTGCCGATTTCTTTTATCAAACTAAGTTGGATAAAGAGTATAAGGATGCTGTGTTGAGTATTCGTCCAAGGATCGAAAATCTGACAGGCCATGAAACGTCGGGTTATATTTTAAAAGCACAATTATATGATGAGTCAGATAAACCGGTATTAGATCAGCCATTGGAAAAAAAGGTTGATGATATCATCAATGAAATTCATCCACGACTGGACAGAGTAAAGTTTGGGTTGCTGGAAACAACAGTTATCAATCCGAAGAAATGGAGTTTTGAAGAACCGAACTTGTATAAATTGGTTTTGACCTTAGAAGATAGTACCGGGAATGTGTTGGAAGTAAAAACCTGCAAACTTGGTTTTCGTTCTATAGAATTTCGACGATCAGATAGCAAGCTTTTGATCAATGGCAAGCTCACTTATTTATATGGAGTCAATCGTCCCGATCATCATCCAACAAAAGGCAAAGCATTATCAAGAGAAGATATTTTACAGGATATAAAAACGATCAAGCAATTTAATTTTAATTGTGTCCGGCTTTCACATTATCCAAGTGATCCTTATTTATTGGACCTATGTGATGAGTTTGGCATAATGGTCATTGATGAAGCAAATTTGGAAACACATGGTTTGGGTGGTAAACTTGATCATGATGCGAGTTGGACAGCCGCCTACCTTGAACGGATAAGCCGCATGGCATTAAGAGATAAGAATCATCCATCAATTATCATGTGGAGTTTAGGGAATGAGGCAGGCAGCGGACCTAATCACGCTGCAATGGCAGGATGGATCAAAGACTTTGATATGACGAGACCTTTGCATTATGAACCTGCGATGGGTAGCCCGAAAGAAGAAGGATATATTGATCCATCAGACCCCCGTTATCTAAAATCAAATGATCATTCACATCGTATTCAGAATCCGCTTGACCAGTATTATGTTGATGTAATAAGTAGAATGTATCCTTCGGATTATACGGCACCTTTATTAGTGAATCAAAATAATGGAGACAAAAGACCTATTTTCTTTTGTGAATATGCCCATGCAATGGGAAACAGTGCAGGCAACATAAAAGAATTCTGGGACCAATGGAGAACGACACCAAGAATAATCGGTGGTTGTATCTGGGAATTCAAAGACCAGGGATTATTAAAAAAAGATTCAGCAGGAGTTGAATACTATGCATACGGTGGTGATTTTGGAGAAAAGTATTTCGACAACTTTACGATCAAAGGGGTAGTAAATGCTGATGGAAAGCCCAAAGGGGCAATGTATGAATGCAAAAGGATCTTTCAACCGATACAGGTTGAATGGGCCGATTCAACAAAAGGACTTGTCAGGATTATTAATCGAAGTGAAATTAAAAATGTAAATAAGTACAGTGCTGTTTTGGAAGTTAAAGAAGATGGGAAAACCATTCTTAGAAAACTAATAGGTGGAATTGACGTTGCTCCCGGCACTGAAACAGCATTTCCAATTTCGCAGTGGTTACCAAAGATGAAGCCTGGTACAGAATATCATGCTACGGTCCTTTTTGTTTTGTTAAAAGATGAGCTATGGGCTCCCAATGGATTTGAGATCGCATCAAATCAATTGATTTTACAGAGAGCAAATCCAAAATTAATAACACATAATGCTTACCCTGTCGTATCATACAAAGAAGAAGAAAATGGCTACTCATTCAGCGGAAAAGAATTTAAAATTGTAATCGATAAAACGACTGGCGCCTTATCCTCTTATATATGGAAGGGTAAGGAGCAGGTTTTTGCACCATTGTTGCCTCATTTCAAACGTCCTCTTACTGACAATGATCGTCGTGGTTGGAAACCCAATAGGAAATTACGTCAATGGTATGAAGCCATTCCGAAGTTATCCGGGGAAACATTTGGCAAATTCGATGGAGGCCATGGATCCGGTCTTCTGCTAACAACGAATTATGAATTGATCAATGATAGCGCCAACGTAACTGCTATTTATTATTTTCTAGGAAACGGAGTTGTAAAAGTTGATTACTCATTGAATGTAAAACAAGGCTTGCCTAACATTCCAAAAGTAGGTATGCAAATGGCAATCGATAAAAATTATACAAATGTTGAATTCTTTGGCCGCGGTCCTATGGAAAACTATATAGACAAAAGATATGGTTCTGATGTTGGCGTTTATAACCAGGACATTTATGATTTCATGGAATCTTATGTGGTTCCGCAGGAAAATGGAAATCGCACTGATGTAAGATGGATGTATTTAAGTGATCCAAAAACAAGGGATGGCTTATTGATTGTCGCTGATAGTTTATTAAGCATGAGTGCCTGGCCATATACTGAAAAAAATATTGAGGAAGCGAAACATACAAATAAACTGAGAGTTGCCGATTATATTACACTCAATATTGATCTACTACAAATGGGTGTGGGTGGAAATGACAGTTGGAGTGATGTAGCCGCACCGCTTGAACAATATCAAATTAAAGCACAGCCATATCATTATAGTTTTTATATTGTTCCATTTAATTCAAAAAATAAAACAGCCAGTGTACTGGCAAAAGAAATTAAATATTAAGTTTTTGAACCACGGAGACACGAAGACACGGAGAAGCACAAAGAAATTCTTCGTGACACTTTGTGCACTTTGTGCCTTCGTGGTTCAATCAATCGCACAAAAAGAAGTTCCTCAATCTGTGATGCAAAAGATTTATGAAGAAGTAAAAACTCCTTATAAATACGGATTGGTCATCACTCCAGAAAATGATACAAAGAAAATAGATTGTCCTTCTGTCTTCCGAAAGGGAAAATATTGGTATATGACCTATATCCTGTTTGATGGAAGAGGGTATGAAACATGGCTGTCAAAAAGTAAAAACTTATTAGAATGGAAAACGATCGGACGATTGATGAGTTTTAGTGATACTACAAATAGCGTTGAGTGGGACACTAATCAAAAAGCAGGATATACTGCTTTAGAGGATCATAAATGGGGTGGTTCTTATCAATTGCAAAAGTTTAATAATAAATACTGGATGAGTTATATTGGTGGAAGGGAGAAAGGTTATGAGACAGGAAAACTCAGCATTGGTATTGCATATACCGAAAAAGGTCCTGCAAGACCTCATGAATGGAATAGAGTTAGTGATGCCATTTTATCTGCAACTGATAAAGATGTTCGCTGGTGGGAAAATAAAAAATTGTATAAAAGTTCTGTTATTTGGGATAAAGACAAAACATTAGGACATCCTTTTGTGATGTATTATAATGCGAATGGCGATACCAGCAATAATACTCCAAAGTGGCGGTGGTTCGAAAGGATTGGTATGGCCGTGAGTGATGATATGATCAACTGGCAGCGTTATCAAACTGATCCTGTCGTTCATCATAAGATCGGCATAACAGGTGATGGTGTGATCCAAAAGATCGGAGATGTGTGGGTGATGTTTTATTTTGGTGCCTTCTGGGAAAATAGAACTAAAGAAGCATTCAATCGTTTTGCCTGCAGTTATGACCTTGTGCATTGGACAGACTGGAATGGTAATGATCTCATTAGATCAACTGAAGACTATGACGAAAAGTATGCACATAAAAGTTATGTCGTAAAATGGAAAGGTGTGGTTTATCATTTTTATTGTGCGGTAGATAATAAAGATCATCGGGGTATCGCTGTCGCTACTTCTGTTGATAAAGGAAAGAGTAAATTGAAATTTTAAATCCCTGTCTCCGCCTATAGCGGAGAACTTTGGCGGGAAACTCAATGGATGTTTCGTATAAATAAAAAATATTTTCTTAATTCGATTTGCTTGCTGTTGATCTCATTCATAGGATTTACTCAGCAACCAAAGACTATTGATCTTATTGAAAAGAATTTTCTTAACCCTCCACAATCAGCAAAGCCATGGGTATTTTGGTACTGGATGAATGGGGCAGTTTCCAAAGAAGGGATCACTGCCGACCTGGAAGCAATGAAAGAAGTAGGTATTGGCGGCGCTTACCTGATGACAATAAAAGATACTTCATCTGCTATTCCATTTCAACCTACAGTAAGACAATTGACTCCTGAATGGTGGGCAATGGTAAAATTCGCTATGCAGGAAGCAAAGCGTTTGGGTTTGCAATTAGGAATGCATGTCAGTGATGGTTTTGCACTTGCAGGCGGTCCATGGATCATGCCTGATCTCTCCATGCAAAAGCTTGTTTGGACAAAAACCTATGTTAAGAATGGAGACACTGAAAAAATAAACCTGGAACAACCCGAAACTTATAATGGTTATTATAAAGATGTGGCTGTATTTGCTTATCCCGCCAATTCATCTTACGCATTTGCTGATGAGGTGCTGATACCAACTGTTACAACAAGCAACGGAACAAAAGCACAGTTTCTTTCATTTCCTGACCCGGATAATAAAGAAAGTTTTAAAAGTGACACTACTTGCTGGATACAATATAAATATCCTTTGCCATTTACTTGCCGTTCAATTCATATTCATACCGGCACTAATAGTTACCAGGCGCAGCGGCTGATCATTCAAACAAGTGATGACGGTATAAATTTTAAAACAGTTACAAGATTAGATCCACCACGTCATGGATGGCAGGATACAGAAGAGGATTATACACATGCTATCCCCGCTACAACCGCGAGATATTTCAGATTTGTTTATGATAAAGATGGAAGTGAGCCCGGTTCGGAAGATCTTGATGCGGCAAAATGGAAGCCATCTTTGAAGGTGATGGGAATTTATTTAAGTGATGAACCGGTGATCAATCAATACGAAGCAAAGAATGGAAGTATATGGAGAGTGGCTACAGCCACAACCACACAACAAGTGAGTGATAAAGATGCTGTCCTTCGAAAAACCATCAATAATTTAACTGGAAAACTAGACAGCGACGGAAATTTAAATTGGAAAGCACCAGCTGGCAACTGGATAATTGTTAGAATTGGTCATACATCAACAGGCCAAACCAATGCAACCGGCGGAGCTGCAAAGGGATTAGAATGTGATAAGTTTAATGCAGCTGCGATAAAATTGCAATTCGATAACTGGTTTGGAAAAGCATTTGTCCGAAAGGACTCCTTTGGAGAAAAAACAGACCCAGCATTAGCAAAAGAAGTTCTAAAAATTTTCCATGTCGATAGCTGGGAATGCGGTAGTCAAAACTGGAGTAAAAATTTTGCAGCTGAATTCAAAAAACGAAGAGGATATGATCTGACACCTTATTTACTGGTGATGACAGGTGTGCCGGTTGAAACTGCTGCAAAGTCAGAAAAAGTTTTACATGATGTAAGAACGACTATTGCCGAATTGGTAAATGATATTTTTTATGTTACACTTAAAAAACTTTCAAATGCAAATGGATGCAGGTTTAGTGCAGAAAGTATTGCGCCAACTTTTGTAAGTGATGGGTTATTGCATTATAAGAATGTTGATTTGCCAATGGGAGAGTTTTGGTTAAACAGCCCAACGCATGATAAGCCCAATGATATGCTTGATGCCATCAGTGGGGGACATATTTATGGAAAGAATATAATAGCGGCTGAAGCATTCACGTCAGTAAGAATGAATTGGGGCGAACACCCCGGGAACTTAAAAGCAATTGGTGATCGAAATTTTGCATTGGGGATTAATAAAATGGTATTGCATGTCTTTACTCATAATCCATGGATGGATAAAAAGCCAGGAATGACATTGGATGGTGTAGGTTTATATTTTCAACGAGATCAAACATGGTTCAAGCAAAGTAAAGTATGGATCGACTACTTAACAAGATGCCAGTCGTTGTTGCAAATGGGAAAACCTGTAGTAGATATAGCTGTGTTTACTGGCGAGGAAGTTCCAAGGCGTTCTGTTTTGCCAGACAGGTTGGTAAATACATTACCCGGAATTTTCGGGAAAGAAAGAGTAGAGGCTGAAAAGAAAAGATTGGCGAATGTTAACCAACCATTACGACAAATACCAGATGGGGTTTCTCATTCAGCAAATATGGCTGATCCGGAAAACTGGATCGATCCCTTGAATGGTTATAAATATGATTGTTTTAATCCGGATGTATTGATGCAAATGAAATTTCTGAATGGGAGAGTGGTGACACCGGGTGGTGCAAGCTATGCAGTGCTTGTAGTACCGGGTAAGTATCCAATGAATCCGAATGGAACAATGAGTACCATTGTTTTAAATAAATTAAAACAATTGGCGAATGCTGGAGCGAAAATTATAGTAGACAAAGAATATATTAAATCATTTAATAGGACTAAGAATGTTTTTACTGCTCCCTACATGGATAGTTCGTTTAAGAATTTGGGGATATCGAGAGATGTAGATGTAAAGGATAATATGAATGATATAGCATGGAATCATCGAAAGACAGTAGATAGAGATATTTATTTTGTTTGCAACCAGAAAAGTCGGGAAAGCAAAGTACAGCTTTCATTGCGTCATACAAACACAGAAATCGAGGCATGGGATCCTGTGACAGGATACAGCAGGGATTATGAAGGAATGATGATCAATGATAGAATTAGGTTAGATATTGTATTAGAACCTAATCAATCAGTCTTTATAATGATACGGAATAAACCTGTAAAGGTTCGTGGTAGCCGAGGTTCTGTAAAATCATTGCCAGGTTCATTATCTTTTTCAAATGAGTGGACCGCTCAATTCGATCATGCTAACGGGCTATATTTTAAAGTAAATTTTCCTAAATTAATAAGCTGGTCTTTGCATTCAGATTCGGCAGTTCGTTATTATTCTGGAACATCTGTGTATTCCAATACTTTCATTGTTGATAATGTGAGCACAATTAAGTGGATGAAACTTCAAATAGACACCATTTATGATATTGCAACAATAAAAGTAAATGGTATTGATTGCGGTACATTGTGGACCCAACCTTACGAATTGGATATTACAAAAGCAATAAAAACAGGTGAGAACAAAATTGAAATCGCAGTCACCAATACTTGGCACAATCGTTTAATTGGCGATAACTTACTGCCGCCTGAAAAGAGAATTACATGGACAACAGCTCCATTCAGGTTAAAAGATAAACCTTTGTTACCGGCAGGATTGATTGGAGAAGTCAAACTGATTTTTAGATGAAGCGTCAAATATTTTTAATATTGTTTTCTTTCGTTTCTATAGCTGCTAATGCTCAGCAACAATCCAACTATAATATTGTCTGGACAACCCAAAGCAAAAATGCATCCGAATCAATGCCTTGTGGTGGCGGTGATATCGGAATGAATGTATGGATGGAGAATGGTGATCTGTTGATCTATGTTGCCCGTAGCGGAAGTTTCAATGAAGACAATGCATTGATGAAGGCAGGAAGATTAAGAGTCAGGCTATTCCCAAATCCATTTGGAGGGAAAATCTTTAAACAGGAATTGCACCTGCAGGAAGGATATGTGACAGTTGAAGGAGAGAACAATGGAACAAAAGCAACGGTTAGAATATGGGTTGATGTATTTTATCCCCTTGCCCATATTGATATTAATGCTAACAAAAAAATTTCTGTTGAAGCTAGCTATGAAAGCTGGCGTTACCGGGATAGAGTTATTAAAGCGAGGGAAAATTTTGGTAATTCATGGAAGTGGGCCGCTCCCAAAAACAATGTTTACAAAAAGGATATCATAGATTTTAACAGCAATGAAGTTTTATTTTATCATCATAATACGGCGGAAACAATTTTTGATGTTACTGTAGCTCAACAAGGAATGAGTGCTGTAAAAGAACAATTGTATGATCCTTTAAAGCGTCTTGCATTTGGAGGTTCATTCAGTGGAAAAAACTTTATAGCTGCTGGCACGTATAATGGAGAATATGGTGGCACAGACTACAAAGGATGGAAATTAAAAAGCGCAACCGCATCTAAACAACATTCATTGAATCTTTACCTGCATACTGCGCAGGTTGAAAATATTGAAACATGGAAACAAGGACTAGCTTCGATAAAAAGATCAGCATCTGGCAATAAAGCAGCTTTTGATAAAACTCAAAAATGGTGGAAAGAATTCTGGGACAGAAGTTTTATCCGGATAGCTGGGTCAAATACAAATTCAAAGCCATGGGAAGCTGGAAGAAATTTTCAATTGTTTCGCTACATGCTTGCATGTAATGCTCACGGATCATGGCCTACAAAATTTAATGGTGGGATTTTTACTGTTGACCCTGTTTACACTGATACATCTTTTAAATTAACTCCTGATTATCGCAACTGGGGCGGAGGAATTCATACGGCACAAAATCAGAGGCTCGTCTATTTTCCTATGATAAAAAATGGAGACTGGGATCTATTGCAGTCACAGTTAGATTTTTATTTACGCATTTTAAAAAATGCTGAACTGCGAACAAAAGTTTATTGGGATCATGCTGGGGCCTGCTTTACTGAACAGATGGAAAACTATGGGTTACCAGATTATGCGGAGTATGGAACCAAACGACCAGCTGACTTTGATAAGGGTGTTGAATATAATGCATGGCTTGAATATACATGGGATACTGTATTTGAGTTTTGTTTGATGATGCTGGAAGAAGAACGATATACTAGTAAAGATATTAGTGATAGAATTCCTTTCATTGAAAGTTGTTTACGCTTCTTTGATGATCATTATCAATATCTCGCTAAACAGCGTGGAGCAAAAGCATTGGATGGAGATGGCAATTTGATCCTGTACCCTGGTAGTGGAGCTGAAACTTTTAAGATGGCTTATAACTCCACATCAACGATTGCAGCATTACAAACTATTGTAAAACGCTTATTAGCATTGCCGGCAAATTATTTAACTCAGGAAAAAAGGTCAAAGCTTGACAGCCTCTTGCATCGAATTCCGGATCTGAGTTTTGGAAATTATAATGGTCACATTACAATTTCTCCTGCTAAAACATGGGAAAGAGTAAACAATACTGAGTCACCTCAGCTATATACTGTTTATCCATGGGCAATATACGGAATTGGAAAACCCGGACTGGATACTGCTATCAACACATGGCAGTATGATACCAATGTGGTAAAGTTCAGAAGTCATGTTGGATGGAAGCAGGATAATATTTGGGCTGCAAGATTGGGGTTGACGGATGAAGCATGGAAACTTACTTCATTAAAACTTCAAAATTCAGAAAGAAGATTTCCTGCATTCTGGGGACCGGGTTTTGATTGGGTGCCCGACCATAACTGGGGCGGAAGTGGTATGATCGGATTGCAAGAGATGTTGATGCAAGTGGATGATAAAAGAATATTATTATTTCCTGCCTGGCCTAAGAATATAGATGTGCATTTTAAATTACATGCACCTTATAACACAATTGTAGAAGCTGAATGGAAGGATGGTAAACTTGGATTGTTGAAAGTAACTCCGGAGGAGAGGAGGAAGGATGTGGAGTTGATGCTGAAATAAATCAATTTTCGGGGCTTTGTGCAGTCGAGGAATTGACCAACTGTCCGCCCGGAACTTAAGCTGCACTGCTGGTGATTATATTTCAGTCAATCCCGAATTGCACAAAAACTTTTGTTGTCTGCTGGCTTATTTTGTTAATGCTATGCCTTTATACTCTTTTGGTTGAGAATATATTGTCGCACCAAGTAATTTCCATTCTACAACACCGTCAACATAATACTCAAATTTATTATTCTCCGTTGTCCTGTTCACGATGATTGATATTGGCTTCCAATTTGTCCCACTAATGAAGCCTGTTGTTGACGAGTAAGCACTTATTGGAATATTCATTTGCCCTTGTTTGTCTTTACCATACTTGATACCCAGGTCATATTTGGAAACCAATGTTTTTTCTAAGTCAATTTCAAGTAAATAACTGTCATTACTTTTCAAACTGTCCTCTGATGAAAATTTCCAGGTTTTGATTTGGTTTGAGTTTGGCTCTTTATCGTCGTTTTCATTATTTGAGTGTCCAATGAATGATAAAAGTCCAAATACAAAAATGATGGAGGCAAAAAGACCGATTTTTTGACGAATGAGTTTTGTCGCTTTAAAGCAGATTACAATAAAAAACAAGAAAAGTCCAATATTTAATAAACCCCATAATAAGTATATCATAGTCGTTTGATTACAATGGTCTGAAATGCTTGCAGGCAACACCTAAATATAGGCCACTCCACTGGCTTTAATAACATTGATCGTCAATCATAAATATTTCGCCTGTTAGAATTGTTATCTTAAAAGGCGATATTTTTCGCTAGTTATTTGTAATGTTAAGAACTTCGTTAGGTTCGTCGTCACGGCATACACGAATAAAATTCTACCAATCGTCTGTCCTGAAACTTGAAACAGGAAAGCCTTCCGTGCTAAATAATTCTCCAACTATAAAATCTTTGAAAGCATAACGAACTGCAACCGGCGATGTGACCATTGGTGATGATAAAACAATTGTTCCATTACGAATAGTGGCAGTTGCTGGACGAAATACTTTGTCAGCCCCTGCAATTTCAAATTGAGTTAATGGCTTGCCATAAGATGTCAAGCCATTCGGAACATTTTTAAATTTGATCGTTGCGATATTTCCATTCACAAGCAATGAATCAAAAGTGGGACTTTGAAAAGCAAAACCCTTCCATTGGTAAGTGTTACCTAAAGCTAAGTAGGCAAATCGTTTGCCTACAGTTTCTTTATCTGCGGGGTGAATACTCAATTCTTCACCATTGTCCATTAATACAACAATCCCACTATTAGGAATGGTGATCGCAGATTTTCTTTGCGCATCTCTCAGGTAAGCGGAATTATTTTTTTCAGTACGATGAGGCGCCGGAAATTGTGCATAGTTATAGGGAGCAATTTGTGCAAAATAGAATGGAAAATCTCCCTGTCCCCATTCATTGCGCCACTGCGCCACCATAGCCGGGAATAATTTTTCGTATTGATCTGGCCGGTCAGCATTTGCTTCGCCCTGGTACCAAAGACATCCTTTGATGGTATAACCAACTATCGGGTGTATCATTCCATTATATAATGCAGTTGCACTTCTGTTATTAAGTCTGAATGTATCGGTTGCTGTATGCACTTTTATTTCGGGAAAGGCTTTTAATGCTTCAATACTCATAAAAGCTTCAGTAGGTGAACCGCCATAGCTATCATTGATCAATGCAACAGGGACTTTCAATTGCTGTTGTAATATTCTTCCGAAATAATAAGCAGCAGCTGAAAAGTTGTTGATGTTTTCAGGCGATGCAGTTCTCCATGGCGAAGACTTGGTTGTATCTTTTAAAAATTTTTCTACGGCACGGGGAACATTATAAATCCTGATCCGGTCATTTGTTGAATTAAATATTGCATCATTTGATCCTTTGATGGGCTGATCTCTGAATCCTTTCATGGGCATTTCCATATTAGATTGTCCGCTGCAGAACCAAACCTCACCAATTAAAATGTTGTGAAGTGTTATTGCTTCACCGTCACTGATCGTTATTTCGTAAGGACCACCAGCTTCTGGTGTTGTAATTTTAAGTTTCCATTTTCCCGATTGGTCTGATTGAACTGTATATTTCTTTTTATTCCATGAAGTAGTTAATTGTACAGTGCCGTTTGGTTTTGCCCAACCCCATATCGCTGCTTCTGTTTTTTGTTGCAATACCATATTATCACTAAAAAAGGAGGGCAAAGTGATTTTCGCATTTAGTGAGGTTGGAGATGCCAGTAAAAAAAATGCGAAAGGAATAAGTAAGGAAACAAATCGTTTCATGATCGAATAGTTTAAAGGAATAAAAATAATTAATCAGGGGTCTTTGCCATCTTGCACTGTCTGTTGACTTAGTTTAAAACTTTTCTGTAATTTACCAGCCGGTATTGTTTGCAATATATGATAAGAGATAAAGATCATAAAGAAGGCTCCTATAAAAATGTTTGGTATGGATTGGGGCGGCAGCGGATCGAGATCCCTAAAAAGATACTTAAATCCAGGGTGCAGGGCAACTCGCTTCTTAAACACCTTCATATTTGTTCGATTGGATATTATCCGAAGGCAAAAGATCATTACACTTACCGGAAAAAGGGCTTGCCGGAGAATTTTCTTTTTTATTGTGTTGATGGACATGGCTGGTATAAAATAGGTTCTCAGCGTTATGAAGTTGGGCCCAATGAATTTTTCATATTGCCGCAAAATACAGAACATGCTTATGGCAGCGGTCCTGATCATCCATGGAGTATTTACTGGATACATTTTGGTGGTGATTCGTTGCCGGAGTTAAATAAAATGCAGGCCGTACAAAATCATTTCAAACCCTATCATGTAAAAAATAACGGGGATATCGTTTCTCTTTTCGCCAAAATTTATAAGACACTTGAATTAGGTTATAGTATCGATAATCTTTTATTTGCAAACATGTGTCTTTCTGAGTTTCTGACTCTCTTTATTTATAATTCACGACACTATGAGCCGGCAGCTAGTGATAAGATAGATTGCGTGGACAGTGCAATATTATATATGCAGGAGCATATTAATGATAACATTTCATTAGGTGATCTTAGCAGCCTGTATAATTATTCCGTATCCAGGTTCTCCAACCTTTTTAAACAAAAGACAGGTTATGCTCCGATCGATTATTTTGTACAAATGAAAATGCAAAAAGCCTGTCAGCAATTGAACTTCACTACCCGCTCGATAAAAGATATTGCTTTCAGTATGGGATTTGACGACCCATATTATTTTTCAAAGCGCTTCAGAACAGTTATGGGCATCTCGCCTAAAAAATACAGGGCGATGAATAATTAGAAGTGTGGTGAATTCAGGTGTTTCTTATAAAATATATAAAGATCGATACGCTCAAGTAATAGTATGTTAAAAAAATATTTTTTCTTTTTTGTTATCTGACAATGAGTGTCAGGTGCTAAACAACAATAAAAAAAACAAATGAAAAAGATCACCATAATAAGCTTTGTAATTCTTAATCTTTCTTTTTTCGCCCAAGATCTATTGGCACAGCAGCTAACTCCAAATCAGCAATTGACCAAACACCAAGTAAATAAATGGTTCAAAGAGAAAGCATGGTTGAATGGTTTAGCATTGACCCCTCATAAGTCGATCAATAAAACCGAATTTGCCAGGCAGTATCAACTAAATAAAGTGTATTGGGATAAAGCTTTTGCTTTTCTAAAAGCACAAAATTTACAAATGATAGCAAAAGGCAAATATCCAATTGATGGGGACAATGTTTTTGCAACGGTCACCGAAGATCCCTCAAAAGATTTTGAGAAAACAAGTTGGGAATCGCACAGAAAATATATAGATCTTCAATGTATCATAACAGGTGATGAAAAGATGGGAGTGTGGCCGGTAAGAAAAGCAATTGTGATCAAAGAGTACGATGAGAAAAAGGATGTTGCGAACTATTCAGCGGAAGGAAAATTTTATGTGGGAACGCCAGGTACGTTTTTTATTTTCTTTCCAACTGATGCACATCGTCCAAATATCACGCCTGGCGGAAATAAATCCGTAAAAAAGATAGTGATTAAAGTGAGAGTAGCCGAATGATCAAAAAATGGTTTAACTCTTAAATGAACTTAGTATAAAGAATAGTAGTGTAAAATCTCTGTTTTTATTAATTTCTATTTTCTTATTGGAGCACAATATCGTTTATGCCTAAACAAGAGCTGAAATTGCTGAATTTAAAAACTGGCCAAGAGGCTCTTCTCCAAAAATGAAATTGTAAAAGAAACTGGTAAAGATCTTGCGTGAAGATGAAAAAGGCAATTCTGAAAAGAATTGCCTTAGATCTAGTTTTTGTGCCCGAGACTGGAATCGAACCAGCACATCCTTGCGAACGGCAGATTTTGAGTCTGCTGCGTCTACCAATTCCGCCACCCGGGCTAAGGTGCTGCAATATTACGACATCCCGTTTAATTGCTGTTGAATGCTATAGAGATATTTTTTCTTGTAATAATATTCTTTTACTTGCAACAGTTCTTTTTCGGTAGTAACACCGTCCTTATAATGCTCCACAGTTTCTTTAACAGGTTCATAGATCTCAGACTGCAAATTGTTGATAGCAGACTGTAAATTTAGCTTTAATTCGGGGTCATCTTCTGCATCCATTAATTTTTCGTTTATTTCTAACACTTCCATCAGGAAATCAGGTGGTAATTGATATTTTTCCTCTTCCTGGAGCAACTCTTTTAATTGTAATACATATTTGATAGTATCATCGGGGTTTTGAAAAGTTTTAAAGGCTTTGTTGAGATTGGCCGTTATTTCCAATGCCTGGTGTTGTTCTGATGGAGTTGTATTTGCATAAAAATCAGGATGAAATTTTCTGCTGAGCTCAAAAAATTTTTTTGGTAACTCGTTTTTGTCGACTTTCAATTGAATGGGGATCCCAAATATTTCAAAGTAGTTCATTGTTTTGCTTAATAGTAGTACAGGCTTTCAATGGAGCGTCGCAACTAAAGCTCAATCAAGGCGCTGTCGCTGATACAATAATAATTAAATTCGTGAACGATTAAATAAAATCTAAAGCTCAAGGTTACAAATTTAGTTTCTTCGGTTACAATAAAAGAATAAAGCATGGATAATGGCAGCGAAGTAACTTCGAATAGATTGAATAAGGTGAGAAGGATCGTCCACTACAGTGTTACAGTAGTTGCCAGTGTGTTGCTGATCATTGTTTGCATTGTAGGGTATAATTTTTACCGGTTATCTTCTGACAGACTTTTTGCTGAGAATTATTCCGCTTATGAATTGACAACCACCCATGGCGAAAATGATAGCACTGAATCAAAAATTGAGAAAGCTTATCGTGAAAAGAATTATGGCGAGGTAATAAAGCTGAATACCAATTCTGTTTTATCAATAAAAGATGTTTTTCTTACTGGCATGTCTTATTTGGAAACAAATGACCTTTCAAAGGCCATCAGCAATTTCCAGGTGGTGCTTGCTGATGTGAAGGATGATAAAAACTCTATGCTGAAAGATGGGGCTGAGTATTATTTGGCGTTGACTTATTTAAAAAACAATGATTATGACCAAGCGATCGAGTTAATGAATACAATACGTGAAAGTTCATCTCACATGTATAAAAACAAGTTCAGCCGTAAGTATATTAATAAGGTTAAACGATTGAAGTGGAGATAAGTTCATCCAACAGTGGTAACACATAAAAAAAGCCCGTCAAAATTGACGGACTTTCTATTTTATTGAAAAGTTAGTGGTATCTATTTCACCGGCGACTGAAAGCTGGTACTAACAACCGGGAAATGTCTCGTGGATGCATTATTCTTTTTTAGTTGCTCGTCAAGACTTTCGGCAACGGCACGCAAATTTCTTCCATCGCTTTCATCATAATCATTCATGGCAAGAGCATCCGCTTCACGCATTGCAGCTGTAGGATCGTCGAGGTACAAATATATTTTAGCCAGGTTATAATAACTGGCATAGCGAAGCTTCCTGGCTTCTTTATCGGTACCTGAATAAATAGTTTTTACTTTGTCGTAATAATCAATAACTGGTTTCAACTTTTCTTTCACTTTATCGAGTGGTTCATCGGGGCTCATTAATACAATGGCATTTTTAAAATTATTCCAGGCTTTTTGTTGTTCGCCATATTCAGGATGTTTTTTATTATTCAATACCCAGAAAATATCATTTACTTTTTGGATTGAATAACCATAGGTTGTATTTAAATAATTATTCAGATTACTCACAGCGCCATTTACTAATTGTTTGGCAATGTTTGATTTTGTCTCTAATGCTTTATTGTTGAAATTATTGGCAGCGTCAACCGGGTTTGAAAATTCAGGCGTGTTGTATGTTCTTTTATTTTCTCTCTCAAACAAAATATAATTACTCGTCACTGTATTTCCCTTGTAATCATAAATGGTAGCTCTTGCACTGAACGAATAGGTCATCTCTGTTGAAAAGAATGATTTACGTATCTCAACATTATTTTTGTCTTTTGTTACCTGGACCCTTTCTTTGGTTTCTGTTTTTTCGATTACAATATCATCAAGCATGGCAAGAATAGTAATATGGCCGGTGCCGCTTACTTTTTTTAATCCTTCAATATTAATCAGGTTTTCAAGATTGCCTGCAGAATAGCCTAATCCCAACGATGGCGATGCTTCAATGCGAACATTATATGTTTTATACTCAGTAGGCAAAGGCTCATTAGGAAAATTCCGGTATGAAGCTGTAAAGTTGAATCTATCAAGATCGACCCGCTGTGCAAATGCCGAAGCAAAAAATAGCGAAGTACATAGGATAAGTACAAGTTTTTTCATGAGAATTGGATTTTGGCTTACAAATTGTTGTAACAGTGAAATAACGTTTCCCGAACTTAAAAATTGCTTTTCACGGCAATTATTAAGACTGTAATGCGAAGTCTTTGAAATCGGAGAAACCTCGGGAGCAAATAAGTAGCTATTAAAGTATTATATCAATCTTTAAAAATTTTACGAGGATAAATTAAATAATACTATATCCTCTAAATAGTAGCATGTATCCGCACCCTCCATTCCATACTTAAGCCTTGTCCTTCCTTATCGCCTTATCTTTTTTTATTTATATCCTTATTGAAAAACTGTGAATTCTAAACTTAAAAATTTACGGTATGAAAAAAGTTTGCCCAACAGCCAAGCTTGTCACCATTTCATTTTTCACCATTATTCATTTATCAGTTAGCGCCACAGTTTTCCCGATCAATGTAACCTTTAGTGGGTTGCAGGAAACACCGGCTAATGCTTCTGCCGGGACGGGAACTTTTGTTGGCACTTACAATGATGCCACTGACAGTTTGATCTACACGGTAACCTTTGGCGGGCTATCTGCAAATGTTATTGCTGCCCATTTTCATGCAGCACCTCCGGGTATTAAAGCGGGTGTGCTCATAGGTCCAGGCGGTTTTCCAACAGGAGTACTAAGCGGAAGTTTTACTGATACATTAGTGTTAACTGCTGGCCAGGAAGACAGCCTGAAACGTGGTCTTTTTTATTTTAATATTCATACCACTGCCTTTCCTGATGGCGAAATAAGAGCACAGATCTTTTTGCAAAATTCATCTTTCCTTGTTCCAGATATATTTTGTCCTGCAGATACTAATGTAAATGCTGATGCGGGACTTTGTTCAGCTTCAATAGCTTTTAATGCAGGTGCTCATGTAGGTTCGCCTGCACCTTTATTTTATTACAGAATTGGAAATACAGCTATCACTTCTCCTCATGTATTTCCGGTAGGTACAACTACCGTTATTGCTATTGCACTTAATTCTGCTGGTTACGATTCTTGTTCATTTAAAGTAATAGTAAAGGATGCACAGTCGCCTATTATTACTTGTCCTGCAAACATTACCAGGGTAAATGATCCTGGTCAGTGCGGTGCTGTAGTTAATTATACAGTTACAGCAACTGATAATTGCACTGCGGTTACGATTACTGTTCAGCCTGCATCCGGAAGCTTTTTCCCTGTAGGAGTTACCACGGTTAATGCAAAAGCAACTGATGCTGCAGGAAATACAGCTACTTGTTCATTTACTGTAACCGTAAACGATGTAGAGCCCCCAGTTATTCATGATCTTCTTGTTACCCCTCCGGTACTTTGGCCACCTAATCATAATATGAAAAATGTGAATGTAGATTACACAAGTACAGATAATTGCCCGGGACCGATAACTTGTCATATAGCTGTAACAAGCGATGAACCGGAAAATGGAACAGGCGATGGCGATACTGCCCCCGATTGGGAATTGACAGATGATCATCATATAAAACTTCGTGCAGAAAGAGCTGGCAATGGTGATGGAAGAGTTTATACACTTACAATAACATGTACTGATCAGTATGGTAACAGCTCAAGTGGAACAAAAACAGTATTAGTGCCAAAGAATATGTCAAAGAAAGATATCAGGCTCCTTGTTTTCCAATACTGGACGCAGGGGCATGGTCATGGAAATGGACACAGAACCGATGCTGGATCTGCATCGGACAAAAATGCCGTGATCATGAACGAAGAAGATCCTGAAACGAGCACATTGGTTCGTGCATATCCAAACCCAAGTACTAGTTACTTTACATTAAATATTCAGACAGGAAATAATAGGGAAAAAATTTCTGTAAGATTGATTGATGTGGCAGGAAGAGTAATGGAAACCAGGAGCAATCTTTCCGGAAGCCAGGTTGTAATGATTGGTAATAACCTCGCTGCAGGACTTTACATTGCAGAGATAAGGCAGGGGAATTCAACAAGGCAAATCAAGCTATTGAAACAGTAATTATAATTTGAGTGACACTACTTAAAGGCAGTGAGATTTCACTGCCTTTTTTCATTGGTAAATGACCACGTATAACTTCAGCTGTTTATTCTTGGTGTTCTTACCAGCACTAAATAAATGCTCAGATCGTTTTATATTAATAAAACACAATAGTTATGATCATGAATTCTGTTTCGGAAGTTGAAAAAATCATTCAGGATTATATTGAGCAGAAACAAAAATCGCATTATTATCATAAGAGAAAGAATGATGCGGAAAAAGAATATAATAAACTGCTCGTTAGTTGCGGAGGAGAAGAAAAGAATTTTTCATTAGAAGAGGCAAACAAAATTTACCAGGCATTCAAAGAAATGCAGGTCAACGAAGAACATTTAAAAATTGCTGAAGATAAATTCAATGAAGCCGATGAAAAACTAAAAGAGTTAGGTAATATTCTTTTCCATGCATCAATAACGGCTGATATAATTATACCGCCAATAAATGGAGAAGGGATTATCTCAAAACAGGTAACAGTGAGCTTCCCAAATGGACAGGCATTAGTTATTCAATAAAAAAAACGTCTCGCCTAAGGCGAGACGGATGTAAAAAAACAGAAACGAAGTTCATTACTGGACTACCAATTTATTTGTAACTGAAACATTATTATTCACACCATTTATTTTTAATAAATAATTTCCCCCGCTAACAGATCTTGGTATTCTTACTTCTTCAATATGCCTACTGCTGTTGACATTAATTTCTTTTGACTGGATCAATTTCCCTGTAATGTCTATCAACTCTACACTGTATTTACCAGCTGGTTGATCCGCGAATGTAACTTTTACAAGCCCGGTTGTTACTGGGTTTGGATAAACTGAAATACCATTGTTAATGATCGCATTCTGTAATGGAGGTTTTTTAGTTAGATCTTCTGTTATTTGTTGTTTTGCTTCTTCGGCATTTTTTCTATCTTTTTTCTTTTTTGCAAAAGCCAGCCTTTCATTCGCCAGGTCAGATGCATTGAATACTGATGCAGTAGTAGAAACTTTTTCCGCCAGCATAGTTGTAAGGTCAAATCTATAATAGCCAATTGCGGATTCAGAGCTTGCAACAATTACATTACTTCCTTCTTCTACCATGGCACCGTTTGTTGAAAAGCCGTCGGGTAATCCTTTGATGGTTCCCTGGTAAACAGCCACTTTGGTTTCAATAGATATTTTGAAAACATTTCTGTTTGCTGTCAGCAGGTATAAATTTCCAGAGGCATCGGCGACCATATCACCACCATAACCTTTGCGGTTATGTACAGAATAATTTGCATTGTTTGCATCATCTGATAAAGCACCAAGATCGGTGATCACCGGATTTTTTCCAGTTGAAAAACGAATAAGATGATTGCCATCATTGGTTAATGCATATCCATTTTCATCTGATGCTATTACCATGCGGCATATTTGGTTAGCACCATCGCCAGGGCCACTTACAGTTCCGAATGGCTCGTTTTCGAAATAGTAGATCTTATTTGACTTCAGGTCAATATAGCGAAGCTGGTTAAAGCCCATTGGAGTATAATAAAGCCGCTCATGTTTTTTATCATAAGCCATCGCTGCGGAGTTTGTGGCAAATGGTTTGTCATATTGGTTACTGTTATTATTTACAACAACCGTTTTTACTCTTACATTGCTTCCGTTTGCAGCAGCAAGTTCCTGGTCAAGGTTCACAATTTTTTTGACGGGTGCTTTTGCAACAGTCACATCCTTTTTAACAACGGGATTACCTGTTCTTGCATTCAAAGCTTCTTTTTCCTGTTTGCTTTGATAAATCGATCTTATTTCTTCGCCAGTGGTAATATTTACAAGACGAACTTCTTTCCAACTTCTGCCTCCTTTTTCAACAGCAGTTATGGCATATCCTGTTAATGGTTGTTCTGCCTTTTTTCTTTTTTGTGCGAATGACCCTGTAATGAAAGAGGTCATTATAAGCAGTAGTAAAGTTTTTTTCATAATCGTTAGGTTTTGTACCATTAATCTACGATATTTTTCGTTGAACAAAAAAAATTATTGATGAACAGCTTATTTATTATATGAATGGGGATAGCTAAACTGTATCAAACTTCAGACTCACAGCAATAATTGTAAATTCACAACATGCAAGCACTCACATTTGGAGGGATGGAAGAGATCATTTATCAATCCGTTTCTGAACCACAGATATTAGAATCAACAGATGCAATTGTCCAGATCATATTGTCGGGTATTTGTGGTTCTGATCTTCATGTATACCATGGGAGAGAAACTGGAATTGATGAAGGTACAGTCATGGGGCATGAATTTGTGGGAACAGTTATAGAAACAGGAAATGCTGTAAAGAAATTCCATAAAGGGTCAAGAGTGTTAAGTCCTTTTACCACATCATGCGGGACATGTTTTTATTGCCGTATAGGATTGACATGTCGTTGTGAAAAGGGGAATCTTTTTGGTTGGGTACAAAGTGGTCATGGTCTGCAAGGGGCGCAGGCTCAATATATCCGGGTGCCAATGGCCGATACTACACTCGTTTCATTGAGTAATGATATAAGTGAGGAAAAAGGTTTGCTACTCGGTGATATTTTTTCCACCGGTTATTTCTGT
>Ga0163161_10000762_pt1 | contig 25326 bp, 23 predicted proteins | sample S45metaG_FD_129847 | JGI IMG/M metagenome (GOLD analysis project Ga0163161, IMG submission 129847) | Switchgrass rhizosphere microbial communities from Kellogg Biological Station, Michigan, USA - S4-5 metaG | ecosystem: Host-associated > Plants > Roots > Rhizosphere > Soil | place: USA... | reverse complement strand
ATTTGCCCAAACTTATAATATAGAAATTAAGGAAATCCTGATCTATAACCTGGTAGACGGTGTATTTTTCGCAAAGCTGATCTGCACCGACGGCGAGAAAACTCAGGAAATTGATGCCAGGACGTCTGATGCCATTGCACTGGCTGTCCGCTTCAATTCCTCTATTTATACCTACGAATTTATCCTCTCATCTGCCGGTATCGTTATTGAAGGAAATGATTTCGTGTTTCTTGAAAACATGGACAATCTCAGTAAAGAACAGGGACAGGAAGATATTGACACTTCTATACCCGGAACAGGTTACAGTAACCTGAGCATTGAAGAACTCAACCAAAAATTGCAGGAGGCCATCACGGATGAGGCCTATGAAAAAGCTGCAAGGATCAGAGATGAACTGAATAAAAGAAATTCATCACAATAGCCATTATCTGCAAGTTTATATACATCTTTATTACCTCAACACCTAACAAATCTTATCTGATCAATTTTTATGGAGCGTTTTCACGGAATCATTGGCATCCTCTTTATATTGGGCCTCGCATATCTGTTTTCTAACAACAGAAAAAAGATAAATTACAGGCTTGTTGCCAGTGGACTTACACTCCAGGTTTTGATTGCCGTACTTATTCTAAGAGTGAGCCCTGTGCAGCATTTTTTCGAATTTCTGGGTAAGGGAATGCAAAAGATCGAAGAGTTTGCCAAGGTAGGCGTAAATTTCGTTTATGGTGGTGTGGCAGTCATCGGTTATGACGGACAGCCTCATCCCTACGCTGCTCCGGATGGTTTTGTATTTGCCTTCAATGTCACAGCAACCATTATCCTGGTATGTGTTCTTGTCGCTATATTTTATCACTTTGGCATCATGCAAAAAATTGTTGCAGTGATTGCCCGGGGAATGAACTTCATCATGCGCGTGAGCGGTGCAGAAGCATTGAGCAACGTTGCAAGTGCATTTGTTGGACAGGTTGAGGCCCAGGTGATGATCAAACCTTATCTGAAAGGAATGACCAAAAGTGAATTGCTGGCCTCTATGAGCGGAAGCCTTGCCTGTATCGCCGGCGGTATCCTGATTGTTTATGTGAACATGGGTGCGCAGGCAGGAATGAACCTTGCCCCTAAGCTGATCATGGCCAGTTTAATGGCAGCACCCGGTGCATTGATCATTGCCAAGATTGTTTTTCCTGAAACCGAAGTGTCACAAACCATGGGCAAGGTTAAACTGGAAGTAAAAAGTGAATACACTAACCTGATCGATGCCATTTCTCATGGTGCAGGCGAAGGTTTTAAAATTGCAATGAACGTAATTGCCATGCTGATCGGTTTTATAGCGCTGATTGCCCTGGTTGATTATATCTTTATCCATATCGGCCACCTGTTCAATCCGGATTTCAACCTGTCGCTCGACTGGATTTTCGGTAAATTGTTTTATCCTTTTGCCTGGTCTATGGGCATTCCGGAGCAGGATGTGAACAATGCGGCTACCCTTCTCGGGCAAAAGCTGACAGTCAATGAATTTCTGGCTTTCAAAAACCTGACCACCAAGGCAGTGCCTATCGTCACAGAAAAAGGAATTTTGATCATTAGTATTGCCATCTGTGGTTTCGCAAATTTCAGCAGCGTAGGAATGCAAATCGGTGGTATCGGTGAATTGGCACCTGAACGTCGTGCAGACCTGGCTAAATTAGGCCTTAAAGCACTGATGTGCGGTACACTTGCTTCCTATCTTTCGGCATCTATTGCAGGAATTTTGATGTAGGGGATCAAAACACATCTATTTTGAGGAAATCATCAACATCCTGTTAAGGAATGTTATTTATTTCATAGATATTTAATATCTTTCATCAGAAATCTATTGTTATCATAGGTTATGAAGCTTGCATCAGCCTGATCTTTCTATTGCTTTACAGGTTGTGCAGGTTTCAATGGATATTTTCTATTATTTTTTATGTCAGGACACTATCGTAAAGAAAAAGACTGTCTCAATTGCGGGCATCACGTTGAAGAACATTATTGTACGCACTGCGGGCAACCTAATCTGGAATTAAAGGAACCTTTCTGGCACTTTATCGGCCATAGTATTGGTCACTATTTTCATTTCGACTCCAAGTTTTTTCATACGTTAGTTCCTCTGCTGACAAAACCAGGTCAAATAACGCTGGATTACCTTGCGGGCAAAAGAGCACGTTACATACACCCGGTAAGCCTATATATCTTTGTATCTATAATTTATTTTCTCATCGTTCCGCATTCGCTGAAAGAAAAAAAGGTAAAAGCAGAACTTACTCAGGCACAACAGGATAGTGCATCCGTTGCTGTGAGGAAAAGCAAAGCACAGCTGAATGCCATAGCCCCCGGATTAGGCAACTCCGTGAGGCTGGCATTGGATACAGACTCCCAGTTCATTGCCTTGAGCCTCCAATCGCAGAGGCGCTACATAGACAGTCTGGAAAAAATACAGAAAAGCAAACCGACTGAGAGGCTTGCAGATAAAATAGAGGATTATAAAGACATCTTCACAGAAAGACAGGACACTAGCTACGCAGCTTATCTTGCAAGACAAAAAACACTGCCTGCTAACGAGCGTGACGCATGGTGGCTGAGAAGGATACGTAAGGCAAATTTTAAGAAAAAAGCTGAAAACAAGGAGAATGGCGATATCCATTACAGCGCGTCAGAGCATAAGGTAAATATCAATGAGGAAGTAAAAAAATACCAGCCTAAACAATACTTCCTGCTCATGCCTTTGCTGGCCTTGTTCATCATGATCAACTTCAGGAAAAACAGGATCTATTATATAGACCACCTGGTTTTTACCATTCATGGAATGACAGCCTATTTTATTGTCTCTATTGTTACCAAGCCAATGGAGAAATACATATTTGGTATGGATTCATTTGTAAGCCAGGCTCTTGAATTAATTGTATTTGTGGGTATAGTTTGGTACCTGTATGCAGGCCTCAAATTATTCTATCAGCGTTCAAGAGCTGTAACCATTCGTAAAACGATAACCGTGATGCTCATGTATAGTCTTACCTTCTATATTTCAGAAGAGATTATCAGACAGATCATTGTGATGATCATGACTTAAAAATGGAACATTTCATTATCTCAGAATAAAGATTGTATGCCTACTGTATTAAATTAGTGTGAATTTATATAATTTAACATTTTTTAAGAGTAAAATATTTTTATGACTAATTTTTTAGTTATATATTAGGCTGACCAACGCCGATGTATGAAACTAAAATGCCTCTCTCTGCTCCTGTTTACGTTCCTGTGTTCTGCTGCATTCGCACAAAAGCAATATGCCATTAAAGGCTCTATCGTTGATACTTCATCCGGTAAGAAATTAGTAAATACCTCCGTCAGTGTGCTGCGCAGTATAGACTCTACCCTGTTAAAGTTTAGCCGAGCTGATGAAAATGGGATCTTTTCTGTCAGCGGGCTTCCCGGGGGCAAAATGTTCCTGCTGGTCACCTATCCGGGATACGCAGATTACGTGGAGAATTTTACACTGGACAGTGTCAGGAAGAATATAGATTTTGGAAATATCAGACTTATTCTGAAAGCAAGGCTGCTTGCAGATGTCATTATTAAAGGTAAAGCTGCTGCAATCAAACTCAAAGGTGACACTACTGAATTTGATGCTGCAGCGTACACCATCCAGCCCAATTCAAAAGTTGAAGAGCTGCTCAAACAACTCCCCGGTATTCAGGTAGATAAAGATGGCAAGATCACTGCACAGGGCCAAACGGTAAGCAAAGTACTGGTTGACGGAGAGGAGTTCTTTGGGGATGACCCTACCCTCGTTACGAAAAACATCCGGGGCGATATGGTAGATAAGGTCCAGTTGTTCGACAAAAAAAGTGACCAGGCAGCTTTTACAGGTGTTGATGACGGCAAGACGACTAAAACAATCAACCTTAAATTGAAAGACGACAAAAAAAACGGCTATTTTGGTAAATTGGATGCCGGGATTGCTACGGATAAATATTATCAGAACCAGGGAATGTTTAATGCTTTCAAAGGAAAAAAGAAGTTCTCTGCTTATGGTACACTTGCAAATACAGGTAAGATTGGATTGGGATGGTCAGATAACACCAAATATGGCGCATCCGAAAATGTTGAATATATTGATGGTGGTATTTACATCACTAATGATGGAAGCGACCAGTTATCAAGTTTTGATGGCCGGTATAACAACCAGGGAATACCTGTTGCAAGAACAGGAGGCACACATTACGATGCCAAATGGAACAGTGATAAAGAAGCCATCAATGCGAATTACAAGATCGGATCACTGAATGTAGAGGGAGATAAAATTACCGAAACCCAAAATAACCTACCTTCAGGAACTATCATTTCCAAATCCAATGAACACTTTGATAACTACATGTTCCGTCAAAAAGCTGATGGCACTTATACGATCAATCTGGATACCTCTTCTACCCTTAAGCTCTCAGTTGATGGCATGCTGAAAAACAGTGAGGCCAGAAGCGCTTTCTCTACGACCAGCGTACGTGGAAATGGTGTGCTGCTCAATGAGACGGAAAGAAATATATCCAATGACCTCCGCAACAAAGTATTCAATGCAGCGGCATTGTGGACAAAAAAACTTAATAAACCACGCCGGACACTCTCTCTAGACCTTAAAGAATCCATTACACAGACGGAGACCAAAGGTTTTCTGAAGGCAGCCAGTCAGTTCTACAACTTTGACGGGGTGCTGGAAAGCGATACATTGACAGACCAGTACAAAACCAGCCTGGTGAAAACATCTGCCTTCACTTCTAATATCGCCTACACAGAACCTCTTGCAAAATACCTTGCCATAGTGCTGAATTATGGTTTTGCTGCCAATAACAGTACCGCAAACAGAAGATCTTTCAATGCATCTGGCAGCGGGCAATATGATACACTTGACACCCTGTACAGTAATAACTATCAGTTCAATCAAATCTCTAACCAGGGAGGTGCGGTATTGAATTTCAAAAAGGCCAGGACTACCCTGAATTTCGGGACTAAAGTGGCCAGTGTAAATTTCAGACAAAGAGATCTGTATCATAATTCACTGTTTAAAAGAGACTTCATCAACTGGGCTCCGCAACTCAAATTCAATTACAAAATTTCCAGTCAGGGAGAATTTGGGATCGATTATAACGGAACAAATGTCCAGCCTACCATAGACCAGATACAGCCGGTAAGGGTAAACAATGATCCCCTTAATGTCATACTGGGCAATCCGGATTTAAAAGCATCATTCAGAAATTCCATTCAGGCGCATTATTCCTCATATAAAGTAATAAGCGGGGCCAGTTTTTATGTATATGGCAATTACACCAAAACTACTAATCCTATCGTAGGCAATGTAACTACCGACTCTACAGGTAAGAGTACTTTGCAATCGATTAACCTGTCGGGCAAAAGTTCAAACGCACTTTATATGGGGTTTTCTGGGGGTCAAAAGATCAAAGCCATTGACATCACTGCCGGTATCAACGGTAATGTGAGCAATAATGTATCCTACAATTATGTGAATATGGAACTGAATAAAATCCAGTCAGCAACTTATTCAGCCCAGCTATACATGTATAAGTTCAAAGAAAAAAAGTACGACATTTATATCAATTTTGGCCCTACCTATACGACGAATGAATCCTCGATCCAAAAAAACATCAATGATAACGGCTGGGGCTATAAAGGTGATGGCGGAGTAAATTTTATGATTCCCCTAAAATTTGAAATAGGCAGCAGCGGACAATATGAGTACAGGGCTAAAACACAGTCTTTCAATACAGATTTCCACCGCTTTATCTGGAATGCTACTGTCAGCAAAAAATTCCTCAAGTCTGATGGCTTAAAATTATCCCTTGCTGCAAATGACCTCCTCAACCAGAATGTCGGTTTCAACAGGACAGCTTCAGGTAACATGATCATACAGAGTAATTACACAACAATCAAAAGATATTTCATGGCATCAATTTCCTGGGATTTCAACAAGATGGGCGGGTCTGACACAAAAAAATAAAAATATATGAAAAAACTAATGATCATATTATGGCTTCTTCCGTGTATCAGCCATATCGCTGCAGCACAGAATGCAAGATTCCCGACAGCAGGTGTGATAGAATTTGAACGCAATAACAATATGTATGCGATTATCGGGAAACGTGTGAAGCAGGATGATACCTATGGCCAGAAATTTTTTGAGTCGTACAAAAAAACAAATCCTCAGTTTAAGATTTTGAAGAGCACATTATATTTCTCAAAAGATAAAACACTGTTTAAACCAGAAGAAGATACGTCCCCTTCCAACTCCTATATGGCACAGGGACCTGATGTCACACAGATCAATACGATCTACACCGATTTGACTGCGCAGATGTACAGCACCAGAAAATTGGTTTTCGAAGAAAAGTTTATTGTAAAAGATTCCACCAGGAAAATTAACTGGAAGCTCAGCAATGAGACCAGGGAAATTGCTGGTTATACTTGCCGGAGGGCAAATGCTATCGTCATGGATTCCATTTATGTGGTCGCCTTTTACACTGACCAGATTCCCGTGTCTGGTGGGCCCGAATCTTTCAGCGGGCTTCCAGGAATGATTCTGGGACTGGCATTACCGCATGATCACATCAGCTGGTTTGCAAAAACCGTGACAGACAAAACAGTAGACCCATCGCTTATTGTTCCGCCCGTAAAAGGGAAGCCTACTAATAACAAAGGCATGCTGGTGATTATCAACGAGGCCATGAAAGACTGGGGCAGTTATGGGAAATATTATTTAAAAGCCCTGATGCTCTAGCTCATCAAAAATGAGCCGCAACACCAGGGCCTTTATCAATTTATATTTCCTGAGTCAGATGGAGATCAACCCTTAAGATTTATCCAACACATCATCAGCCTGATCCGCTACTGAATGATCAGACAGGTGTTTTTTTGGGAAATTGAAAAGCAATGAGCTCAGTACAGGAAGTACAAAAATAGCCACCGTAAAGATTGAAACAAAAAGATCCGTTTTTTCCCCTTCTATCGCCTGCGATATCGGAGATTCCGGATAGAAATGTGTGATCACTGAGGAGGTAAGTTTGACCCCCAGAACACCTATCACGATAAAAGCCACAGTTTCAAGAAATGTAAACTTCTCCATTAGCTTTACAAATGCCTGAGCAACAAACCTCATCGCCAGGATACCGATAAATACGCCAATATAGATCAGCCAGATGTGATCAGTAAAAGCCACCGCGGCAAATACATTGTCAATAGAAAAAGCAAGGTCCATTACCTCTACCAGTGCAACAGTAGCCCAGAAATTACCGATCAGCCCTACAGTAGATTTGTATATCCAGCTTTGGCTCTTATCAATTTCTTCTTCCTCAGCACTCGCTTTCGCATTTTTCTTTCTGAAATAATCAAAAGCAAGATATAACAGATATAATCCGCCCAGGGGTTTCAGCCACCATATTTTCACCAGCCATGCTGCAAGGAAAAGGCAGATACCGCGGAATACATAAGCGCCGATAATACCGTACTTCAAAGCTTTATCGCGCTGGTTTTTAGGTAAATCCATCACCATCGTAGCGAGTACAGCTGCATTGTCAACAGACAATAAGCTTTCTATAACGATTAAATTTAAAATAATAAGGAGACCTGCCTGTATATCGTCTCCCAGAATAGTGTGTAAAAAATCCATTTATGTCGCGTTGTTTGGCTTCTAAATTACTAAAAAATTAATGAAACAGCATTGGAACAATAGGTTAATCTGCACAGCTTAAAACATGCCAGGACAACCTGCTGCAGCCTGTCCTTAAAAAGACGAAACCCTATTCCGATACCTTCTGTCGCAATTAGCGACAGTCAGCATCGAAACAGGGTATCAGTATTTTTGAGCCGGAAGATCTAAAAAAAATTCAGGCAAATAAATTATCTGTTTTCAGCTTCTACGAAAGCCCTGTTGGTATGGCCAACATAGATCTGACGCGGACGGCCAATCGGCTCTTTATTTTCGTGCATTTCTTTCCATTGTGCAATCCATCCTGGTAAACGTCCAAGAGCAAACAATACGGTGAACATATCTGTAGGGAAACCTAAGGCCCTGTAAATAATACCTGAATAGAAATCTACGTTTGGATATAACTTGCGCTCTACAAAGTATGGGTCACTTAAAGCAGCTTCTTCCAGTTTCTTTGCGATTTCCAGAACCGGGTCATTGATACCTAATTTCTCCAGGATGTCATCACATGCTTTCTTAATGATTTTTGCACGGGGATCAAAGTTTTTGTATACACGGTGACCAAAGCCCATCATACGGAAAGGGTCATTTTTATCTTTTGCTTTGTTGATCCATTTCTCGGTGTCGCCACCATCTTCCTTGATACGTTCCAGCATTTCGATCACCGCCTGATTTGCACCGCCATGAAGCGGGCCCCATAAAGCAGCTATACCAGCAGAAACAGAAGCATAGATATTACAGTCAGATGAACCTACCATTCTTACTGTTGATGCAGAGCAGTTCTGCTCATGGTCAGCATGAAGGATCAGTAAGGTGTTCATCGCTTTTACTACAACCGGATCAATTTCAATTTCTTCTGTACGCTGACCAAAAGTCATGTTCAGATAATTGCTCACATAGTCATATTTATTTTTTGGATAGATCAGCGGATGGCCTAAAGATTTTTTATAGATGAAAGATACAATTGTAGGGAATTTAGCCAGCAATTTGATCATCTCACGGTTCATCGTTTCTGTTGACGAATTTGCGTCAAGAGATTCAGGATAAAAAGTAGAAAGTGAGCAAACCAGCGATGCCAGCTGTGCCATCGGATGTGATTTTGAAGGGTAGCCATCCAGGAATTTTTTCATATCCTCGTGGATCAGCGTATGTTTGGTAATCTGCGACTGGAAATTTTCCAGCTCATCCGTTTTAGGAAGATCGCCGTAGATCAGCAGATAAGCAACTTCAAGAAAGGTAGATTTTTCAGCAAGATCTTCAATCGCATAACCCCTGTATTTGAGTATCCCTTTTTCACCATCTAAAAAGGTAATTGCACTTTTTGTAGATCCTGTATTCTTATATCCGAAATCCAGGGTAATATGACCTGTTAAATCTCGTAATTTTGAAATATCAATTGACTTTTCTCCTTCAGTACCAGTTACAATGGGAAATTCATATACTTTTCCATCAATCTTAATTTCTGCAATATCTGACATATATCTTCTAATTTATAAATAACAAAAATAACTATTCTGCTGACAATCGCCTATAAACAATCATAACAATGCTGTTAAATTATTGTTAAGCGCTGATCATCACTTCTAAAAACTTAATCTTACGATTTTGGCTTAATTTCTTCAACTACCCCACCGCACTCCAGCATTTCATCTCCGTAGTAAGGGTTGCTGATCTTTTTTTCTGATGAAAGCCAGTCGCCCCCATCTCCATTATTTGCCATTGGGCAATGCTGTACATATATAGTACCCTTTTTAAGGTCTACATGTTTAAACAAGGCAATCACATCAGAACTCAGCGAAGTAAATTCCTTCCGCTGGATCTTAATATCTTCTGTACCGGCAATCTTATCAGCAATCAGTGCAGTATTCTCACAACCCGAAAAAGCAGATAAATATTTGGATAAATCAGCAGCGCTCTGATGCGCTCCGGCAGCTTTTCCGGCTACCAGCATATTTTTTAAACTGATATATCCATTATAAATGTTTTCTAATTTGGGATCGGAAAGCTGTATTTCAGAATTTACAGCAACGGTATTCGTAACCGCAGTACTGTCCCCCGGAGTATCTTGTTTTTTGGCAGCATTTGAACAGGCTGTTAAGGCCAGCAAAAGTGCTATTCCAACGTATCTTTTCATCTGATTTACATTTGTTTTTATAAATATCATGGATCCTTTTACAGATCCTCACCACTTTTTACTGGCCCTGATCTTATTCGGATTTCATTAATTTCTTATTTTGGTCAAAATACTATTTTAATTCTAAATAAGTAAAAAAGCACAACATAAATGACATGCCTTTTTGAAAATATTGCAATTGATAAATATGAATCCTTATATCAATAAAAAAGCAGCCCTGATCATAACCAGAGCTGCTCTCAACATTCCCTGAAAAGGGAACGCTTATACTTTGTTACAATTTAAATCCGTAAGCAATACGCAAAGCAATTTGTCCTGTACGATTTTTATCGTCAACTAAACGCAAAGCATCTCCCTTACCGGCATTCTCATATTTAAGGCCAAGGTCAAGGCCATTGCTCCAGGAATAACCGATAGTCGGTGCATATAAGAAAGTAGTTTTTGCATTTTCAGTAACACCGAAAGCCGCACCTACTTCGCCCATTGCGTAGATACCTGAACCTGTTGGATCAAGGAAATACTTCAGACCTGTTTTCAATGGAATATAACCATAGTTAGGAACTTCAGAGATAATTCCGTCATGTGCATAGTTATTGTCTTTCGCAAAAAAGTTAGTATAACCTGTTGCTACAGGAACTGATAATTGTTTGGTCACATCAAATTGTACACGAACGTCAAGTCCTGCTGCAAAACTATAAGCATCATCAGTAGGAAGACCTAAATTTGCACCTATACCAATTTTTTGAGCGCTTGCGTTTGTCGAGAAAAATATTGCTACCGCAGCTACTGCTGAAGCAAAAAGTTTAGTAGATTTTTTCATGTTGTGTTTACTTGTTCTATAAAATTCCAGAATCACTCTGTTATGGCCACATTTACAAACAGCATGCCAATAGCGTAAAAAGATTTTTTATATCACATCAAAATCAAGAACCATGGCCCCGGCGAGAGATTTTTTACAGAAAATATAATAACGCAAAAACCTGCGGTTTTTGTACCCAGACCAATCGCAGCAATTTCGATTATATGATTAGTTAACAGCCTGTTACAGCTTATACTTCTGTCTGTATATTTTTATTGCATTTTCTTTCAGCAGTTCGGCTGGCGTATCTGCATCCAGCCAGTTTATCATGACACCGTCTTTTTCCATTTTTCTAAAAAACGTCATCTGCCTTTTGGCAAACTGGCGGATGGCAATGTATAGTTTCTCCTTCAAATCTGCCAGATTCAGCTCATTCTGCAGGTATGCAGTAACAAATTTATACTCCATTCCATAAAAGATCAATGCTTCGGCAGGCACCCCCTGCTGCAAAAGCCCCTTTACTTCATCAATTAAGCCTTCCTCAAAACGTTCATCTAGCCTTTTCAGGATGCGCTCCCTCCTGGAATCGACCTCTCCCCTCAGGCCAATAATCAGGGGATCAATCTTAGGACGCAGTTCTTCTGTCAGCTCATGATGCTGCAGGTAATCTGCAATTTCAATAGCCCTGACCAGGCGTTTGGCCGAGGATAGATCTGCCTGGGCCCTTAATGATTCCGGATAAGCAGCTATGATGCGACGCAGTTCCACTATATCATGTGCAGGAAGCTGCTCTCTTAAGTCTGCATTTACCGGAACAGCCGTGTACTGATGGTTTTGTAAAATACTGTGGATATACATTCCTGTACCACCGCAAAGCACAGCCAGCTTTTGCTGCGCCTTAATCATTTGATACGCCTCATAAAAATCATCCTTAAATGCATTTACATTGTACTGCTCTCCGGCATCCCTGATATTGATCAGATGATATGGAACCGCTGTACCATTAAGCGTGTACTCTTTGAGATCTTTACCCGTGCCAATATCCATGCCTTTAAATACCTGCCTGCTGTCAGCACTGATAATTTCGCCATTAAGCGCAGCAGACACAGCCACTGCCAGCCTTGTCTTGCCGGATGCGGTAGCACCAAGGATGATTAATAAAGGATTCATTTGGTCATAAAGATGATAATTATTTATAAATAGAGGATATGTTTTAAATTTCCTGTATTATAAATCCGGATATAATGCATAGCATGTAGATAAGCTTCAGTTTCCGCTGCGCTCATTTCTGCTGTAGCTGAAGTAACCTCTGACGGCAGGCGGTGGGGAAAATGGCGTGTCATGTGTTCAGTATTGAGCCATATTTCTGCCGGGGCAGAGCTGGCCACAAGCTCAAAGCCAAGCTTTGTATATCCATTGCCGTATGACCAGTCCATGTCTGTATAAGTCATGACATCGCTTGGGGCAATTGTTTTAATCAAATGTTTGAGCAACTTGCTCAGACCACCCTGGACGGTTATCCCCTCGGCAGTAGCAAAACGGATCAGTTCCACAGATGTGTATCCTTTTTCCGCCCTCCTGGTCATATTTCGTTTGGCACTAAAAGAAGCAAGGGCGACGAGCTCGGTGTCCAGGAATAAAGCGTATTTGTACCTGGCACTGGCTGATCCCTGGAGATGATTGCGCTCAAAAAAAGCGTCAGCCTGTGGCTGGCTTACTGAAACTACTTTGGTTTTACGACCGTGAATGGTTTGATTCCTGCCCAGTATCGAGCAGATCCTGCTCAGCACCTGCATGGGCCTATTCAGCCAGATATCTTCCCAGAGCTGAACCAGGAGAACTCCTTTCGCACGATAGGCAGAAGCCAGATCAAGCAGGCTTTGCAAGTGCACATGACCAGACGCGGGGATTAAATTTAAAACCAGCCCCTCGGCTTCTTTAAACTTTACTAAAACGGCATCACCAGAAGCATACACTTCAGCGGCAATACCCTTTGTCAATAAGTTTTCCAGTAAACTTTGCTGCCAGCCGGCAATTTTTAAACCCACTCCTGTTCCTTAAATATTTTATATCCGGCCGCCACCTTATCTTCAATCAGACTGAGCGTCAAATCGTCCAGTTCCTTAATCACCAGCGTACGTTCATGCTGTGGCAATCCCTCCGGAAGTAAATCCACAGCGACGTGATCTTCCCGGATGTCTGCAGAAACAAAGAAAGTTTCGTTTCTCTTTTCACCATCAATGTCAAGATTCTTCTCAGACCACAGATCATATTTTTCTTCACTGTTAGTCCTGTTGTTAAAGCCCAGGGCAGCGTAAGGCTGCAATGCTGCCCTTATCGTTTGAAATATTTCTATCAGGTCCGTTTTCATAGGTTCGTAATTTTAGATATAACACCGGCAAAAAATTATTGTTTAGTTGCCGCTACATTTTGCCACCATCTGCCTTGCGGATATCCCAAGCCCAAAACTACCGTTTCTCCCAGCATTGGAGTGGTGATATTCTGCTGCTGTTCTTCTGCGCTCTTCAGCACCCTCCGGATAGAATCATCCCAATCGTGCAGGGCAAGCGAGAATTTGGCCCAGTGTACCGGCAGTAAGAGTGCAGCTTTCAGGTCTTTTGCCGCCTGCACTACCTGTTCAGGAAACATATGGATATAAGGCCAGTAGGCATTGTACTGCCCGCATTCCAGTATTGCCAGATCAAAGGGGCCATACTGGTCACCTATAGCTTTAAAATGTCCTTCATATCCGGAATCGCCGCCCAGAAAAATCTTGTACAATGGTGTTTGAAGAATAAAACTGGACCACAACGTTTGCCCTCTTTTAAATTTTCTACCGCTAAAGTGCCTTGCCGGGGCAGCCGTAAATTCCATTCCCAGGATATCTGCGCTTTCTGACCAGGAAAGTTCGGTGATCTTTTCCGGGGCTACCCCCCAGCTTTCCAGATGTGCACCAACGCCAAGAGAAGTGATAAAATAACTCACCTTATCTTTCAGTTTCACAATGCTGTCCATATCCAGGTGATCATAATGATCATGGGTAACCAACAGGATATCTACCTGTTCAAAATCATCTGCGTGGATAAAATCGGTACCCTCATAACTTTTATTTCCGATAAAAGTAAAAGGTGATGTGCTCTTGCTAAAAACAGGGTCTACCAATATCTTCAGCTGATCTATCTGCAAAAGATAAGATGAATGTCCAAACCAGGTAACCTTAGTCCCATTAACAGAATGAATATCCGGCTTTACAAAAGGCAGGGCTGCCGGTGGCCTTACATTAGGGTTTCCTTTGATCATTGCCCTGATCACATCCCAATAAGTAATCCCCGCAGGCAAATCAGGAGTATCAGTAAAATTTTTGATTGCCCCGTCGTGATAAACCGGCAGCGATCTGATCTTTTCGAGCCTTGCACCGCGTGGCAGACGGCCAAAAGCTGGAATATTAAGTAAAAAAATAATTATAAGTACAGAAAAAAATATGATAGCCAAACAGATAACCATGGGAAACGTTAATATTTATAATTTGAATACTTTCTTGACGCAACGAATATAAGTAAAGCCATATACAGCGCACACAGATTTTATTTAATATTGCAAATCTTAAACCTACAGGTGAATGGCAGCAAAATACGTTTATATCAATGATACATTTATAGCCGCGGATAAAGCATCCGTGCTGATCACAGACCTCGCCATTCAGCGCGGTTATGGGATATTCGATTTCTTCAAAACTATCGGTGGCAAACCTATCTTTTTAGATGACCACCTTGAAAGGTTTTACAATTCTGCACGTAAGATGCACCTTGGCATTCCTTATGCACCTGAAGAACTGAAAGCCATACTGGCCGAATTAATGGAAAAAAACGACCTGCCTGATTCCGGGATCAGGATGACTTTAACCGGCGGATATTCTCCTGATGGATATCAGCTCCCTGCGGCACAAAACCTGGTGATCACGCAGCTGCCTTTTCTGATGGACCTGAGCCTGAACACCAACGGTATGAAGATAGTCATGTACGATTATCAGCGTCAGCTGTCAGGAATGAAGACCATAGATTATTCCATGGCCATCTGGCTACAACCTTTTATCAAAGAAAATGGTGCTGATGATGTACTTTACCATCACAACGGACAGGTGAAAGAAGCGCCGAGGGCAAACTTTTTTATAGTAAATGAAGCACAGGAGATCATTACTGCAAAAACTAATGTACTTCCGGGGATCATCAGGAAAAACCTGTTATCGCTGGAAAATCATCACTATAAAATTATAGAACGTGATTTCAGCCTTCAGGAGCTGGATCATGCCACAGAAGCATTTATCACCAGCACTACCAAACATATCATGCCGGTGGTCCAGATAGACGGAAGACCGGTTGGAGATGGAAAAGCGGGAAAAATATCTGCCCGATTGCTGGAACTACTGTTAGAAAAGGTGAGAAAACATGAATAAACTCATACAGATATGCTGATTAAAGCATATCTGTATTCAGCATTGTTTTTAAGATATTGGCCTGAACGTCAAAATTATTCAGGTTATTAAGGAAATGGATATCTGATATCTTTAAATAATTCTCTTCCAGCAGACTGATAATCTCTGCAGGGATATACGTCTTCACCGAGGCTGCATGACTTTGCAGCTTATCATTTTTGTATTCCATTTCCTGGATCAGCTTTGCCTTTTCAGAAGGGCTGCCAGAGAAATCTGTACCCTCCACCTCTTCAGGGCGATAGAACAGGAATAGATTTCTCGAAGGATAATACAGGAAATACTGATCTGTTTCCAGAAACCTGTATACCTCAATAATCAATGTGCCCGACTTCAATCCATAGGCAAACTCCGTTTTGAAATCGTATTTACAGAGCAGTCCCATCAGCTTGCGCTCTATGGTAGCATATTGATTGGCATATACTTTAACTGGATCATAATCAATCAGCTGCGCCAGCTGACCTGATGAAATGGAGTGGTAAAAATCCTTTGCAAAGCGTGCGCTGAACTGCGTAATATTCCTGATGAAAGGAAAATCAGTAGTCAGGTCTGACAACACTTCGTACAGGTTTCTGAGCGAATTATTGATTTTTAAGGCCTGACGTTGCTGACCAGCCATAAAACTATGTTCGTTCAGCAATGTTTCGTTCAGCTTCTCTATCACTTCGCGGTTGAGCCTGATCTCATCCTCAATCAGCATGACATTTTTCTCGTTGTTCTTCTTGATTTTTTTCAGGAGTTCAACCACACTGGCAGTAAACTGCAGGTGAAAAAGTTCCAGCTTGTCAATGGAAAGATCCGGGTTATCGGCAAATAACTGATGGATGACCTGGCTGCGCAAAAATATTTTGTAGACTACCTCCTCCTGAAAAAATACTGACAGGAGCTGCAGGCGGCTGATCATCTGATCAGAGTCCTTTAAAATACTTGCAGCATGTTCATCCATCCTTTACTATTTAACCTGCGTAACGTTTTTCTTGAGTTCAGTTTCCAGGTTTTTCAATTCAGTGTCCAATACCCTTCTGCTTTTCTCCCCTTCTTCATGAATTTTCTTTACCTCATCCAATGTAGAAATCAGAGAAGCAGTTGTCATTTTAAGCGTTTCCAAAGATACGACAGTTTTTTCATTCTCTTTAGCCACATCGATACTGTTTTGTTTCAGCATATCTGCATTTTTCTGCAGGATCGTGTTGGTGGTATCAGAAACTTTCTTCTGCATCTCCACGTTGGCCTTCTGGCGCTGTAAAGCCACTGCAATGGTCAGCTGGTTTTTCCAGACCGGTATTGTCGTTGAAATAATGGATTGTGCTTTCTCAGCTACAGAAGTATTGTTGTTTTGTACCAGACGGATCTGGGCGAGCGACTGCATCATGATAAAACGGACGATCTTCATATCGGCCAGCCTTTTGTCCAGTCTGCTCACAAAATCCCGCAGGTCGGCAATCTCATAATCCTCATAATCTGCCGGTCTGCCTTCCATCTCTGCAAGTTTCACATTCAGTTCATTGTATTTTAGCTGGCCAGAGATGATCAGTTCCTCCATCTGATGGATGTAGTTCACATTGCTTTCGAACATGGTCTGTAAAGAACTGTTGTCCTTTAATGAGTTCAATCTCCCCGCCTTGATCTTATTGGTGATCTTATCAATATTATTCACCACTACATCATACTTCTGGAAAAGCTTTTTCACGTCTACAACCAGGTTCTTCAGGAAAGGGATCTTGGAAATAAACGACTTAAAGCCACTTTGCTCCAGTTCAGACACATCAATATAGTTCAGTTCCGTCAGCAGTTCATTGATCAGGCCCCCAACATCGCCGCTGTTATACGTGCGCACCGACGCCAGAAACTCATTGCTATATTTCTCCATGGAGTTCTGCGCATCTGCCCCGTAATTCAGGATAGAGTTGACATCTGAAGGCTGAAGTGATTTATTGAGATCATTATATTTTGATATCTCCTGAGCAGAAAGTGAAGTCAGGTCTACATTTCCTTCTTTATCCAGCTTTGCAGGGATATTCTCAGGCGTATTGCTGGATGGTTCCAGAGCATTTGTTTCCATAATTTGATGATTGAGCATTAATAACAATAACTACAAATAGCTTTGTGTAACCGTTTGTACGGTTTGTTCCAGCTTCCTGTCTTTGGTAGGTTCTCCAATGGCATTGAACTTCCATTCGCCGTTCTTTTTATAAAACACCCCAAGTACCATCGATACATGACCGGCAAATCCGGCACCATTGGCGATATCATAAGTGGCGAAAACCTCATTCACACGGGTAGCAGAGCCTTCATAGATCCTGATAGACGCAAAGGGTATCGTAGCGAAATCCTGACCCTGAAAACTGTTCAGCACAAAAGCCACATAACCGGCATTTGCCGGAAGCCTCGAGAGGTCTACAGTGATCACTTCATTGTCCAGTCCGTCGTCCCCGCCGGTATCGCCCGTGCGGTCGTCACCACTGTGTTTGATAGCACCATCTTTGGATGCCAGGTTACCAAAGTAGACTACATCGAGCAACTGCTTGTTATCATTGTATACTGCACAGCTCGCGTCCAGGTCTACCGCAACCTTTGAAGAACCAAAGCCAAAAAGGCCTTTCTTTTCAATTGCCCCCCAGTTGATGCCCACGCAAACCTGCTGTAATTTTGTCCCGTTAGTCTTTTCCAGACTAATACGCTGTCCTTTTTGAAGATTAATTGCCATAACTACTTATTGATACTTATTTAAATAATCCTGAAGGCCACCTTTCATTCCCACGCCTACAGCTTCAAATTTCCATTTTCCCTCACGTTTGTAAATCCTGCCAAACTCTACGGCCGTTTCAATAGAGAAATCTTCTTCCAGTTCGTATTTCAGGATTTCCTGGTTAGTCACTGCATCAAAAATCCTGATGAAGGAGTTTCTTACCTGTCCGAAGTTTTGTCTGCGTGCTTCAGCTTCGTGGATAGTGACCACAATACATACTTCATTCACTTTCGCATCAATCTTTGATAAGTCTACTTTGATCTGTTCATCATCACCGTCACCATCACCAGTCAGGTTGTCACCGGTATGCTCTACTGCCCCGTCAGGAGAGATCAGGTTATTATAAAAGACAAAATTTTCATCAGAAACCAGCTTTTTATTGTCGCCCAATAAGAACAAAGAAGCATCAAGGTCAAAATCAGTGCCTGTAGAAGAGCTGTTGGTGTCCCATCCAAGGCCTATAGTAAATTTAGGAGCATCCAGATTTTCGCGCTGCCCCTTTTGCAAGTTTATAGCCATTTTATATTAATTTATAATTTTTAGTATCGATCTTATTTTTAATGTAATTCAGGTTCAGTGCATAGGCATCGATCGTATGATACCCGTTTCCCAAAGCCAAATTATACAACATATTGATAAATTCCTCGGTTTGATTAGCAATAAATATAGAAAAACTATTAAAATCACTGTTCAGGATGTACTTAACAATTCTCGTATTGAAACAGAAAGCGCCGCTTTTAACAATGCCTTCCAGATCAAATATAGATTTTACATGGTGATAATTAAGCAAATTTTCTACGTTCGGGTGAATATCCTTATTTGCAAGTTCAGCAAAATAAAGTAAATGGATATCATTCTTCATCTGGTATTGATCCACCATCTTGAGGATCATCCGTTCATGGCTCCCGGTAATCCGGATATCATCGAGAAAGATCAGCGTTTTATGGTCAAGAAAATGTTTGTCGATATGAAAAGAGTCATTACCGATCAGGTTCATCCTCTCCTCGGCACTGAGCGCCCCGTAATCCTCCTTGTAGGTAATGGTTCGGTGAACCTTCGCTTCCTGTACCACGAGGCCGCCGTGTGCGACCAGCCAGCGGTTGAGCTGGTGAACGAAATAGTTCTTCATCGCAAAGGTAGCGGTGGGAATAAAGGAATAGGGACTGGAGATCACGACGATCTGGTTCTCAATAAAATTATCTTTCAGGTAGCCCGCGATAAATCCTTCGGCCAGTTGTTGCCCAAAATCCTTTGCGACCAGTTCGTCCCCAAACTTAAATCTTGAATAAGCATTGGGATCAAATCCAAATACTTCTGTATGGTGGATCTGATGTAAAGCATATGATTTAGGTAAATTCATAGTAAACAAGTTATAGTTTGCTGATTTGAGTTGATGAGCACACTGCTGATGCCCAGCTGCCCGGCACCATAGCTATCCGCAACAGGATTATCCCCTACATGAACAATCTCATGCAGCCCCAGCCTGCCCTGATGTTTCAGCGCTATCTGGTCAAGCATCAGCTGGAAAAATGCCGGATTAGGTTTCGATAACCGGACCTCATCAGAATACAGCTGAAAGTCCAGGTACCGGTCAATCTCCAGGGCCTTTAAAACCTTTCGCAATGTTTCTCCGCGAATAAACCCTGTGTTGCTCAGCAGGCTCATCGTGGCATCGCCTTCCTTTAAACTGTTCAGCAGTCCTGCCGTATTTCCGCAGTAGATATGAGGCATATAGTTGAATAGTAATTGTTCCATCTCGCGGTATAATTCTTCTGTATCTACAGCAGCAAAACCGGGCTGGTAATCGTTCATGATGCTGATGACCATCAGGTACATCTCATCAGCGTCGATATTTTTCCCTGTCCTTTCATTGATACTGTTGCACATGAGATCCACATTTCTGAAAATTGTAACAACTTCGGCAAAAGATTTATTCAGGGGATTGTACCGGGCATGAAAGATTTTCGCCCTTTCCTGTTTGAAATCAGGATTCGACCTGATCAGGGTGAGCCACAGATCAAACGAATAATGTTTATACTGGTTCATTAATTAAGTTTTAGAGTATACAAAATACAACAAATTAAGACAACATGTATATTAAACACAAAAATTAACCTATTCTTTATATCCAGTTCATGCAGCCGCCGCTGAGAATCCGCTAAGAACGCATTCCTCAGTAAGTTATTGTGAAATAATGCCGTTACACAGCAGCGGTATCCTCTTTTTTAGGTTCCAGACGTGCGGCGAGGCCTGCACCTGCAGCCAGGAGTTCATTGGTGATTGAACGCGTATATTCAGAAATTTCAGCTTTGAAGTCTGTAACAGAAGCCCCTGAGCGGATCTCTTCCAGCCGCTTTTCCCATGAGCCCGTCAGCTCTGCCTGAGCGATCTTCTGGTCCTTGACCACATCATATACGGCAAGGCCCTTATGTGTAGGCACCAGGTTTCTCTTTTCCCTTTGTATATACTCCCTGGTGATGAGTGTTTCAATGATCGAAGCCCGGGTGGCAGGTGTGCCCAAACCACTGTCCTTCATAGCGTAACGTAACTCTTCATCTTCAATCTCTTTACCTGAAGTTTCCAGCGCTTTCAGTAGTGATGCTTCGTTATAGAGGGATTTTGGTTTTGTTTGTTTTTCAAGGAAAACCTTTTCCACGATGGGCAGTTCCTCTCCTTTTTTTACTTTAGGGAGCGAGGGATTGTCCTCATCTTTCTTTTCTTCGTCCTTATCATTAAGCACAGAACGCCAGCCCGCAGAGCGGATGACAGTACCATTAGCTATAAATACAGAGCCAGACGCTATCGTAATCTTCGTGACTTCCTTTACGCATTCCTGATGAAAAGCTTCCAGCATCCGTGCAACTACCATATCATAAATCGCCTGTCTGTCAGAACTTAATCCCTGAGGTGTAACACCTGTTGGCAGAATAGCATGGTGGTCCGTTACCTTTTTTGCATTCACGCTTCTTTTATTCAGGGGCACGGTTTGTAGGAACTCGGCCGACTTCCCAAAATCGGGATGTGTGGCCAGCTGAGCGATCAGCTGAGGTACACCGGCAAATACATCGTCACCAATATACCGGCTGCCCGTACGCGGATAGGAAACCAGTTTGCTTTCATACAGGTTCTGCAGCAGTCCCAGTGTCTGGTCAGCCGTATAACCTTTACGTTTATTGGCTTCCTGCTGCAAGCTGCTCAGGTCATGCAGCAGTGGTGGCGGTTCCTTTCTCGGTTTGGCCTCCACATCCAGAATGCGGCCTCCATTGGGAAATCCCGAAGGCACATCTTCAATTTTATCAAATAAAGCCTGTGCTTCTTCCTTCACATTGAAATTGGCCACAGACACTGCTTTAAACAATTGTCCGTCTTTGTCCAGCTGTATGCCTAACTGATAATATAACTGGGGAACAAAATTTTTGATTTCTATATATCTTGAGCAGATCATCGCCAGTGTTGGCGTCTGCACCCTGCCGAGCGACAGCACCGAGCGTGAACCGGCAGAAATACTCAGGGCCTGGGTAGCGTTCATCCCCACCAGCCAATCAGACTCCGACCGGCAGTGTGCAGAGTTAAATAAGGTGTCATAATCAGTACCGGGTTTCAGGTTCCTGAAACCTTCTTTGATCGCCTCATCAGTTTGTGAAGAGATCCAGAGCCGCTTAAAAGGCTTTTTGCATTTGAGGAAATAATAGATATACCTGAAAATCAGTTCGCCTTCCCTCCCGGCATCCGTGGCTACTATAATCTCCGTAGATTCATCAAACAGCTTTTTAATGATATCCAATTGTTTCCTCACCCCGGGATCTTCCACAAACCCATCCTTTGTTTTGATCTTCCTGATCGCGAGTTTAAACTTGGCGGGCAGCATCGGCAGATGCTGTCTTCTCCAGCCTATAAATCCATATTCCTGCGGTGGTGCCAGTTGCAGCAGATGACCGAAAGCCCAGGTAAAGGAATATCCCTTACCTTCAATATATCCGTCTTTCTTTCCAGTTGCACCAAAAACTTTAGCAAGTTCGCGGGCAACAGATGGTTTTTCTGCAATTACAATCTTCATCAGCAATCATTCAATTTGGAACCGATAAATCTCATCAAAATTATCTGGATACGGAACAGATGTGCAAAACTAGTGGCAGCATCCTAATCCCCGAGCAGGTCAATCCCCACCTTATAAGTATTGCAATGTGCATCTACGATATCCCGTATTTCAGGAGAATATCCGCCACCCATACTTACCTGCACCGGCAGCTGATGTTGTTTGCAGAACTGGAAAACCATCCTGTCACGTTCGCGGCAGCCCTCCTTTGTTAAAGCCAGCTTGCCCAGCTTATCGGTAGACAACACATCTACGCCCGACAAATAAAAAATAAATTCCGGCTGCTGCAGCTCATATAACTGCGGTAAAGTTTCAGCCAGGATGGACAGGTATGCTTCATCCTGCAGGCCTTCATCAAGCCCGATATCCAGGTCAGACACTTCCTTTCTGAACGGAAAGTTCTTCTCCCCGTGCATGGAAAAGGTAAAGATACGCGGTTCATTTTGAAGGATCTCAGCAGTCCCGTTGCCCTGATGAACATCTAAATCGATAATTAAGATTCGATCATATATATGATTAGCAATCAAATAATTAGCAGCAATAGCCTGATCATTAAGGATACAGAACCCTTCGCCCCAGTCAGAGCCCGCATGATGCGTGCCGCCCGCTACATTAAATGCAATGCCATGCTGTTTTGCATGCAGGGCGCCATCGATCGTTCCCTGAGCAATCCTCAGTTCTCGTTCCAGCAGCTGCGCATTCAGCGGAAAACCAATTCTGCGCTGCTCCCTCGCCGGCAGGCTCAAATCCTTCAGCTGTTTCCAATATCCGGGATCATGGGAACGCAGGATTTCTGTTTCGGGCAGCAGCCCCGGAGCAAACAGGTTATCCTCCGTAATCACCCCCTCATGCAGCAGCTGTGCGGGGATCAGTTCATATTTGAGCATCGGAAAACGGTGCCCCTCGGGCAGCGGATGGGCATAAATGGGATCATAAGCTATCTTTACCATATCAGCTCAGGATCTCTCCGATGTGCTTTTCAATATTGTTACAGATATCGTCTACCGGAAGGTCATTGGCATCATGGCCAAACGGATCTTCTATTTCTTCAGCTATCAGCTCCAAACTCGCTAATACATAGAGGATAAATGGAACAATTGGAACGACGAAAAAGCCCAGGCTGAATACCCAGCCAAAGGGAAGCGTGATCACATACAAGAACAGGAATTTCTTGATAAAGGCACTGTATGAAAAAGGAATTGGTGTCTTTTTTATTCTTTCACATCCTCCGCAGATATCCGTAAACCGGCTCAGGTCTGCACTCAGAATGATCAGCTGTTCACCGGTAAGCTTACCGGCAGCCACGAGGTCATAGATCCTGGCAGAAAGGCTGCCTGCGATCTGGTTGGGAATATGTTTGCCGCCGTCTACCTCGATCAGGAAACTGTTTTTACCAAAATACTGTCTTTCCCTCAGGTGCTCCTTTAAGGCAAAAGCATATTTAGGGATGCCATAATTGAAGTATTCCCTGTCTTCCTGATCCAGCTTCAGTGATTTAATCTTGATGGCAAGGTTGCGGCTCACATTGGTCAGCTCTCCCAGCAAACGCCTGCCTTCCCACCATCGGTCATAAGCCGTGTTGGTACGGAATACCAGCAGCAGGGAAATGACAAAACCGAGGATACTGTGCATCATATTGATATTGCTCACAGCGTTGCTCTCTGAGAGTTTGAAGAAATGGAGCTCCAGGAATGCGATTAATCCGGAAAATACACCTACGCCCAACATGAGTGGCCACAATTTCCTGAAAGTATCGGCCTTATGGATATGAAAGATAAAGGTAAACCAGGCTTTTGAATTATAATTGATCATATGGATTGTTCTTTGCTGAGCTGCAACAACAGCTTACCGGTGTGGTAAATATCCTCAAAAGAATTGTATAATGGTACAGGGCCGAAACGAATTACATTGGGTTCACGCCAATCACCAAGAACATTGTTTTCAACCAGCGCATTAAATATCCCTTTGGCATCGCCTTTGGCAATAACAGAAAGCTGTGCGCCATGTGCATAGTCATGCTCAGGAGTGATCACCTGATACTGTTCAAAACCCACAGCAGCATTGACCTCGGCAATCACAAACCTGAGGTAAGCCGTTAAAGCAAGGCTTTTCTCACGCAGCGGCGCTATAAATCCCGCTTTCTCAAAAATCTGCAGAGAAGCATGGTATAATGCCATCGGGATCACCTGTGCGGTGCTCACCTGCCAGCCATCTGCTCCCGGCTCCGGGATAAAGCCTTTTTCCATTTTGAAACGTATAGACTCCTGATATCCCCACCATCCCGCAAAGCGGTCCATACTTTGATCAGCAAAATGATTTTCATGTACAAAAATTGCACCTATGCCTCCTGGGCCGCTGTTCTGATATTTGTAAGTACACCAGCAGGCAAAATCTACCTGCCAGTCGTGCAGCTGCAAAGGTACATTTCCGGCTGCATGCGCCAGGTCGAAACCTACCACAGCACCTGCAGCATGCCCTGCCCTTGTAATTTCTTCCATATCAAACCACTGACCGGTAAAATAGTTGATACCGCCAAAAAGCACCAAAGCAAGCTGATCAGCATTTTCAGTGATCGTCTTTGTGATATCTTCTGTTCTCAATGTATATTCTCCCGGTCTGGGCGCAATTTCTATAATGGCATCAGCAGGATCAAAACCATGATAGCGTACCTGGCTTTCCAAAGCGTACTGGTCTGAGGGAAACGCCCCTGCTTCCATGATCACCTTATATCTTTTCTGATCAGGGCGATAAAAGCTAACCAGCAGCAGATGAAGGTTCACCGTCAGGCTGTTCATAGGACATACTTCCTCCGCTTTGGCGCCAACGATAGGTGCCATCAGTTTTTTCAGTTCCTTATGATAATACAGCCAGGGTGTTTCTCCTTCAAACCAGCCCTCTACAGCCAGGTTCTCCCAGTTGTCGAGCTGTTTGTTCAGTACTGCCCTTGCAGATTTTGGCTGTAAGCCCAGCGAGTTGCCGCAGAGGTAGATGAAGGGCTTACCGTTTTGTTGCGGAAATAAAAATTCTTCCCGTAAGGGGCGCAGAGGGTCCTGAGCATCCATTTCCCTTGCAAAGGAGAGTGTATTGTGAAACTTCATAGATTTCAAATATCATAAAAAATATGCTCAATATATTTGAAGGCCTACCAAAATAGCATTACAGATGAAATAGTCTTCATCATTGGATATTTTATTAATTTAGCAGAATGAAGATGTACCAGCAACAGATACGCCTGCAGGAAAAACGCAGGGGATTCCACCTGATCACCGCAGATATTGTTTATTCATTTCCTCAGATCAGCGAGATTAAAACAGGAATTTGCCAGGT
>Ga0163161_10000761_pt1 | contig 25344 bp, 29 predicted proteins | sample S45metaG_FD_129847 | JGI IMG/M metagenome (GOLD analysis project Ga0163161, IMG submission 129847) | Switchgrass rhizosphere microbial communities from Kellogg Biological Station, Michigan, USA - S4-5 metaG | ecosystem: Host-associated > Plants > Roots > Rhizosphere > Soil | place: USA... | reverse complement strand
TGAAGCGCCGCGACCGGCTGGACGGCGTGTGCGCGACGGATCGTTTCGAGCCCGGCCTCGGACAGGCCCCAATGCTTGACCTTGCCCTCGGCGATCAGCTCGCGGATGGCACCGGCAACGTCCTCGATGGGCACTGCGGGGTCGACGCGGTGTTGGTAAAAGAGGTCGATGCGATCTGTTCGGAGCCTTTTGAGCGCAGCGTCGGCGACCTCCCTGATATGCGCGGGCCGGCTGTCGAGACCGGCCATCGCGCCGTTGTCATCAAATTTGAAGCCGAACTTCGTCGCGATCACGACCTCGTCGCGAATGGGTTCGAGCGCCTCGCCGACAAGTTCCTCGTTCACATACGGGCCATACGCCTCGGCCGTGTCAAAGAATGTGACGCCGCGTTCAAAGGCGGTCCGCATCAGCGATATCATCTCCTGCCGATCGTGCGCGGGCCCGTAGGCGAAGCTCATTCCCATACAACCAAGCCCGATCGCCGACACCTCAAGGCCGCTGTTGCCAAGTGTTCGTTTTTGCATTGCCCTATCCTCCGCCTTTTTTTATCTTACGCCTGCGGATGGCCGAAGGCATGTCGGGACGCGTACAATCGGCAAGACGGGCTCTCGGGCGTGTTTCACGGAACAATCCGGCCGGGTTAGCGCGTAAAGACATTGATGCCCGACACTGAAGCCACACCGATATCTGCCAGTGAACGCATCGAGCTGCTCGATGTCCTTCGTGGGCTGGCCGTGTGCGGCATCCTGATCGGGAATATGCAGTGGTTCTCGGGTTACGGGATGATGCCGCCGGCGCTGGAAGCGCAGATGCCGATGGTCGATCAAGTCGTTAAATTTCTCGTACACTTCGTCGTTGAGGGTAAGTTCTACTCGATCTTCTCATTCCTGTTCGGTTTCGGCTTCGCGTTGCAGATCGCGCGAGCGGAGGAACGCGGTGATGCCAAGGCAACGGTCTTCAAACGGCGGCTGGCATGGCTCGCGGTAATAGGTGTATTGCATGCGACCCTGCTCTGGGCGGGCGATATACTGAGCGTTTACGCGCTGATGGGTTTCATACTGCTACTTTTCCGTAAGAAGTCGAACGAGAGTTTGTTAAAGTGGGCCGGCGCCTTGATGGTCGTTCCGGTCATCACATACGCCCTGCTTTACGCTGCGTTCGTTGCATTTGTGCCAGCGGAGTCGCTCGCGGCCTTTGACGCAGGCCAGGTCGAGCGGTGGAATGAGTCGGTGACGGCGGTACGGCAAGGTAATTATTGGTCGATCATTAGCGACTTCAACCTTAAGTACCTGGCCGGCCGGTGGGTCGGCCTCTTCGTCCAGATGCGTCTGCCCAAGGTGCTCGCGATGTTCCTGCTCGGTTTCTACGCCTACCGCCGGGGCATCTTTCAGGATTTTTCGGCGCACAAGTCTCTGATCCGCAAGGTCCTCGTCTATGGCTTCGCTCTCGGATTGATCGGCAACGTTGCAATGGCGGCGATGGCAGGCAATGAGGCGCCGTTCCCACCGTCGTTACCGGCGGTCGCCGGCGTGATCGGATATGCTTTTGGCGTGCCGGCCTTTGCGTTGGCGATCATCGCTCTGGTTACAACACTTTGGCAAAGTGAAACCTTCCAGCGGGTGCTCTCCGTTCTCGCTCCGGTCGGCCGCATGGCGTTGACAAACTATCTTTTTCAAACAGTGGTTTGTGTTACGCTCTTCTACGGTTTTGGCTTGGGGTGGTACGGCACATTCGGTGCGACGAAGGCGACACTAACGACGCTTGGCATATTCGCAGTTCAGATCGTACTTAGCACGCTTTGGCTGAGGTTCTTTGCTTACGGCCCAATGGAATGGATTTGGCGGCAGTTGACCTATCGCAAACGCCTCGCGTTAAGGCGGGAGACTGCTTAGGACGTCTGCAAATTCGTTATTCGGGCGTATTTAATATACAAGCTACAATCTAACGTGTGTATCCAAAAGGCAATCTGACGATCCCGGCGTCGCACGGGCAGCTTGAGGCCATACTGAAAGAGCCGGCAGGCCTTCGGCGCAGCGTCGGGCTCGTGTGTCATCCGCATCCGCTCGGCGGCGGGACGATGCATAACAAGGTCGTGTTCAAGGCGGCCGCGGCCTTGCTGGATGTCGGGCTCGTAACGCTGCGATTCAACTTTCGCGGCGTCGGCGCATCGACAGGGGCGCACGAGGATGTCGAGGGCGGCAAAGACGACGTTCGCGATGCGTTGGCTTTTTTGAAAAACGAGTATCCGCGCGAGGAGATCACGCTCGCCGGCTTCTCGTTCGGCTCACGGACCGGCATGGACGTCGGCATGAACGATGACACTGTCGTGCGCCTGATCTCGATCGGCACGCCGGTCGATAAATATCAGGATTATGAGTTTTTGACCGAGGTGCGAAAGCCGATCTTATTCGTTCACGGCGACCGAGATGAATTTGGCTCGGTAGAGAATGTGCGACGGCTTGTGAACGAGATACCAACGGCCGAGCTCGTGGTCTTTGAGGACTGCGGGCACTTTTTCGACGAGCACTTGAACGAACTGCGGGAAACCATCCATCAATGGGTCGAGCGGAAGTTAGCCGCGGCATTGTAGAATTGGACCATATGGAAAAAGACGCGACAAGAGACGCCGCGATCCGGCTGACGATGATGCCGCGGGACACTAACGCCCATGGGACCGTGTTCGGCGGCGTTATTTTGAGCTATATCGATGTCGCCGGCGGCGTCGAGGCGATCAGGCACACCAAACATAACCGTTTTGTGACGGTGGCGATGAAGGAGGTCATCTTTCACCAACCGGTCTTTATCGGAGATCTGGTCAGCTTTTATGTAAAGACGCTGAAGGTCGGCAATACGTCGATAACTGTTCACGTCGATGTCGAGGCATCTCGCTTCGACGATCCCGGCGTGGTCGTCAAGGTCACCGAGGCAGAGGTCACTTTTGTCGCGATCGATCGGAACGGCGGTAAGGTGCGCATCGGCGGTTGATTTTACGCGGGGCGGGCGCGCGGCTAGAATATTAGAAACAGGAGTTTTCTATGCCACATATCACGGCCGAGACGGCCAACGGTACAGTTGAATTTGACGCTGAAGAGGATAAAAAGCTGGTCCTCGCGATCGAGGACCAGGGAATCGACATCCTGCACCGGTGCGGCGGCAATGCGCGCTGCACGACTTGCAGGGTCGAGCTGATCTCGGGCGAGGCCGGCGAGATGCGTGAGCCTGAAGAGGCGATATTGGCAACAAAGGGCGATCTTGAGCCGAACACGCGTTTGTCTTGCCAAATACGGATACACGACGATCTGCATGTCAGAGTTATAAACCAGGCGAGCGTCATCGGCATCGACGCCGGGCCGCGGCCGCTGGACGAGACGACGCCGTAGATCAAAAGAATTGATATAATTTGGATATCGACAAGGAGGAGAAAAATGGGTTTGAACACTTCATATAAGGCACGGTCATTTGACCTGTCAGGCTTGACCGGCATCTCGGACGAGACGCTGGCGATGCACTTTAAGCTCTACGAGGGCTATGTCACGAACACGAACACGCTCAATACGCAGATCGCCGAGCTGATCGGCGGCGGCGAGTTGGATGCGACAAAAGTGGCGGCTTTTAGCGAGTTAAAACGCAGGTTCGGGTTCGAGTACAACGGCATGGTGCTGCACGAGTATTACTTCGAGAACATGATGAAGAACGGCACCGGCGACCCGACCGGCGGCGCATTCCTCAAGGCCGCCGAGGAGAGCTTTGGCAGCTATGATGTCTGGAAGGCCGATTTTGTGAACACCGGCAAAATGCGCGGCGTCGGCTGGGCGGCCACCTATCAGGACCCGTCCAACGGTGCGATCTCGAACCATTGGATCAATCTGCACGAGACCGGCAACGTCGCGGGATACACACCGATCCTGATCATGGACGTGTGGGAGCACGCATTTATCAAGGATTACGCACCGGTTGATCGACCGAAATATATCGAGGCGTTCTTCTCGAATATCGACTGGGACGCTGTAAGCGGAAGGCTGTCAACGGCCGGATCGGCCAAAGCCTAAGAATTGCCGCAAAAAGGCGCAAAAGGCTCAAAATTGGTATTCTGATTTTGCGCCCTTTGTGCCTTTTTGCGGCTATTGGTTTTTATGATCGAAGAACGTGTCCTGGTCCAGAATTTCCTCAACCGCAAACAGCGTGAGCGGTTGAAAAAGCCGGATTGGTTAAAGATCAAGCTTGGCGACCCGCGCAACCAGAATGCGGTGCTCGAGCTGATCGACGGGCTCGGCCTCCATACCGTCTGCCAGGAAGCCAAGTGCCCGAATATTTTTGAATGTTGGACCGACAAGACGGCGACCTTTATGCTGGGCGGCGACACGTGTACGCGGCACTGCGGCTTTTGCGCGGTCAACAAAGGTAAGCCGATGGACCTCGACCCGATGGAGCCTGTCCACGTCGCCGAGGCTGTAAAGCATCTAGGACTCGCGCACACGGTGATTACGTCCGTCAATCGCGACGACCTCGATGACGGCGGTTCGATGCATTGGGCTGAGACGATCTTTCGTGTGCGCGAGATGAATCCTGAATGCAAAGTCGAGGTGCTCATTCCCGATTTCAACGGCGACGAGAACGCTCTCAACAACGTCCTCCATGCCCGGCCTGACGTCCTCAATCACAACACGGAAACCATCGCCCGCCTCTACCGCCGCGTCCGTCCCGATGCAAAATATGATCAGTCGATGAAATTGCTTGACCGTGCCGCACGCTGGCGCGATACCGAGCAGCCGGCGATGCTCACGAAGAGTGGCATCATGGCCGGCCTTGGCGAAACATTCGAAGAGGTCGTCGACCTAATGCGCGACCTTCGCGACGCGTCGTGCGACATCATGACCATCGGCCAATACCTGCAGCCCTACGAAAAACGCCTGCCCGTCGAACGCTATGTAACGCCCGACGAATTTGCAGAGTGGAAAAAGATCGGCGAGGCGATGGGGTTCAAGCATGTCGAGTCGTCGCCGCTGACACGATCGTCTTATCATGCGAGACGGCAAACAGAATCAGGAGTTGCACAATGAACGAAACCGACAAACAAAAAGCGATCGAGATCCTTAATAAGATCATGGAATTGGAGCTGGCCGGTGTGGTGCGTTACACGCATTACGCGCTGATGGTTTACGGCTATGGCCGGATACCGATCGTGTCTTGGCTCAAGGGGAATGGCGACGAGTCACTGATGCATGCGTCGAAAGCGGGCGAGTTTGTGACGATGCTGGGCGGGCATCCGAGCTTGAAGATCGGTCCGCTGCTCGAGACGCACAAGCACGACATCGGTGACATTCTGCGCGAGAGTTTGGAACAGGAAAAGTCTACACTGGACGCCTATTACGAGCTGCTAAAGCTGGCTGATGGCAATTCGGTCTCGCTCGAGGAATATGCGCGCGAGATGATATTGCTCGAGGAAATGCATCTCGACGAGGTCAACAAGATGCTCCGAAAGCCGGGCGAGATCGCACCATTCAGCGAAGCGGCCGCGTGACCATACTCGAAACGGAACGGCTCACGTTGCGCGAGCTCGAGCCCGAGCGTGACGCGGCGCTCATCTTCGAGTTGCTGAATACTCCAAAATTCATTCAATACATCGGTAATCGCGGTGTGCGGTCAGTCGAGCAGGCGGCCGCGTTTATCGACGACCGCTACTGCGCGAGTTATCGCGAGCACGGGTATGGACTCTACGCCGTTGATCTGCGGTCTGCTGACACTGTGTCGATCGGGATCTGCGGTTTTGTGAAGCGCGAGCATTTTGAATTTCCAGATATTGGTTTTGCTTTCCTGCCCGAGTTTGAGGGCAAAGGATATGGATATGAGTCGGCCGCCGCGGTTTTGGAACACGGCCGCGAAACGCTTGGATTCAACCGCGTGCTGGCGATCACCTCGCAGGACAACGATGTATCGGTTAGACTTTTGACGAAGCTTGGCTTTGAATATCGGCAACTCGTCGAGCAGCCCGGCGGCGACGTCGTGAATCTTTTTCAGATCGACCTATGAAATACGGCCTGATTGCCGGTAATGGCCAATTTCCCTTTCTCATCGCCGAGGGTGCGCGGCGGGCTGGGGCGTCGCTTGCTGTCGTTGCGATCAAGGAAGAGACCGATCCGCGAATTGATGAGGTCGCTGATACCGTGATGTGGGTCGGCATCGGGCAGCTTGGAAAGATGCTGTCATTCCTAAAAGAGCAAGGAGTCGAAAAGGCGATCATGGCCGGGCAGGTCAAACACGTGCAGATCTTTTCGGGTGCGATGCCCGATATGCGGATGGTGAAAATGCTCTGGAATCTGCCGCGGCGCAACACCGACGCACTCATCGGTGCGGTCGCCGCGGAGCTTGCAAAAGAAGGAATCGAACTTATTGATTCAACATACTTTATCGAGGATCAGCTTGGTCCGGAAGGGCCTCTGACAAAGCGAAAACCGTCCGACGACGAGCGTGAGAACATCGAATACGGCCTCGACATCGCTCATCGCATCGCCGGGCTCGACCTCGGCCAGACGATCGTAATTCGCTCGCGTGCGTGTGTTGCTATCGAAGCGATGGAGGGCACCGACGCGACCATTCGCCGTGCGGGAGAGTTGGCGAACAGCAAGTTGACCGTGGTTAAGGTCGCAAAGCCCGACCAGGACATGCGGTTTGACGTGCCGGTCGTCGGCGTGCCAACGATCGACGCGATGATCGATGCCGGGGCGACGTGCCTGTCGATCACCGCCGGCAAAACTCTCATCTTCGATCGCGACGAGATGATCTCTCTTGCTGATAAAAACAAGATCGCGATCGTCGGTAACTAGTCGAAACAAATCGGCCCGCTCAGCCGTAAAAACTCCCGGACAATTTGATCAAATCTTCAGGAGAATTAATGAAACGCACTCTTTTTGTATTCCTTTTACTTACTTCGGTCGTATTCCAGACGGTCGCGCAGACGGCTGTCAAAATCACGCCTGCCGAGCGCAAGGCCGCCGAGGGCGTAACGGCAAAGCAGTTGAGCGATTACTTGTATTTTGTTGCATCAGACGCCATGGAGGGGCGAGACACACCGTCGCGCGGCCTCGACGCAACGGCCGAGTTCATCAAAATGAATTTGTCACGCTGGGGTTTTAAACCGGCGGGCGACAATGGCACATTTTTTCAGAAGATCGCGTTGACGCGTGAGAGCATCGACCCGGACAAGACGAAGCTCGAGATCGCCGGGCAATCGTTCACGCTCGGCGAGGATTTCTATCGTTTCGGCGGGACGGGAACGGTCAGCGGACCGCTCGTTTTTGCAAAGGACGGCTGGCTGGTCAAATCGAAAGGGATCGACGCTTATGCAGGTATCGATGTCACAGGAAAGATCGTGGTGCTCTACAGCCCCACCTTTAGCGCTCGGACAATGATCCCGCGCCCCGCAGGCGTCACCGACGAAGACCTGAAGGGCGAGGTTGGTGTCGACTGGGCCAATCCGATCGCATACGCAATGAAAAGAGGCGCAGCCGGAATTGTTGTCATTGCGCCGCCGGAAGTGCAGGGAATGTGGGGTCAGCTCCGCAATTTCCTCGGACGTGGCGCGATGTACCCGGACAAGCTGCGGGCCACGCCGGCTAATACCGGGCCAACTCCGCCGGCGTTTCTAGTTTCGGAAAAGGTCGGTAACGTGATATTTGCCGGCGAATCGGGTGATAAGACGGCGACATCTCCTTTTGAAACAAAAAAGACCGCGGCGTTGAGTGCTGCCAGCAACACCGAACACCTGACGACTCAAAACGTCGTTGCGATATGGGAAGGCTCCGATCCTGTCCTCAAGAACGAGATGGTCGCGATCGGCGCCCATTACGACCACATCGGCATTAGCCGAAACCCGAACCTGCCGGACCGTATCAACAACGGTGCGGATGATGACGGCTCCGGTACGGTGTCTGTGCTATCGATCGCCGAGGCACTTGCGAAAGCTCCGAAACGGCCAAAACGGTCAGTTCTTTTTGTTTGGCATTGCGGTGAAGAGAAAGGGTTGTGGGGCAGCGAATATTTCAACAAATTCCCGACCGTCGACATCAAGAACGTCATCGCTCAGCTCAACATCGACATGATCGGCCGTTCGCAGGACCCAAGCAACATCATCAAATGCGACACGTCCGGCAAGCCGTGCAACGAAGAACTGTCAAAGGTCGATGAGATCTATGTGATCGGCAAGGACATGATGAGCTCGACGCTTGGCTCGGTGGTCGATGAGACCAACAAGCAATATCTAAACCTCGCCTACAACACGCGTTACGACGACCCGAAGGACAAGAACCGGTTCTTCTTCCGCTCAGATCATTTCAATTACGCGGTCAATCACATACCGATCGCTTTCTGGTTCGACGGCGTGCACGAGGACTATCATCAGCCCGGCGACGAGCCGCAAAAGATCGATTACAACAAGATGGAAAAGGTCGCGAGGACGATCATGCTCACGCTGCTGGAGTTGACCGAACTAAAAGAAAGGCCGAAGGTAGATAAGACGCTGCCAGCGGAGCTCACCCAAAGGTAGAAAGGCAAAAGTAAAAAAGGTAAAAGGCAAAACAAGAGGTCGACTCTTTGTTTTGCCTTTTTACTTTTGCCTTTTGCCCTGGCCTTGCCCCTACTTGATCACAATACCAATTCCAAAACGGAAGTTGTGGGCAGTGCTTTCGTCGAAGATGATCGGGTTGTAATCGACCTGGAATGCGCGAAAGTCGAACTTATCGTTGATGCGGATATCGAGGCCGCCGCCAACGACCGTGGAAAAACCGTTCTCGCTCGTGTCTACGATCTGCGCACAGTTGATCATTGGGGTCGAGGTGCAGGTCAGATTGCTGACGTTGATCCTCGCGTGGCCGACACCGACCAAACCATGGATGAACGGCTTGAATTTCTTCTTGACCGAGTTTTCCTTGATCTGGACGCCGGCCAGCAAGTTGTAGAGTGAATTCTTCGTGTCGAATGAAACCGTCTGCGTCGTGCCGCCCGTCGTCACCGGGAACGAAAAACGTGCGTTGTTATAGGTGCCCGAACCATCGAACTTAAGGCCAACATAACGGCTGAAATTGTAAACGCCCGATGCGTTGAAGCCATGGAAGGTCGAGCGGTCACCGATCCCGGTGTTTACCGAGGTAAACCCGCCAAAGCCGGTATCGACCTGACCGTTCGAGTATCCGATAAAGAACTCGCCCTGGTTGTGCTCGTCAGTGTACTGTGCGATCGCACCAAGACTTGCGAGGCCCATGAACAAAAACGCTGTTATTAACTTTCTCATTACTTTTTATTACTCCTAGATCAAAACTGGCCGCGAGAGGCGATAAAAGATAGCCCAGCAACCTTCTATAATGCCAAATTCTCCGGGCCCGATGTTGTTTGAAACAACAAGTTGATTTAGATGGAGGCCCGGTCAGCTCAGTTGCCTGTATCTTGATGAAAATGTTCTAGTTAGCGGTTTCCCTTTTCGGCCTCAATGATGCGATAGGCTTCGGACTTTGGCAGTCCAAAGTCTTTTGCCGCTTTTTTGAGAGCCGCTTTGCGGCTTATGCCATCGGCCTCGAGCTCGCGCACACGGCCAGCCAGTGTTACCGTGGCGGCCGGGAGCCGCTCCACGTTGCGCGCCCGGTCGATGACAACGACGATCTCACCTTTTACACTCGTACCGGCAAAATGCAGGGCGAGCTCGGAAAGAGGTCCGCGCGCGATCTCTTCGTGAAGCTTGGTCAACTCGCGGGCGACCACAGCGTTACGATCGCCGAGAACATCGGCGCAATCGGCCAAAGACTTTGCGAGACGGTGCGGCGCCTCATAGAAGATGAGCGTCGCCGGAATGTCACGAACCCCTTCGAGTCGCCTGCGCCGCTCGCCTTTTTTCGACGGCAGGAAGCCACCGAAGAATATCGCGTCGGTTGCCAGACCTGACGCCACGGCCGCGCTGACGAACGCTGCGGGACCCGGTATTGGTATCACGTTGGCACCGATCTCGATCGCACGCTGTACTATGCGAAAACTCGGGTCCGCGATTCCCGGCGTCCCAGCATCCGACACGATCGCGACCGATTCGCCGCGGATCAGACGGTCGACGAGCTCCTCGGCTCGTTCCCGCTCGTTGTGCTCGTGATAGCTCACCGTTTCGTTCGAGATGCGAAAATGTGTGAGCAGCTTTCGAGTATGCCGCGTGTCCTCGCAGGCGATCAGGTCGACGGCACGCAACGTCTCGAGCGCCCGCAAGGTGATGTCCTGCAGGTTGCCGATAGGTGTTGCGACGAGATAGAGCGTTCCGGGCATTATGTTTTGAGTTCCAACTTTAGTTGGCTAATTCTAAACGATTGGCAACTGAAGTTGGAACTCAGAACAAAAGAGCCCGCACCTTTCGATGCGGGCGTAGGAAATTGTGGATTTGAATTCAGGTTAGAAGGGCCACCAGCTCGGCTTGCCTGTGTTGTAGCTGCCACTACCGTAGCCGCCGCTTCCATAGCGATCGGTGCTGCGACGACGGCCGCTGTTGTAGTTGATACCGAGCGTGCGAAGGTCGCTGCGGATCGTTTGCCACTGGCTCCTCACGTTCGGGCTCAGACGAGACTGGCCGAACGCACGGTCGAGCTGCGATGCGGTGTCCATCACGCGGCGGACCTCGTTGTCATTGCGGTTGTTGTACGAGGTGTCGAGATTCTGGACGGCGCTCCTAAAGTTGCGGGCAAGCTGGTTGACCTGGTCTTCACGATAGCTGCCATTGTAGTAGCTGTGGTCAAGCTCGCGGTCGATCTGGCGTTCGAGCTGGCGGCTGCGCTGTTTGAGATCGCGAAGCGTCGAGCGCATATCGCCATAACCGCTGTTGCCATAGTAACCATTGTTGCTGTACGGATCGTGCTGTCCGTTGTTGTAACCGCCGTACTGGCCGTACTGCCCATATTGGGCGGAAGCAATCGCCGGAAGCGCGATCACCGCAAGCGCCATTGCAAAAATTGCTGTAAAGAATTTCGTTCGTGTCATTGTTTTCTCCCTTTTACTTTCCTTGGGCAATGATCTGGCCATTGCTCGGAAGAGCTAAGGGCAAAGTGCGTGCCAAAGCTGTGAGTGCGGTATGACAAATAGAAAACGCCTTGTGTTTACAAGGCTTTGGCGAAGGTCAAATTGGGGTCAGTATCGAACTCGTTAATGCGTGCAATCGTCGGCTGCACGAAATGGTGAGGTCAGCGTTGCTGGTGGTCCTGTGCCTTTCCGGCGAGAGAATTCGCCGCACACACGCGAGAGGCGGTCGCAACCTTGCCGCCAAGCGAGTCGAGCTTGTCAGCCGTTTTCAACAGCCTTTCGCGAAGCTGCACCATGGTTATACGCGGCTCGCTCGCAACGATCAATGCCGCGACGCCCGAGACGTATGGTGTCGCCATCGACGTGCCCGAGGCTTCGCGATAATCGTCATTCAGCCATGTGGAGAGAATGGCCTTTCCGGGCGCGGCGATGTGGACCGTTTTGGCGCCAAAGTTTGAGAAGGACGCAAGATGGTCGGTCCGGTCAAGTGCGGCGACACTGACGACGTTGGGCAGATCGTAGTTCGATGGGTAATGCGGAAACCGGTCGTTGTTCGAGCCGTCATTGCCCGCAGCAGCTACGAACAAGATGCCGGCATCGCCCGCGGCGCGGATGGCGTCTTCGAGAGCTTTAGATCTCATCCTCGAACCCCAGCTTGCGCTGATGATGCGGACGTTGACGCCGTGTTTTTTGCGGTCGATGGCGTAGTTGATCGCCTCGATCGCGTCGCTGGCCGAGCCAGACCCGCCGCGGCCGAGGAACTTGAGAGGCATTATTTTGACCTTCCAGTTGATGCCCGAGATGCCGATGCCGTTGTCGCCCTCGGCACCGATGATGCCGGCGCAATGCGTGCCGTGGCCATTGTCGTCCATCGGGTCCGAGATCTGGTCGGTCCCGTTGAACCCGTTGAGATCGTTGAAAACGCCCAACTCGTCGTCCTGATAAGCCGGAACGCTCTCGGGCCGGAACCACATATTCTCTCGCAGGTCAGCGTGCGTAAAATCAACGCCCGTGTCGAGTACAGCGACAACAACGTCCTCGCTTCCCTGCGTTGTTAGCCATGCCTCAAGCGCGTCGATGTCCGCACGTTTTGTGCCGCCGTCCGCGCCGTTGTTGTTGAGCGCCCATTGTTCGCTAAACATCGGGTCGTTTGGGTGAGATTCGGTCGGTTCGCGATAGACGAGGTCGCGCGGACTTTCTTTGACGATCGGGTCGTCGAGCTTTATCTGGAAATTCGCTTCGGCGTAAGCCACATCTGCCATCGCCGCGTATTGCGAAGCCACCGTCGCCGCGTCGGCGTCGTCGAGATCGTCGATCACCGAAAGGCCGCTGACCGATTCAACCTCGTCGGTCAGCTGGTCGTGATTCGCGGACGCGATCGCGCGAATGCGGTTGAGCGAGATGCCGGATTTGAACCTCACCAAGGCCTCGGGAACCGCTGCCTTTTTAGCGACATCTGTCGTATTACGGTGTTCACGCGTCTGCTGCGGCAAGCTCGGGGCGGTTCTCAACGAGCTACGCCAACGGTCGATCTGCCCGAGCACGGCGGCGATCGTGATCAAGATCACCGCGAGAGTGACGTGTATCCAAATATTATTGCGGTTCATGGTACTACTCCAAAACTACTATTTTATGACGTAATTCTCACCGTTAAAGTTGTGCAGCCGTAGCTGATATTTATCGGCACGATACTGGTAGTCCTTGCCTTCGGCTGCGAGTTCGATCTGCCAGCCGCTCGAGATCATCTGCGCCGCCATCTCGCCGTTCTCCGGCGCACCGAGGGACATATCAGAAAAATCGCGTTCGGCGACGCCGCTTTCCGATATTTGGCCCTCGGCAATACCTAAACGGTTGGCAAGGTCGCTTTTTGCACGCTCAATAGCTGATTCGCGGGTGAATTTCATTTCTTTTATCTTGATACGGTTACGTTTGGGAGTCAACAAAAGTTCCTCGCCGGCCAGTCAAATTTCGCGTGATCTCGACGATCGAGGGCACGATGAACGAAGCGCAGGCGGCGCCGAGGATTAGGCCGGTAAGGAAGCGGGAGAGGTGCGTGTTTTCCCAGATGCCAAAGAAGGTGAGCGACCAGTCGATCGTGATCGGAACAAGCGAAAGAAACAGCCAGACCTTTGGCAGCGGCTCGATGTCATCGACGCGACGCCAGAATGGATAGATCGCAAAGCCGAACAACAGGCCGAAATAGACGCCGAAGCATCGAGAACAAACTGCAAATTGTTCTCCCTCGACGTGGAACGAGCGGTCTGAGATCTGGTGGCAGAGAAAGCTAAAGAACGAATAGATCGGCGAGGCGAGACCAATGAGGCCGCTCGCCTTTGCCAAAGGAGCAAGGATGATCGCCGCTACCCAGGTGAATAAGACGCCGAGGCCGATGGTCCACGCCTTCCAAGCCTGTCGACGAAACCTCACCATGAGGTGCATCGGCACGTAGGTCTCAGCCGCGACACTCATTTTCCGAGAGCCTTTTCGGTTTCAAGGATGTGATGCGTGGTCTGGATGACCGTATCGGGATTTAGAGAGATGGAATTGATGCCGCGCTTGACGAGGAACTCGGCAAACTCGGGATAATCGGACGGGGCCTGGCCGCAGATGCCGATCTTTTTGCCGCAGCGGATAGCGGCGTCGATGGCCATCGCGACCATTTTCTCGACGGCGCCGTTTCGCTCGTCAAAAAGGTGGGCGACCATCTCGCTGTCGCGATCGAGGCCGAGGGCAAGTTGCGTCAGGTCGTTGGAACCGATCGAGTAACCGTCAAACACTTGCAGGAATTCGTCCGCAAAAACGACATTCGCCGGCAGCTCGCACATCGCGTAGATCTCGAGCTCGTTCTCGCCCTGCACGAGACCGTACTCGGCCATGAGAGCAATGACCTTTTCGCCTTCCTCGACCGTCCGGCAGAACGGGATCATGGGTTTGATGTTCGTCAGGCCCATGTCCTCGCGGGCACGCACCATGGCGAGGCATTCGAGTCGGAAGCCGGCCTTGTAGCGGTCGTCGTAATAGCGCGACGCACCGCGAAAACCGATCATCGGGTTCTCTTCGACCGGCTCGAACTCGCGACCGCCAACGAGCATCGCGTACTCGTTCGACTTGAAATCGGACATGCGGACAATGACCGGTTTCGGATAGAAAGCAGCGGCTATCCGGCCGACGCCTTCAGCCAGCGAGCGGACAAAAAATTCTTTCGGGTCTTCCTCGAGAATGCGATTGGCGATCGTCTCGATGTCGCCGCGGTTCTTGAGATTTGGATAATTGACGAGCGCCATCGGATGGATGCCGATGTGGTTGTTGATGATGAACTCAAGCCGTGCGAGTCCGACGCCGTCGTTCGGCAGACGCGAAACAGCGAATGCGTGGTCGGGGTCGCCGACGTTCATCATGACCTGAGTTTTCGGGCGTTCGGTGTCGGTTATCTGATGTTTCTCGACCTTGAAATCGATCTTGCCGTAATAAATATTTCCGCGTTCGCCCTCGGCACACGAGACGGTTACCGGCGAGCCGTTGGTTATTTTTTTCGTGGCGTCACCGGTGCCGACGATGCACGGGATGCCGAGCTCGCGGCTGATGATCGCGGAATGGCAGGTGCGGCCGCCGCGTTCGGTGACGATGGCCGAGGCTCGTTTCATGATCGGCTCCCACGCCGGGTCGGTCATCTCGGTGACAAGGATCTCGCCCTCCTTGAAAGATGTGAGCTTTGACGGGTCGAGAAGCACGTGGGCTGTGCCTGCGCCGATCTTTTCGCCGACCGCAACACCGGACGTGAGCGGCGCACCGTGGCCGCCTATCAGCTTGTATTTCTCAATGTAGTTTGTCTCGTTCTGACCATGAACAGTCTCGGGCCGGGCCTGCAAAATGAACAGCTCGCCGGTCACACCGTCCTTTGCCCACTCAATGTCCATCGGCTGGTGCTTCCCTGCCCGCATCGAGTAGTGGTCCTCGATCTTGCATGCCCAATCGGCAAGCTGCAGCACCTCAAAACCGGCAAGGCAGAAGCGTTTTCGCTGCGATTCGACGACGTCGCGGACCTGCGTGCCGACGCCGTCGTCGGCAAAGACCATTTTTACTTCCTTGACGCCGAGCTTGCGGGCAACGATGGGCCGAAAGCCCATCTTTAGCGTAGGCTTGAAAACTATCCATTCGTCGGGTGTGGCCATTCCCTGCACGACGGCCTCGCCGAGGCCCCATGCTCCGTTGATAACGACCGCGTCGCGAAAACCGCTCTCAGTATCGAGCGTGAACATCACGCCCGAACACGCCCCGTCCGACCGGACCATCGGCTGGATGCCGATCGACAGGGCCACATCGAAATGGTCAAAGTCCTTTGCTGTGCGGTATGAGATCGCGCGGTCCGTCCACAGCGACGCATAGCATTGATGGCATGCCTCAATGAGCTGAGCTTCGCCGCGAACATTGAGAATTGTATCCTGCTGGCCGGCGAACGAAGCATCGGGCAGATCCTCGGCCGTCGCGGACGAGCGGACGGCGACCTCGAAGACTTTTTTGCCGATGCGTTTTCCGAGCGAATGATAAGCGCCGATTATTGCCGTCTCGATCTCTTTCGGGAACGGCGTTTCGAGCACCAACGCCCTTGCTTCCGAGCCGACACGGGCGAGTTCGTCAAGGTCGTTAACGTCGAGCCCTTTCAGCAGTTTCTGAAGTTTTTTGCGCAAGCCACCGCCGTCGAGAAGTAGGTGATATGCGTGGCGCGTGGTCGAAAAACCGTCGACCGCGCGCACGCCCTGCAGTGTCAGTTCACGGAACAACTCACCCAAGCTCGCACACTTGCCGCCAACAAGCGCCACATCGCCCGCACCGACCTGGCTGAAGTCGAGAACGTACGGTTTGGTCGCGGCTGTCGGCGATGTGTCTGGCATAGCGGTCATAAACTACTAACGTCCGCCTATTTTTAGAATCTGATGACGGCGTCCGGCCCACCTTCGACGTGGACGGTGTCGACAAACCGGATGCTCTTGGAATCGGTAGTCATCACTACCGAATGCGTCCGTTTACCGGCGCCGAAGAAGCGAACTCCTCTCAACAGTGCGCCATCGGTGACGCCGGTCGCCGCAAAGATTATCTTCTTCCCCGGTGCGAGGTCGTTGGTGTCATAGATCTTGTTCGGATCCGTGATGCCCATTGCAGCAAGGCGTTTCATGACCTCAGCCTCGGGCGGCACCTTTGATCTGTCGACGCCGAGGCGATCGGGGTCCCAAACCAGTTTTGCGAGTATCTCGCCGTTGAGACATTTCATCGCGGCAGCGGTGATCACGCCCTCGGGTGCGCCGCCAATGCCCATCAATGCATGTATATTGGTCCCTGCCACAGCGGCGCTTATTCCAGCGGACAGGTCGCCGTCGGAAATAAGGCGGATGCGGGCGCCCGCATTTCTGACACTTTCGATCAATGCCTTGTGGCGGCCGCGCTCGAGGCAGATCACGGTAAGGTCGTCGACATCGCGGCCGAGGCGGCGGGCGATGTTCTTCAAATTCTCTTCGACCGGTGCGTCGATATCGACAGCGCCGCGGCACGACGGGCCGACGACGATCTTGTCCATGTAGATATCGGGCGCATAGAGCAGGCCCCCGCGTTCGGACGCTGCGAGGACGGCGATCGCATTATTTGCACCGAGCGCGCACAGGTTGGTACCCTCGAGCGGGTCGACAGCAATGTCGACCTCGGGGAATTCGGCCCGCGCTTCGTCCGAAAAGTTGCCTCCGCCGACCTCTTCACCGATATAGAGCATCGGCGCTTCATCGCGTTCGCCTTCGCCGATGACGATGCGGCCTCGCATCGGCACGGTGTCCATCACTTCGCGCATCGCCTCAACGGCGACGTGGTCCGAATGCTTGCGGTCGCCCTGGCCCATCGTTTTGGCCGACTCGATGGCGGCCGCCTCGGTCACACGCAGAAAATCGAGCGCGAGTTCACGTTCAGCTTTGTTTTTCATCTGTTTTTGACAAGAAAAATCGCTTGTTTACGGCATTTTATCACCTGCGGTATGCGATTTGACAACTTTGCGTCGGAATATTACGGTTTTAGTTTGGCTTTACGCCCGAAACGCTATGACCTACATCGTCACAACGCCGTGCATCGACTGTAAATATACCGATTGTGCGGCGGTTTGCCCTGTCGAGGCCTTTCACGAGACGCCCGACCGCCTGCTCATCAATCCCGATACGTGCATCGACTGCGACGCCTGCCTGCCGGAGTGTCCGGTCGAGGCGATCTATTCCGATATGTCTTACCCCGAAGAATATGCCGACTGGATCGAAAAGAACGCCGACGCGGCGAACTTTCCCATTATCAGCACAAAGGTGCCCGCCCTTATGGGCCCCGGCTGCACCGGCCCGCCGGAGCAAACCTAAGTGATCCAAAGGCCTGCCGGATCGGCAGGCCTTTTTTCTTTTCGCCCGCCAAAAAAACGCGAAAAAGGACTTCCTTTAGTTCTTTTATTCAAAGTTATTTTGGATATTTTCGCGCGCAAGGAGCTGGGCCGGGCCTAGTTCCCCTTTTTCTAATTTCTCTGTGATCTCTGTGGCTAAAGAAAACGTCGCTATCGTCGGTTCCGGATTTCTCGGCATGATGCTCGCGTTGCTCTTGGCGCAACGGGGGGCCGGCGTCACGCTCTTTGAATCAGCAGGCGAGATCGGCGCTGCCCGACTTCTGGCTGACGAAGGCGTCGACATCAGGCTGAATTCGCCCGTCCAACGAGTCGAAAAGATCGGTAACCACAAATTACGTGTTACGTTGCGGCACGCCCGGCGCCGGACTGACGCGAAACCCGAGCAGCGGACAAAATACGCCACCGTGAAGGCCTCGCTGACGGTCCCTCAAGGTTTTTCCGGAGCCTTCCTGACCGAACCGGAATTGAAGACCAACGGCGTGATCGAATTTCCACGAAACGGCCTAACGGACACGTTCGACAAAGTGATCCTGACTTGCCCGTCAAAGGCAGCCGCAACGATCGCTCCGCAATTGACCCTCCAAGAAAAACTCGGCCTCGAAAACATCTCACGCGGCCTGCACGAATCGAAAACATCGGTCGACGGGCTCTATTTAGTAAACTCGTCGCACATCGAAGACCAGATGTCAGATGTGAACGCGACGACGCGTCTGGCGGAACGATTCATTTCGGATAATTTCATCGGGACCGGCCGTTAGGCGCCGCTTTATTTTGGGGCCTTAAGGCTTTGGTACGCGATGGTCGAAGAGTGTGCATAAGCTGGTCACTTGTCAGCCGCCTGTGTTGTCCGCTACCTTATTCAAAGTATTAATTACGAATCACGTCGCATCTCCGGCGGAACAGCGTTTTTCCCGGCTGCGGTGACTATGGATGAGACTGACCCAAAGAATGTGGACAAGCCCGTGATGCGGTGTGACGAGTGCGACCGCGAGGTCGATCACTACAACACGCTCCTGCTGCCGACCGGCGGGCGACCGATCGTATGCTGGGAATGCCTCCAGCGTCACGAAAAGGGCTTTAACGCAAAACGCGATTTCCGGCGCGATTCCCGCCGAGGCGTGATTCCCAGATAATGGCCATCAGAAAGATAACCGAATATCCCGAGCCCGTGCTCGGACAAATAGGAAAGCCCGTAACTGTATTTGATAAGACACTCGCCGAGCTGTGCGCCGATATGTATGACACGATGTACGACGCAGAGGGTGTCGGCCTTGCCGCGCCGCAGATCGGGCTGAATCTGCGGCTCTTTGTGATGGACTGCGAGGGCGTCAAATTGATCGCCGCCAACCCAAAGGTGATCGAAACTAGCGGCGAACAGTCCGGCCAGGAAGGCTGCCTCTCCGTCGGCAAAGTCCCCGCCGTCGTCATCCGTCCCGCCAAAGCCAAACTGCGTGCACAGGACCTGAAAGGCGAGTGGTTCGAACGTGAGGCTGAGGGCTACGCCGCCCGCGCCTTCCTCCACGAGACCGACCATTGCGACGGAAAGCTCTTCGTCGACCACCTGCCAAAATTGAGGCGGGCAATGGTGCTGCGAAAATTCCAAAAGGAGAAGCGCCGGTCATAGAGGCCTGAACTAAAAAAAGGTACATCGCCAAGTCGCCGTAAGAACATCAAAAACCGTGAGACGCTTTCAAAGGCGTTTCTCTTTTCGCCGATCTGACCCCATTTCGGAGGATCATAAAAAATGAAAAAACTAATAGTCATGACGTCCATATTGTTGGGCGTTGGGTTCGGCAGCATCGCGGCTGTCGCCCAGTGCGATCGGACGACGCAATCGCCGATCAGGTGTGGTTACTACGACGAGGGTTACCAGGACGGCCTTGCCGATGCGAACAGCAGCCGAAGAAGCGATTACCGGCGCTATCGCACCAAATTCGAGACGCAATATGAAAGTTTTTACCGGACCGGCTATGAGGCGGGATTCGACAGCGTGAGGCCCGTCGGCGGGACAACGCGTTGGACAGGTGTACAGCGAAATGCGTATGACGCCGGTTACGACCAGGGACAGAACGACCGTCGTCGCGGAGCAGCGGGCAGGCCCGATGCCGTTGCTGAAAGCCGATATGACGCGAGCATCGGACTGTACTATCAACAGGGCTATGATGACGGGTTTTCGAACCGGCCTCGCCGTTATGACGTTGCCATCGGCGGGACGACCTACCCACCGACTCCGGGTTATGGAGCAAGCGCGTCCTGGAGCGGCCGCGTCGATGGCCAGGCGAACATTATCATTCGCGGCGGCGATATCCGCACAGAGGATGCCAGCGGTACCGGCCTCCAGATCGGATCTCAAACCATGAATGGCAGCTTGCCGCGTCGGCCGACGACGATCACGGCGAGGAAGACTTCCGGCCGCGGTGACGTTCGCGTCATACAACAGCCTAGCCGCTCAAACGACTACACGGCGATAGTGCAGATCGACGACACGCGGGCCGGTGCCGGTGATTACAATGTCGAGATCTCGTGGAGCGGTTCCGTTGGAGGCGGGGGCGGAAACACTACTCAGGAACCCTATCGTTCCGGCAGCGTGCGTTGGCGAGGCCGTGTCGATCAGACGGCGACCATTACAATCTCGGGTAATGACGTTCAAAGCGCCGATACGGCCGGAACCGGCCTTTGGAGTGTGACGCAGGATATAACCGGTTATCTGGCCCATCGCACCGGTTCGGTCTCGGTCCGAAAGCTCAGCGGCCGTGGCAATGTTACCATCCTCCAGCAGCCCAGCTGGGACAACGACTTTATGGCGGTGATACAAGTCGATGACCCAGGCAGCGGTTCCGATAATTACGAGATCGACATCAACTGGTAGGCCGATCAGCTCTTTTTGAACATTGCGCGGTAGATGGGCAGCCCCTTGTCCTCTACCGCTTTTTCGCGCTCCGTTTTTACGGCGAACGGGTTATCGATCACCTGAATGCTCGTGACTTCTGTTGCCTGCAAGAACAATCCCGTTATCTCTTGGGCGAGGAATTCGATGTCGGTCTGAACAAAAATTCGCCCGCCTGCCGCCAGCTTGCTGACAACCGTTTCGACCAGCTCGGCATTGACCATCCGGCGTTTGGCATGCTTTTTCTTGAACCACGGGTCCGGGAAATGGATCGTGGCCATTTGTAGAATGCCCTTGGGAAGGTCCATCAACAGCCGATGGAGCCAAAGCATTGCATTACAGAAGCTGTAGTGCAGATTGCCTGATCTGCTCTCCGCCGCGATCCTGTTGGCCTCATCAACGAGCGGCTCGCGGATCTCGACACCCAGATAATTCCACCCAGCCTCGGCCTCGGCCATTCTGAGCAAAAACCGCCCACGGGCAGAACCAATATCCAAGTGCAGCGGCAGCTTTGGATTCGCGAATACGGCACCAACATCGACTGGCTCGGGCGCTTGCCGATAGTACGGCGCGAGCGGATTAACGTGCTGGTGAACGCGGACTCGTGGCATTGTTAGACGACTCTAAATATCTTGAGAATACTGAATACGCAGCCAGCAAGATAAATGCCAAGCGCCGTGAGTCCCGCGAAACGCGTCACGGGGCTGGCCGCACGCGGATCGACATATTCATCGGACGGGATCTGCACCAAGCCGTACAAGACCCCAAAAATGAGCCCGCCGATGTGGCCGTAGTTGTCGATCACCTGATAGAGGGCAAGGCCAAAAATAAGGATGAATCCGATATTGATCAGGAGGCTTTTACGGAATTGCGGTGAGACAAACTTCCGCCGTTTAAAAGCGTACACCGCGAGATAGCCGATCAACCCAACAATGCCGCCCGACGCTCCGACCGAAAGGCCGTCCGGAACAAAGATCAGGCTCAATATTCCGCCGGCGATCGCTGAACCCAGGAACACTATCGCAAGATGCGCTCGGTTGGCAAGCATCTCAAAGATCCTGCCAAAGCTGTAGAACGCGTAACAGTTCATGAAAACATGCAGGATGCTTCCGTGTGTTGTGGCACCTGTTAGTATGCGCCAGTATTGATGGTTCAAAAGGAGGGCAGGTTTATCGAATCCGGCGAGTTCAGCCGACTGGTCGATCCCAACGGCTAACTGCGCGAGGAACACGGCGGCGATGCCAGCGATCAAAATAACCGTATAGACAGGAACGGGTGGCGTGAACTGCTGTGCTGGAGGCTCGGCGGCCGGTTCCGGCTCTTCGGACTGGTATTTCAATGACATCGCTTAAGTCTACATCGCGAGGCCGCCGTCGGCTTGGATGACCTGGCCCGTGATGTACGCGGCCGCGGGTGAGAGGACAAAGCATGCGATCTCGGCGACCTCCTCCACATTTCCAAACCGGCCCAGCGGCACCATGGTGAGGTATTTCTCGCGGTATTCCGCATTCATTTCCGCTGCCATGTGCGTCTCGATGAGGCCGAGGGCGAGAGCGTTGACCGTGATCTTCCGGCTCGCGACTTCCTTGGCCAGCGACTTTGTCAGTCCGATCATGCCGGCCTTGGATGCGGAGTAATTTGTCTGCCCGAGCATGCCGACCACACCTGAGATCGACGAGATATTCAGTATCGAACCACCGTTCTCATTCTTCATCATCGGCCGCAGGACGGCTTTTGAAAAATTCCACGCGCCCTTGAGATTTGTCGCGATCACGGAATCGAAATCCTCTTCCTTCATTCGCAGGATGAGTTGATCGCGCGTGATGCCCGCATTGTTAACAAGCAGATCGACCGTGCCAAAAGCATCCTTGACATGGCCGACGAAATTGGCCGATGCCTCGGTGTCGGTCACGTCGCAAACAGCACAGAATGCCTTTACGCCGAGGGCCTCGATATCGGCTTTGAGCTTTTCGGCGTCATCACCAATGACGATGTCGTTGAAAGCAATGTTCGCGCCTCGCCGTGCTAGTTCGAGCCCGATCGCCGCCCCAATGCCGCGCGTGCCGCCAGTTATTATCGCTGTTCGTCCTTCGAATTGTCTTTCGCTCATATGAACTATCCGGCGCCCATGTCCTGAATGAACCTGGAATCGTCGTTAAAATCTCCCTTGTTAATTCCTAATTCGTCTTCGATCGCTAGCCAAACGGTCACTTCGACATACCCCCGTGACCATTGTCGGGAAACCTCTGGTTGTGCGGCGATCCAATCGATAACTTTTCGCGGCGTTGTCATTTCTGACGCGGCTTCATCCGGAATCTTTATTTCAAACTCCTCTTCGAGACGCATCACCAGCTCAACAAGATCGAGTCCCATCTCGGTCAACCATTCAGCGCGTAGCGCTGTATCGTGAAAAGCTCGTGAATCCCCTTCTGAGCCAGCAGCAGCATCTCGTCCATCTGCACCCGCGTAAAGGGCTCGCGTTCGGCGGTGCCTTGCATCTCGATGAACTTGCCCTCGCCGGTGCAGACGATATTCATATCGACATCGGCCTCGCTGTCCTCGGCGTAGGCGAGATCGAGTATCGTAGTGCCCTCGATAATGCCGACGCTTACCGCCGCGACCTCGCTCAGGATAGGATTTGCTTTGATGACGTTTTGCTTGAGCAGCCTACGACATGCGAGAGCGAGTGCAACATAAGAACCGGTGATCGACGCGCATCGCGTGCCGCCGTCCGCCTGGATCACATCGCAGTCGAGATAGATCTGCCGCTCGCCGAGCTTGCTTGTATCGACGACTGCTCTTAGAGCGCGGCCGATCAGCCGTTGGATCTCCGCCGTCCGGCCGGACGGACGCTGCGACTCGCGCTGTGTCCGCGTATTTGTAGCCCGCGGCAGCATCGCGTACTCCGCCGTCACCCAGCCGACGCCTTTGTTCCGAAGAAACATAGGTACGCGGTCCTCGACGCTCGCGGTACATATCACCTTGGTCCCGCCCACCTCGATCAGCGCCGAGCCCTCGGCATATGGCGAGATGTTCGGCGTGATCTTTGTCGCACGTATTTGGTCGTGGGTGCGGTTGTCTAATCTTGAATAAGTCATCAGATCTTCGTTAGCCGGTCCGCTCCGTAAACTTCAATAGCTTCGAGCTTCGACGGCGTAACTCCAAGGAATCTTTCGGCGACACGGGCAAATCTGTCCGCGGCGTCAGTCACATAAAAATGATCGAGGTCATCGCACAGCTTGCGGCTGCTCTCGACGGCGTTCGGGTTCTCGAGACCTTTGTCACGCAGCAGATGCAAAACCTCGTCCGCCGTCGCTTCGCCGGAATCTACAAGCTTAACATTCGCACCGACCGTTTGCTGAATGACGTCTTTCAGGATCGGGTAATGCGTGCAGCCGAGGACGAGGGCGTCAGGGGCAAATGTTTTTATTTCAGCGAGATACCGTGCAGCGATCGAAGCCGTTTCGGGCTCATTCACCCAATTTTCTTCGGCAAGCGGCACAAATAGCGGGCAGGCGCCCTGACAGATCTCGGCTGTCTCCGACGCCCGGCGGATCGCCTCAAAATAGGCGTTGCTCGCAACGGTCGCCTCGGTGGCGATAACGCCTATACGAGCCTTCTGCTTATCTTTGGTTATCTCAACTGCTTTTCGCCCGCCCGGGCCGATCACGCCGGCGACGTCGAAGCCGACTGCTTTACGTATCGCCGGCAAAGCAAGCGCCGACGCTGTATTGCACGCGACGACAAGCATCTTGATGCCGCGCGAAGCCAAAAAAAGCGAGTTCTCGATCGCATACCGCTCGACCGTCGTCATCGATTTTGTCCCGTAAGGCACGCGGGCCGTGTCGCCGAGATAAATGAACCGCTCATTCGGCAGCCGCTCGTGCAGCGCGCGATAAACCGTCAGGCCGCCGACGCCTGAGTCAAAAATGCCTATTGGTAATGTATTTAGCTGCATAAGCCAAGTGCAACCAAGACTATATCGTATTTTTCGTCTCTGGCTTACCAAGCTGCGATCCAAAAATGGCGGCTGCTTATTTCGCTGTGATAAGGTTGCCGATAGCTTTTTACGCAGTGCAAAGCGTTATGACTTTCCGCGCGAAAAACATTCGGGTGAGCTTCGGGCTGGGAGCGCTTGCCTTCCTCATATCGCTTACCGGCACATTTCTGCTGGCCGTGGAGTCGGCGCGCCTTTATGCGGCCGCGTTGTTGGTCGTGGCCGGGATATTAGCGGTCATTGCATGGGGTGAACGGAAATGGCCGTTGATGAGATCAGAGGGCTTCGACCCGACTTCGCCGACAGCCCAAAAGATCAATTGGAAGCTTGTCGGGCTTGGCGCGACGTTCGGTGCGGTTGTGCTGGTTGTGCTTGCGGATCTCTACCAAGTCTCTCACGCGTCCGAGGTCTTTGGACTTGCCGGATGGCTATGGCTCGCATCGATCATAGCGTTGATGTGGGCGACGTTTGTATGGCGACGCCCGAAGGTCAAGGGAATAGCATGGCGAAGATGGGAGATCCTGACATTCGCGGGCATTGCTGCGCTCGCGCTTGTTCTTCGCACCTGGAATTTGTACGGTTTTCCAAATAACGTTTATCCGGACGAGATCATAACCGGCACGGTTGCCGCGCAGTCGTTCATGGGTGCAAACAAGGTCCCGGTTTTTTCGACAGTGTGGGGCGGCATCGAGCTTCCGGCGCTTTGGTTCATGATCGAGGCACTCTTTATGCAGGCGGGCGGCGCATTGCTGAGTGTGATCCGCCTGCCGGCAGCAATTTTCGGCGCAGCAACGGTTGTGCCTCTGTATTTTCTCGTGCGATCGCAGTGGGGGCGAACGGCTGCAATAATGGCGAGCGCGGTCCTGGCTTTTAGTGCGTCGAACATCCACTTCAGTCGCGTGGCACTCAACAATATAGTTCCGCAGTTTTTTTGGACGGCGTGTTTTTTGTTTTTGTTGCGAGGAGTGCGATGGCGTCGCCCGTTTGATTGGGCGGTCG
>Ga0163161_10000759_pt1 | contig 25384 bp, 14 predicted proteins | sample S45metaG_FD_129847 | JGI IMG/M metagenome (GOLD analysis project Ga0163161, IMG submission 129847) | Switchgrass rhizosphere microbial communities from Kellogg Biological Station, Michigan, USA - S4-5 metaG | ecosystem: Host-associated > Plants > Roots > Rhizosphere > Soil | place: USA... | reverse complement strand
AGAATCAGCTGTTCGAGAACTTCCGGCGAGTTACTGGCCGGGCCAAGGGTAGCGACGATTTTGGTACGACGGACGGACATGCAAAGACTCCTGAGTTCAAGCGCTAGCGAAGGCTACTATGCTCTTGGGGTGTAGTCATTGTTCGTTTGCACTACTTAATGTTTTCTTTATTGAACTCGACAACTGGCGCAAACACTTCTGAAGATTTCTCGGCAAGGGTCGATACAGAGCACAAGACAGGAGAACCCTCATGCGATTCGTACCCATTGCCGCCCTTGCCCTCAGCGTCCTCGCCGTTTCGGGCTGCACCCGTTGGTCGATGAACCATCATTTGAACAACGCCTACACCGCCTATAACCGTGGCAATTGCGAGCAGGTCATGCTCGAACTGTCCAAGGTCGAACGCGCCAGCCGCGCCCGTCCGTACGTGTGGCCGGAAGTGTCGATGATGCGCGGCCAGTGCCTGGAACGGCAGAAAATGTTTGTCGACGCGGCGCAGACCTACCAGTTCATCATCGCCTCGTACCCGAACAGCGAATACGCCTACCGCGCCCGTGCCCGTCTGGAAACCTTGCAGAGCCTGGGCCACTATCCGACGCGCAGTGCCGCTGCCGTGGTGCGACCGACCCGTTTCTGATGACAGTTGTCATACAAAATCTGGCTGTGTGTACAAGCTGAGCTATAGTCGAATAACCCGGATTCAGCGTCAGGTTCCTGAATCCGGAGCAACACCCGCGACTGGCAGTTGTAAGGTGACGGCGACGTAGCGACCGTTACACCGGAAGCGGGGAGAGCGGCCGGCGAAACCGGCTCGTTCCGAAGCAAAGGTGCGGCTCTGTGATGGAGCCTTGCATGGCGAACTGCGCATGTTTACCGAACGGATCGAACGGCATCAGTTGCCGTATTTCCTCAGAGTGTTCAACAGCGTCACCGACAAGCCCATCGGTTTTCTCGGCAACCTCTCCGAAGACGGGCTGATGCTCATCAGCCAACTGCCCATGATGGTCGGTGTGGATTTTCAGTTACGCCTGAAAATCCCCGCCAGCGATGGCTGTCAGCAGGTAATCGACCTCACGGCTTGTTGCGTGTGGTGTCACGAAGACGCCACACCGCTGCACTACGACGCCGGCTTCGTCCTGCAACGCGCGCCGCCGGAATTTGGGCAACTGGTGCAGGCGTTGCAGCGTTATTTCAGTTTTCAGCCGTTGCCGGCTTCTGCCTGATTCAAATCCGCTAAAAGCTTTGCGAGCAGGTTCACTCCCACACTGGATCCGGTGCACCTGCATCCTGTGAGAGCGGGTTTGTCCGCGAAAGCGTCTTCACTGGCACGCGCTTGTTAACGGTCGGGTTGCATCAATTGCGCCCGCTCGTTATTCAGCCTCTCTCTCAGAAACAGTTTCCGATCAGTCAGTTGATCGACAACTGATCAGGGGTTATCCGACCGAAACAAGTCGGTTTATTCGCTGGAAAAAATACCGTTCGTCGGGACTGTCAGATCTTACAGGTGTGCACTTGCACAGGCTGAGCGTTCAATGTTTTTGCAACAGGAACAAATCAGCTCAGCAAAGTGCGGAGGTTTTTATGAGTGACAAGAGAAAAAAACTGACAACTTCAAATCCGGACGGTCTTGAGGACGTCAGCGCTACTCAGTCGATTTCAGAGGAGGAGTTCAAGTCGATCGATAGTGCTCAGACAGTCACCAAAACACTGCGCGTCAGTGTGGGTAACTTTATAGGTGATCTGACTTTTAGCTATTGGTGGAAACATGGTGGAGGTTTGTTTTATTGCTATTCCTCACAATATCGTATTACCCAGTTGGTTAATCAAGGAGGCAACAAAGCAAACTTGCATTTTAGTTTCGACTCTAGGCAATGGTGGGGCAACGACTCCCCTGATGCCATGTGGCAGGACGGCGAGTGGCATAGCTATCCTCGCGGTGGATGGATTGCTGCCAACGGACGTGCTCGAGTCTTTATCAGATACATCTTCGATAAAGGGGGGTCTGATCCAGTGGGCTCCAATGAAATTTGGGTGGACTTTAGTATTTGAATGATGTTTGGCTTTTTTATGTAAAGTCTTAAACAACAGGGAGGCTGCAGATGATTACTGAAGGCGAGTCAGAGGGAGTGCTGATTACTTCGATTACAACTCCGGTGAATAATGCCTATGTGAGAAATGGCGATATTGTCGTTGCCGGTAATTCAGATGTTAACTTCCCTATCGTTTTGCGTATGTTCAGTGGAAATGACGAGGTCGCTGCCGAAACGATTACGCCAAAAAATGGGCGCTGGGACACTGTGATAAAGGGCGTGTTCCGACCCGATCAATACAGGCTTGAGCTCCAGCCGGTTGGTGGCGTGAAGGTGACGGTGAATCTACGCGTCACACCAGTGACGATCATCTCTCCCGTTTCCGGAGAGGAAGTCGACGAACAATTCTCCATACGAGGAGCCGGTGGCGAGTATGGCGTGGGGACGGTGAGGGTGCATAACGCATCGACTGGCGGGGTCTTGGGCAATGCTGACATTCAACCCGATGGGACGTGGGAAAAGCGCTTGACGCTATCAGGTAACAGCGCGTCTTACTTTGCCACGCAAATCATCGGCGATTTTCCTTCGCCCCCATCTGCAACGATCAATGTCACGAGCAGATCGACGCCCGTCATCACCAGCCCGGTTGAGCCTTTACAGAATTGCTCTTTCTCGATCGGTGGCACGCAGGGCTGGCCCGGCTCAGTCATGCAGATTTTCAAGGATCTATCGACCATTCAAGTGGGGGAAGATGCAGTATCCGCTGCCAACTGGTTTGCTCCAGTCATTGTCGAGCCAGGCCCCGTCTCGCTTGTCGCGATGCAAACCTTTGGCGGCGTACCGTCCAAGAGAAGCGCCCCCCGCTCTTTCCGAATCCGCCCTCCCAAACTGGCAGAGCCTGACGTCACCCTTCTTCCTGATACAAGCTTGAAGTTCTCCGGCTCCGGCCATTTCGATCAAAACCTCTCGACCGAAATCCAGTTCTCTGCCAGCGACGGCTCGCTGCCTTTGCCTTCCAACGTCCGCGTCAATGCCCAGGGCTATTGGGAAACGGCCCCCGTTGTCTGGTCTCTGGGCAGCTACGATGTGACGTTGATTCAAAAGATCGCCGACAACGCCAGTGGCTGGATCGAATCGCAGCCTCTTGAGTTCAAAGTCCGCAACGACATGCCGGATATCACCGAGGCGAGCTACACCGAGGAGTATCTACCGGTCTTCAGCGGCAAAGGTTATACAGGTGCCACCGTCTCGCTCAGGTTTCCCGATACAAACGAGGCTGCACGGAGTGTAGTGGTCGTGAACGGCCAATGGTCGACGTCTGCTTTGGTTGAGTGGGGCCCAACCAACAAGCGGGAAGTGCGCATTACACAGCATCTTGGAAACCATCCTTCGCAACGTCCTTTCATCCTGTACGTCACGATTCCACCGCTGGCGCCAGGCGTGGATGATCTTGGCGAAGAGGGGCTGGAGCCGGTATTTCGCGGCACTTGCTTGTCGGGCGCCACGGTGAGCATCAGGTTCAGCGACGATACCGAGACGCATGTGGCGACCGTGACGGGATCCACCTGGACATTTCAGCGACCAACCCCGTTCGAGGCAAATATCGAACATGCCGCGGAGGTCACGCAAACAATCCTCGATCTCCTTTCAAAACCGACCTCGAAAACCTTCACTGTCCACAGAGTCATGTTGCAACCGCTCATTGTCGCGCCGGGATCCGGCTCGGAAGTGGGGTTCGACGTCACCATTGAAGGTGATAACGGCATGCAGGGCGCGGTGATGCAATTGCATGACAACCAGATAGGCGCAAAGCTGGGTGATCCGCTCGAATTGCTTGAGGAGGGCAAATGGTCTATCCAGTTGCTCGGTCTGGACCTGAGGGAATATTTCCTCCATGCGCAGCAGACGCTCAACGGGCGAGATTCGGCAAACAGTGCTGAGCACAGGCTCAAGGTGGTGGTGCCGCCGCCTCGATTCACGACGCCGATCCCTGGCGGGAGAGCGCCGCGCACTTCGAAAATTGCTGGCACCGGCAGAGCTACCGCGCAGGTAGAGGTCTGGCTGGAAGGCGCTACTGAGCCATTGCTGACGGATATTGAGGTGAACGCGTCAGGCAACTGGGATGCCGAAGTGAGTTTGCCGGTGGGCAACACGACCATCTGGGCTTTTCAAACCTTCGTCCACAATGGCATTGCGCAGCGCTCTCAGGCCAATGAGCGTTTGCGTTACAAAGTTGTGCCGGCGGCTCCGTTTATCGAAACCCCGACTGTCGATGATCATGTCGGCCGACGGGTCGTGGTCTCGGGTTTCGCGACGCCCGGCGACACCGTGACCGTGACGCTGGGTAGCGACCAGGCCAGCGCCGAGGTGCGGGAAAACCGGACGTGGTCGGTAACGCTGGAGTCCGGTCAAGACGAGGGCAATCATGAGCTGGACGCTGTGGCGGCTTGCGAAGGGTTTATATCCGATAGCGCGAAACGCACGCTTCAGCTGGCAACTTATCTGCCCACCATTGAGATCCCAGAACCGGGACGCTGGGTCAGCAACCCGGTGCTGTTTGCCGGCAAGGGCCGTCAAGGCGTCGGTGTTCTGGTCGATCCGTTCAACCCGGACAAGACATGGCTAGCGTCGATTCAGGTCGACCCTGACTGGCAAAGCCTGTCTGACCAAACGCTACCGTTGGGCGGCAACTGGTGTCGTTTCAAGCTGCAGCCGAGCGACAGCGATCCGATGGGTTCTGACTGGGTCGTCAGTGAGCGGTTTGAAATCGAATCAGTGCCGACGGATAAAACCCGGTTGTAAATTTCCGATGAGCGGTCATAAAACCTGTCATTTCTGACAGTTGGCAGCGACTGCGTTCAAGCGCTAAATCCTTATGCAACGCTGGGTCCGCCTGACACCACAGTCAGGCGGCCCGGGCGGTTATCGACTCAAGGAAAGTGACCATGGCTGATTCACTCCGTCCCGCTGCGCAGTTGTTCATTCAACTGTTTGGTGCGCAAACGTCTTCTGCGCAAAACCGGCTTTCAACGCTCTGGAGTTACCTTGAGCAGGGGGGATCGTTTTTCCCTCTGGTCGAAAAGGGTCTTCCGGTACTGGTCGGCGAGTACGGACTTGAGCAGGAAGAGGCCCGGCGCTTTTTGCGTCGGGCCAACAGCCTGGCGACCTATGTGCGGCGTCGGTTTATTGAGCATCACGCGCAGCAGGACAAAGCCGGGTCGACAGGACCGTCCAGCGGTTTGATGTCGCTCTTTGACGGGCCGCAACTGGAGCGAATATTCGATCTGCAGTTGAGCGCCAAATGCCCTTCGGATTCTCTGGAGTCCATGTTCGGGCCTTCGGCGTATCTCGTCTTCCTGTATCGCTTGATTCGCGACTTGATCGAATCCGTTGGTGACGGCACCAAGCTGCCGTTGCATGAACGTCGCACGGATTTGATGAAGTTGACGGTCGACAGTAAAACGGTGAACGCGCCGGAGCCATCAGTCGACGTGATCGTACGCGTGCTACAGGCGTTCATCACTACGAACACGGAGGTTCCAATTGAACAGGCATTGATCAACGCACGCTATCCCAACGGTCTGCCGTATTACCAACATTGGGACACGATTGATGGGGTTGCGGGTTTCAACGGACGATCAGTGGGGGATTTTGCCAACATTGTTGACGGGAAATTCCCCAACTTCTTGCACTCCGGGTCCCTGACCAGTCTTGCCGCTGCTGCCTTGGCTCATGCCTCTCGGCTTGGTCCGTACCAGCAGAAGTTGGTGACTGAAGAATACAAAAATTCCGAGGATATGTATCAGTTCTATCTGGAGAACTTTGGCACCGAAGACGTTGAGTATATGAATCTCAACCAGATATTTTATTTGGCTCAACGTACAAATCTTGTGGCCGAGGAGGTTACAAGTCTTTTTTCGGTTGGGGACTACGCGCCGCGGCGTTCGGCCAATGTGGATTACCCCAGTAAACCCGACGTCCCGGAAGGCGGCCGATCCGGCTCGGTTTACATCAATGGTAACGCTCACCCCGCTATCGGTATCAGCACGCAGTCAGGGACTAATCTTCATCGGATACTCGTTAATCCCAATAACCCAAAAGGCTTGAATACATTTGATCGGCTCAACCGCAAGTTACGCCTGGATAAATGGCTGAATCTGCCTCCTGAGCAGACTGACGCCTTGTTGGCGGCAGCGATCAGGGCTGAAGCACGTGGTGCCGAAAAACCTGAGGTGTGGGCGATTTCGGTAAACGTGATCCATGCATTGGGTCTGTTTCAGCGACTGCGTGAACGCTACAACTGCACGGCAGCAGATTTCGCCGTGTTCCTCGATGAACTGTCACTGTACGGTCGCGGTGATGCACTGTCGCAGTTCGATCAGGTCTTCAACAATCAGGACAATTATCGCAAGCCGCTGAAACTCGACGACAAAGCGTTTGCGCTGATACCGACATCGGATCAAGACAATCTGACGGTCAGCCAGCTATGCAGTGGTTTGGGCATTGATCTTCAGACTTACCACTATCTGGCGTTGGCGATAGCCCAGGCTCATGATCTTACCGATGATCTGGTGCGCAGTTCGGCGGTCATCTCCAGTTTCTACCGTTTGGTAAAACTGCCCCGGCTGTTGAATATCACGCCGGTCGAAGGCGTGTTGATGCTCCGTGTGCTGGGCGGAGAAACCTGGCTCAAAGGGCTGGCAGGCAAGCCGCGTATTGTCGACGTGGCGGTTGATGACAGCCGCACTGACGCTACGCCGGGTGTGCTGAGCCTGATCGAAGCCATGCAGGCCTGTGTGCAATGGTGCGAGCAAAGCAACATATCGGTGCTGTGGATGTTGCAGCACGTGAGTGCACCACTGCGTTTAAGCGAGTTCTCGCAGCAGGATCAGCAGTTCTTCGACAAGATCGGCGCCCTCCTGCCCAGCGCGCGGTTGTCCGGTAATTCTTTTCTCCTGGCCGGTATTCCACCGGCCGGAGAAAGCGACTGGCTGGATTTACTCTCGATTGACAGTGAGGGGCTGGCGCCGGTTGTCGATGTCAATGGCCTGATACTGGCCACTGACCTGACGCCGGAAGATTATTTGGCCTTTGCCCGCGAGAAACTCGAATGGGCCGTCAGGAACGGCCTGGAGATTGAGGAAATCCAGGTCAGCGTCTTGGTCGAGATCATGCTCACCGTTCTTCTTCAGGCCAGAGACGCGCAGGTGTCGCTGGTCAGGGAGTCGCTGGCAATCTACGCCGGCATCGAGGGCGAATTGGCCATTCTGGTGTTGGACTGGGTCGATGCCTCGGTATATCAACTGTTGCGCCAGGTGTATGACCGCACCGCCCTCGAATCGCCAGCGAGGGCGCGCAGGCGCGACGAACCTTCCGATCCGTTACTCGAGCTGCTGGCTGTTGTGCGTCAGCGCGCTGAAGTTGTTTCGACACTGGGCTTGAGTGCGGCATTGGTCCGGGACTATCTGGATTATGGATACGCCAAGTGGATCACCATCGTCGATCCCTCTGAAAAATTTGTGTTCTCGGTGCGCATACTTTACGCAATGACCACGCTGACTCGCGCGTTCAGTCTGAGCGAACAGCCGGAGCAGAAGTTGCTGGATTATCTGCGCCAGGTCCATTCATTACCTCCCATGCTCAGCGCCGATGCATTACGCGTGGTGCAGCAGGCCGCGGCCATCAAACTGGCTGAGTTCTTTGCCTGGAGCGCGCAGGAAGTCAGCGAATGTGTTCGCCATATCGATCCTGAAACCCAAGTGTTGAAAACCCTGGATCAACTGGATCTGCTGATGCGCGTTTATCAGTTGTCGATGCAGACCGGTATGGATGCGCGGACCATTTTGCGGATCGGTACCTTGCCGGAGACAACCGATGCCAGTGAGGCCTACGCCCAGGCGGCTGAACTGGCTTTGCTGAGTCAGACCCAGACGCGTGTGCCGGTCGTGCAAGCACCGGGCGAACTGAAGCAGTTGGTCCGGATGACTTGCACCGTAACGCCTACAGAAGTCTTCGCTGGTAAACCAGACGAGAAAGCGATCATTACGATGACGCTTACTGACGCCCGGGGCGCAGCGTTGAAAGGTGTCGCGGTCGACTGGCACTCCGAGCTAGGGACCATCAGCTTGGGTATCACCGATACCCAAGGAGTCCTCACGGCTGAGTATGTTCCGGGCAAAGTCTTGGGCACGGACAGTCTTTATTTTTCCATGAGCCTGCTCGAGCCTGAGTGGGCAGTGAGCATCAACGTCATTGCCGACGCCGAAAGCATGAATTTCCCGACATCGGAAATGTCTCCGGTGCCAACGGAGGTCGTGGAGCTTGGTAAGACAATCACACTTTTCGCCAAGATGGTGGATCAGTACGAAAATCCTGGGGCCAACATGCTGGTGGACTGGGCCTGGGAAGAAGGAACAGATCCCGAGAAAAGGCCAACGATCCGCCCGGCACAGGGTTTCACCGATCAGGACGGTAGAACCACGGTTTATATCACCAGCGCTTTCAGCGGTGAATTCGAAGTCGGTGTACGCAGCCTGGCAAGCGCGAAGGGGACTGTCTTCGAACCCATCAGGTTTGGGGTGTCGCAAGGCCGCAGCCACTCGCTAGGACAAGCGTCACTGCCTTCTGACAGCGACGCGGGAACCTCTTCCACGGAGCAAGGATCATGACATCGAACAACATTGGTCTGTTGCAGGAAAAACGTCGTACCGCGTTGCTTGATTATTGCATCGGGCAAGTAAGGGCGGAGCGTTACCCGCCTTTGCGGACTCCGGAGGACCTGTTCGAATTGCTACGCATCGACCCGCTGGACAGTGCTCGGGTGCAGACGTCGGGGGTGGCCGAAGCGATCAGTTGTGCGCAGCAATACATCAGTGCCGTGTACAACAAAATGGAGCCCGGTTTCGAAAACCACGAATTTCCCCCAGAGCAGTTGGAAAACTGGGCGCTGTACAACAACTACTCGGACTGGGCTGCGGTGCAGATGATCGCGCTCTACCCGGAAAACTACATCAATCCGTTTGTGCGTCAGCGCAAGACGGATCTGTTCAAGACCCTTGAAAACAATCTCAACCAGGCCCGTCTCAACACCGATTCGGTTCAGGCGGCGCTGCAGGATTACTTGCAAGCCTTCGAGCAGATCTGCGATCTGGATGTCGTCAGTGGCTACATGAACGGCACAAACCCTGAGCGCGCCGATTATTATTTTGTCGGGCGTCAGCGGGTGCCGCCGTTCCAGTACTTCTGGCGCAAGGCGCAAATCGAGATAACGCCCACTTGCCGCGCCGTCAACCCGGCGGCGTGGAGTGAATGGAAAGCGGTGGACATTCAACCCGCCGGGCGGGTGCTGGACATACGTCCGGTGATCTGGAACGGACGCCTGTGTCTGGTCTGGGCGGAGTGGCGGGACAAGGTCGGCGAGATCATCAAAACCGATCCTCCGGATCCCGATAAGGACGACAAATCCCGGTTCGTACCGCATCAGCTGGATATCAATGTGGCCTTCATGAGGCAGAACGGCCAGTGGTCGGCGCCTTTGAATTTACGCCATCGCGAGTTTGATGAGGATCTCTCTGCAGGTGCCCGGCTGATTGCAACTGTGTGGGTCGATCCTCAGATCCCCAAAGGCAAGCTGGGGGTATTGCTGGTCAACGATAAAACCGGCACAGGTGCCTTGAAAGAGATCGCGATCATCGATGTGCTGATGCGTCCCGTTACCGGGGACAGTGGTAACTGGCTTGAGCTGGCCAATACGGATCGATTTGTTTCTGCCTTGACGGTTCAGCACCCCTTGGGTCTTGAGGTTACGGTGGTATCCAGCGAGTCGCCGTCAGGCTCCATGGCCGCTTTTCTGGGACTGAACGTCTTCGCCATGCGCGTGAATGACAACGACGTGCTGACGGTTGAGGGCTTTTGCAGGTCAACAGGGTTACCAGGCATCGGGAAGACTGCGTTTACCTTGCAGTTGGAACTTGCAACTGTTAACGACCCTGAACCTGTGAGAAGTGAGGTTGCAATCGCCGGCGATTGGACGATGCAGTTCTTGGGGACCTTCACTCGACCAAAAGGGGCTTGGAACAACGTCAGGTTCACTCTAAAGAATGATACTGAAGGCTTTGGCGGTAAACAGTTTGACCTGACGATTGGCGATCTCTCGGATTTCCTCGCGCCAACGCTGCTGAAAAACACCACGGATGCCGCCCAGTTCCTCGACTTTCAACTGGGCGCTGGCTGGGCGCTGCAATACGTTCGGCTCAATTCGCTGTTCGGTCCCGAGTTGGTCACACGCTCCACTGTCTCTCCAGCGACTCTGATTAATTGGGACTCTCAGCATCTGTCAGAGCCGCCGCCTGCCGGTGTTGATTTCGAGGAACGCAATGGCGCTTTCGACGGTGCCAACGGGCTGTTTTTCTGGGAGCTGTTTTTCCACTTGCCGCATTTGATCGCGACACGCTTGCGTGATGAAGAGCGGTTTGCCGAAGCACAGACGTGGTTGCATTTCGTCTTCGATCCCCGGGCTAATGCCGACAGCAGCACGGTACCCGAGAAACCGAATTACTGGCGCTGCCGACCGTTGATCAACGATCTGGGCAATGTCGGCTGTGAAGCCGTGGCGCCCGCCGACCCGGACGCGATTGGATATTCAGCGCCTGTGCATTTGAGGCTGCTGATGTTCATCGAGTATGTGAAGAACCTCATGGCCTGGGGGGACTGGCATTACCGTCAACTGACCCGCGAAAGTCTGGTGGCGGCAAAGCTTTGCTATGTGCAAGCGGGATCATTGATGGGCAAACCGCCTCTGACTCAAACGGTGAACTTGTGGCAGACCGCGACGCTGAAGGACCTTTTGGCCCAAAGTTGCACGCGTACGGCACTGGAAACGTTCGAGCAGACATTGAATTACAGCCTGGCAGATGTTCCGGCCGGCTCCGATAGGGCTCCCATGCTGGGCATGTTGGGGTGTCCGCCGTTCAGGGCACCCATCAATGATGAGTTGTTCACTTGGTTCAACCAGCCGCAGGACCGCATGAACAACTTGCGCAACAACCTGACGATTGATGGCAAGCCCATGCTCCTGCCGTTGTTCAACCCACCGACCGACCCGAACCAATTGCTGCGCGCTCTGGCTGCAGGTGGTGTCGGTGGCGCCAGACCGATGGGCGGACGGCTGGTGGTGATTGCGTTTCGCTGGCGCGTGATCTTCGAGGTTGCCTTGCGTGCGGTGCAGGCCTTGCAGGATTACGGCAGCCAGGTACTCAATCTGCTTGAGCGGCGTGATCGTGCCGAGCAGGAAGAGCTGCAGCAAAACCATCTGGTGGAGTTGGGCAACTACGCCAAAACCGTACAGGAGCAATCCATCGCTCAGTTGGAAGCGAGCATGACGGCGCTTGAGCAGAGCCGGGCAGTGGCGCGGGAACGGGCTGATGCTTACGCAGCCCGCTATGACGAAAACGTATCGGCTGTCGAATATCAGGTCATGGCAAACCTGGACCAGTCCAAAGAGCTGGCGCTGGCTGCCAAAATCCTCAAACCGGTAGGCGTGGCATTTGCGACCGCACCCAATATCTTCGGTATGGCGAACGGTGGTTTTCGGATCGACAAAGTTACGGATGCCATCTGCTTTGGCCTGGAAATCGCTTCGTCGATGCTGCAAATCGATGCCGACAAGCAAGCCACCACCGAAGGTTATCGCCGTCGCCGCAATGAATGGGGGCTGCAACGCGATCAGGCGCTGGCAGAAATCGCTGCCATCGATGCGCAGATCGTCGCGCAGAGCCATGCGATTGATGCGGCCAGAACCAACCTCGCGCAAACGCTGCGAGCTAACGCTCAGGCGTTGACGATGTACAACTATCTGAAAAAGCGCGCGACCAATGCCGAATTGTTCGGCTGGATGCTCGGCCAGCTCAAGGCTTTGCACTATCAGGCTTACGACGCGGTGGTCAGTCTGTGCCTCAGCGCACAAGCGGCGATGAGCGCCGAAACCGGCGATTACGATTCATATATTCCCTTGCCGCAGGTCTGGCAGGATCAACGCCACGGTTTGACCGCTGGCGAGCATCTGCGCGCGTATCTGCTGCGTATGGAGCATGAGTACCTGCAGCGCACCGAGCGACGAGTTGAAGTGGTAAAAACCATCTCCTTGCGTCGCCTGTTCAACGATGCAATAGACCCTCAGCTCGGCATCGGTAGTTGGGAGGCTGCATTGGCGCAATTGCTGGCGACCGGCTCGCTGGTGTTCAAACTCACCCAATTGCTGTTCGATCGGGATTATCCGGGACATTACTGTCGGCAGATCAGTTCGGTGGAAATGGACTTTGCAGTGTTGACGGGCCCATTCGAGGACGTGCGCGCGACCTTGCTGCAGATCGGCAGCATGACCACCAGCCGGGCTTCGGTGCAGTCAGTGCAGTACTTGCACAATCCTGATCCTGATGTAGTGGCCCCTTCCGATCTGCTGTTCAACTTGCGTCCGGGCCAGCAGATAGCCCTGTCTGTGGGGATTGCCGACAACGGCATGACGGCGGTGAAGCCAGATGAAGGTTTGCTCTATCCATTTGAAAATACCGGTGTGGTGTCCACCTGGGAGCTGAAATGGCCATGGCATAAAGAACCGCGACAGGAGGCCATGCTGCGCTCGATGAACGATTGCATCTTGCGCATTCGCTATTCGTCCAAGTGCGGAGATCAGTCGTTTACCGATTCGGTGAAGGAGTTGGTCAATGCAGCGCAAGAACGCCTGGCCGGCAAGGGAGTGCGCAATCATGAGTGATCCTGTCGTTCGGATGAATGAAAACCTGGTGTGCAACGGTGATTTCGAAGAAAGGTTCGAATGTTGGGCAAGGACGGGGACAGTTGTCATAGGCACAGCGTATTACGAAAACAAGCCTGTCAAGCACCTCAAAGCGCCGAAGGGCGCGGGGGTCACTCAGGACGTCACACTTCCCAGAGATCCCGATGGCAATGGTGCTTATTGGCTGAGTTTTCTATGGGAAAGCAGTTTCGGCCAATCAGGCTGGGTGAAGATTTCTCAGGGAGAAGCGGAGCATTACCGCATCGAACTCGAACCCGTCGGTAAACCTGATCTGGCACAACAGCGCGAGGGTTTCGGATCTGGGCCAGAGAGGCGATTCAGTCCGACCCTGCATGAGGTAGAACTGACATCGCCCATCTCAAGTTCAAAGCCACTGCGCATCGAAATATACAGCTCGACAGAGTCTTCGAGTCCATTTGGCGAACTCTGGGTTACACGCGTCAAAGTCGAGTTGAAACTCGCGCCACTTGAGTTGCAGGAAATTGAGCTGGACGGCATCTCGTTCCTGCCCTTGCGCAAAATGTACCTGTGTCAGGGCGCCAGCAGCGGCGGAGCTTTTGGCAGCGACGCATTGATCACGCCCCACATGCTCGGTTTTGTACCTGTGCCGGATAACCCTTGGGACGGCACCCAGGTCGCATTGAGCATCGACAATAACCCGCAGGGCGCGATTGTCGCGACGCCTGCCTGGGACACCCCGCAATTGCTGGACGAGCCATGGACGCTCGATTGCCCGCTGATCGATGATCAGGACTACGAATTCACCCTGAGCTTGCGCAACCGTTACACCGCGCAGGCCTACGAGATCCCTGTATCGCTGGGGCATCATCGACTGATTTTTCGTGAGGTGGTCGAGGCCGCTTACTACCCATTGATTGAGCAAAGTGTCCGTTTGGGGGTGCAAGTGGCGTCGTATTACACCGGCCAGCCATTTGCCGGGCTTACGGTGAACTGGGCGACCGCCGAGCGGGGGGTGTTGGCGGCGGCCGTTACTGATGAACAAGGTTGGGCCTACTACTGTTATGAGGCGAAGGCAGCAGGGGACTTCGTTATCGAAGCCTCTGTGGTCAGCCTTTATTACGAGCAGGGTGTGTGGACTCAGACGTTTGACGTGCGGGTACTGGGAGAGGATCCGTGGGCACAGATGACTGTCTGTGAGAATAACGAAATCAGGGACTGGATTGATAACAGTTATCCGAACCGGGGTTCTACCCATTCCATTGATGTAATGCTGGCGGCCAACAGTCCTCTGCGAGGCAGCGACTTCTATCTGCACTGGCACGGTGACAGGCATGAGCAACTGGGTGTCGTGGTCAGTCCGCCTCTGGAAACGGCAGTGCCCATGCCGATCGATGGTGAGGGCACTGCCTCGTGGAGGCTGAGTTGTGAAGACCGGCGCGACGGGATGTTCGAATTGTCACTGGTCTGCTCGAAGCTGTTGTTGCCGTCGCCCAGAAAGCGCATGTCGCTGGCGCGCAACAGGATCAAGATCAAAGAGGTACGCCAGGCCGAGAATAGTCCGGTAGTGGATGAGAACGGAGTTGCGTACCTGCGCTTGCAAGTGGTGCATGTTACTGATCAGGGGGACGGCGAGCCGGTAATCGGTGCGAAGATCGAGTGGCAAACCGACAAAGGCATTTTCCGCAGCCAAACGGGAAGCGCTGGTTGGGGGAGCCTGAAGTATTACACCAGAGAACCCGGGATTCACGCGATCACCGCGGCGGTCCGAGCGCATGAATCGGCCGAGTCGCATGAGTGCGAATTTAGCGTGACCGCGATTGCCAGGAGTTCTTGGAAAGACAAGGTCAACATAACATTTGATCGTGGTGAGATCGTCCTTAATCAAGGTTTTTTCTGCAAACGAGGTCTCACCCATTCCCTGGAGGTCACTGCCCTCGCCGGCAGTCCTCTTATCGGCCAGGAAATCACGCTGGCATGGGGCATTGACGAACCAGGCATCGGGCTGGTGGTGAGTGAACTTGGCGAGCCCAGGGTATTGCGGGCAGATGAACCGCTGATCTGGACTCTGAGTTCTGAGTTCATAACAAGCCGCAGCAGTATGTTCGGACTTCGGTTGTTGACCGATTCACTGGAAGATCGAGAGTTGCTCGGCCGCTTGTTTTCACCGGATATTGACGATGAGTTCACGCTTGTTCTGGATCAAATGAGCCCCGAACGAGGTCAGTCACTGTATCCCTGCCTGGGCGCCGTACACCGGTATATTTTTAGAACCCATGCGCTGAGTGCCCTTGTGGGTCTTACGATGGATTTGGAATGGATCGGAACTCCAGCATCAGAATTGGGCATCGTCCTCGACCCTCCTGCAAAGAGCATCAATGTTATTGATGAAAGTGGCATGACTTGGACATTGAATTGTTTGGCGAGTCGGGTTGCCGGAAGTTTTAGAGTTAATTTTATTGCGGAGCTTGGGGGCCGAACCGATTCAACCACGCTGCACTTGGGCCACAACAAACTTAGCATTGAAACCGTGCGTGAGTCTGCCGTTTTCCCGATCGTGGGTCAGGACCCGGCATGGATGTGGGCGAAGGTCCGTTCGGACTTCTCGGAAGATGCCATGGTTCAAGTACCAACGCAGTGGAAGGTTGATGGTCACTCTGAAGAACGTGTGACTGCTGACGATGGCTGGGCAGGCTTTGCGCATTGGGCAACCACAGGCGGATCGGCGACGGTTGAGGTGTCTGTCAGCAGTCCGTATGACAATGTTACAGATACACGTTCGATGGCGGTCTGTTCGCTGGCCGACGATCCGTGGGATCGATTGCAGTTCAGTATGGACAACGGGACTGCACAGCCTTTTGGCCAGGACACCGGTTTTGCGCGGCGTAAACAGACCCATAGAATCGATATAACTGCTCCGGAAGACACCTTCTTGTCCGGTAAAAGGTTGATGCTGGGCATGGTCGGCACCGGGCCTGAGGCACTCGGTATTCGTTTTACTCAGCCAGTACTCGGTTTGCCAAGGGTCTTCAGCCGAGAGGCGGGATTTACCGATTCCTTCATGGTCGATGACAAGCGTAACGGCAGTTTCGGCTTGTTTCTGGCTTGCGAAAGCCTGGCTCGATGGTCACCTGTCAATGCAATATCGGTGGGTGAAGGCGCGCAAGTGGTGAAGATTGCCGAGCGTTCGCGGCTTAGCCAGACGCTGTACTGGGGCGAGGCTGTGTCCGAGCGGATCACCGTTGTTTCGGCTGTCAGCGGCAGGCCGATGGCGGGGATGAATGTTGTCTGGCGCACTCTGGATCTTGGCGAGGTGACGACGACCACCAACTTCTACGGCGAGGCGTGGATCCGCTTTGTGCCCAAGACTCCCGGAGCGGCGCAACTGACCGCGACGGTGGGGGACGCGCAGTATTCGGAATCGATTTCATTGCCGTATTTCCTGCACGAGCCGCGAGAGATCAAAGAGCTGGTCAGTGATGATTTGACCGGTTATCCGGGACAAGAAATTTCAGCTCAGGCTTTGGTGGTTTCAGCCAATACCGGCGAGCCTTTGGCCAATGTCGAAGTGATGTGGGAGTACGACAACACATCTTTACCGGCAACACTGACGGGTGCTGATGGGATGGCAACGGCGCGCGTTGTCTTGGGCGCAGCAGGTGAGGCTTCGTTGTGGGCGTCGGTAAATGGCAGCTTGGCTGGCTGGGACGTGAAAGCGCTGTGGTTGACTGTCAATGAACGTCCAGCGACTGTGAAGTCCGTTGTCGCCTCGCCGAATCCGGCTTTCGTGAACGGCTGGGTAACCATGACTGCGTTGATCGTAGACAAGGCTTCTGGAGAAGCGATACGGGAAAGGAAAATACTTGTCTCCATTAACGGGAGGCCATTCATTGAGTCCAGTACGAATGGCAACGGTAAATACGAAACCGCTTGGAGGGTGATGGATCTGTCGGAAACCGTGTCCCTTGAGGTCAAAGTCGAGAATCCTGACGGGACCTCGAGCAGCGGATCTGTGCACGTCAAGATCGAGAGATGATCAAAGCGCCGCACTTCTTTTCCAGCTCAGATACAGCGTCACCAGTTCGGCCCCCAACTCCGCGGGCCGGACATCCAACACCGGAACGCCATGAGCGCTCAATCGCTCATGGAGTTCTGCCCGCTCATTCATGTAGTTCACCGTGCCGCAGTAAGCCAACGCCTCGGGCAATGTTTGCACCGTGGTCTGACGTAACGTATCCAGCGTTTCTTCGCGCAGACTGGCGACCAGCACCCGATGCTGTGCGCTCAGGCGTTTGACCGCACTCAGCAGTTCCTCATCGTCCTCATCGCGCAGGTTGGTCACCAGCACCACCAGTGCCCGGCGTTTCTGGCGGCTCAGCAACTGATTGGCGGCGGCCTGAAAGTCGGCGGGGCGCTGCGTGCTGTCGAGGTCATAAACCGTGTTGAGCAGCACGTTCAGTTGCCCGCTGCCTTTGACCGGCGCGAGATGGCGTGGCTGATCGCAGGCGAAGGTACTCAAACCCACCGCATCGCCCTGACGCAGCGCCACATAACTGAGTAGCAGACAGGCATTGAGCGCATGGTCAAAGTGCGACAGCTCATCGTCCTGGCTGCGCATGCGGCGGCCGCAATCGAGCAGGAAGATAATCTGCTGGTCGCGCTCGTCCTGATATTCCCGGGCAATCGGTGTGCGTTGACGGGCCGTCGCTTTCCAGTCGATCTGACGCAGGCTGTCGCCTTCACGAAACTCGCGCAGTTGGTGAAATTCCAGGCCCTGACCGCGACGTTGCCGCTGGCGTACGCCGAGCTGGCTGAGCCAGTTGTCCACGGCCAGCAGCTCACCGCCGTAGAGCCGGGCGAAGTCGGGGTAGACGCGGGTCTGATCGCTGACCCTGAGCAAGCGTTTGCCTGACCATAATCCCAAGGGACTGGGCAGGTTGACTTCGCAGTGGGCAAAGCTGAAATGACCGCGTTGGAGCGGGCGCAGGCGATAGCCGAGCAGACTGCGCTGGCCGGGTTGCAATTCAATCGCCAGCGGCAGGTTTTCGAAACTCAAACCTTCTGGCGGGTGGTCGAACAGTTCAATGTGTATCGGCTCGCTGAAGTCATGTTCGATTTCCAGACGCACTTCACCCCAACGGCCTAGTGCCAGACTGCCGGGCATCTGTCGCGTGATGCGCGGTGTCGGCAGACGTTGCAGGCGTAGCGCATCCAGCGCCGCCAGAGCCAACAGCGCCAGCAGCAACCCCCAATTGATCGATACCAGGCTCGCCGGAGTTTCGATCTCCAGTGTGCGCAATGTGCCCAGCACAATACCGATGGTCAGCAGCAAGGCCAGCCAGATCAATAGCAGGCGCGAGGGTTTCACAGACGCGGCGCCGGAATCTGGTCGAGCAGTTGCTGGAGCACTTGATCTACTTGCAAACCTTCAATGTCCAACTCCGGGGCAATGCGTACACGATGGCGCAGCACGGCCAGCGCGCAGCCCTTGATGTCGTCGGGAATCACAAACTCACCGCCACGCAACAAGGCGCGGGCGCGGGCGCAACGCACCAGGGCAATCGACGCGCGCGGCCCGGCGCCAAGGGTCAGCCCCGGCCAGGTGCGCGTGCCGCGCGCCAGACGTACGGCGTAATCGAGGACCTGATCGTCCAGTGGCAGGTCACTGGCGATACGCTGCAAGGCTTGCACGTCCTTGGCTTGCAACACCGTGCGTAGCGGTTGCACATCAAGCATGTCAGCGCGGGTCGAACGGCAGACCTGACGCACCATGTTCAGCTCTTGATCAGCGTCGGGGTAGTCCATGCGTACCTTGAGCATGAACCGGTCGAGTTCGGCTTCCGGCAGGGGATAAGTGCCTTCCTGTTCGATCGGGTTCTGCGTGGCCAGGACCATGAACGGTTGCGCGATGGGCAGGGCACGACCTTCGAGTGTGACCTGACGCTCCTGCATCGCTTCGAGCAAGGCGGCCTGGGTTTTCGCCGGCGCGCGGTTGATCTCGTCGGCCAGCAACAGGTTGGTGAACAACGGGCCTTTGCGCAGCTTGAACTGTTCGGTTTGCAGGTCGTACACAGCGTGGCCGGTGACGTCGCTGGGCATCAGGTCCGGGGTGAATTGAATCCGTGCAAACTCGCCACCGAAGCAGCGGGCCAATGCCCGCACCAGCAGGGTCTTGCCCAGCCCCGGCACGCCTTCAAGCAACACGTGACCACCGGCGATAAGTGCCGTCAGCACGTCGTCGATTACCTGGTTCTGGCCAATCAGCGCTTTCTGCAATTCGCCGCGCACCGCTTGTGCCAACTGGCTGGCACGCTGGCGTTGCTGGGCGGCGTGGCTGGCGCTGCCGGGCTCGATCTGTTCAGTCATAGCGTGTTCCTCAGGGTTTGCAGGTGGGCGACCTGGCGGCAGAAATCGGCGCTGGAAACCCGCCGGTTCGGCACCGGGCTCAGGGCCTGGCTGATAGCGCGGGTGGGTTGTCGGGTCAGGCGCGACAACGCCAGCCATTGTTCGGCAACGTTCAATTGGTCAAAGCCTGGATGGCGGCGGCGGGCGCGGCGCAGCACGTCCTGTTGCAGTGCTTGCAGCAGCGCCTGCTGGCCGTTGTGGCGCAACAGGAAATCGGCGCTGGCGCGCAGGTGTTCATGCAATTGCCGACGTCCACTCGGGGCGGGTAATTGCAGTGGGCCGTGGCGTACGCCGACGTGCCAGAGCCACAGGCCGATCAATGCGAGCAGGGCGACGATGGCTTGCGGGAAGTAGCGCCAGAGCAAGGTGAGCAGACCATCATGCTCGGTGTTGTAGATCAACGTGACGTCGGTGTCGGCGCTCAAATACCAGAGCAGCCAGGCGTTGTCGTACTGGGCGATGGCTGCGGTTTTCCACAGATCGGCGTCGGTGACCACGGTAATCGTGCCCAGGCTGTAGGGCAGTTGCATCATGTGCGTGGCTTTGGCGCTGTTGGCCCAGGCTTGCGCAAGATTCTTCGGGTCGTCGAGGTGGAAGTCGGTGTCGAAGCCAGCGTAGGCCGGTGCGTCTTCGTCTTCCAGATAGAGTTTGGTCAGTTGCGGGAAGCGATCGGGTTCAGCGTCGGCGGGCAAGTCTTTCAGATCCTTGCTCAGGGATTGATGCAGTTGCACCTGATCGAGCAACAGGTCGTTGCTCTGTCTGGTTTGCTCATCCCACAGCGATTCGGCGACGAACACCAGACGTCCGCCGGCTCGCGTCCAGTTCAACACTTGATCGACCTGCCGCGGCGTCATTCGCGAGCGGTCGTTGAACAGCAGAAGCGTATGCCGGCGCGGATCGATATCGGGGAGCATCGCGAGGCTTTCGGCATGGCTGACGTTGAGGCCGCGCTCACGCAAAAACAGCTCGGCCGCCAGATAAGGATTGGCTTGCGCGGCGGGCGAGGGGCCGTGATCGACTGCTTCCTGATAAGGCTTGGCCTTGAGGACGAGGAAAACGCTCAGCGCGCCCAGCAGCAAGGCGATCAACGCAGCGACCCACCACAGTGTCCAGCGACTCAACGGGCGGCTCCGGGGCCGAACAAGGCGCGCCAGCCATCGCACAATTCCTGCTGCAGAGACGCCGCCGGCACGCGATGCCCGTAGGCCATGTTCTGCCAGTGGGTAGTCAGGTTGCGGCTGAACGCGAGCAGCTCGGGACGCTGCAATTGTTCAACGTGCGCCAGTACCTGGAGTTCGGTGTCGGCGGGTTTCAGCGTCAGGTCGAAATCGTGGAGCAGATGGCTGAGCAGTCCTCGATACAACAGGCCCAGTGCTGCGCGGGGTTGGCTTTGCCAGAGTTGTTCGGCGCTGGTGGCGATGTCGTCAGGCAACGCGTCGCGGTTCAAGTCCAGGCCAAAGGCTTGTTGCGGCACCGCACGTTTGGGCTTTGCCGGCAGTCTCGGGCGGCGGCTGACGAAGGCTTGGAGAAAATCGCGATAACGCCAGATCAGCCAGCCGATTGCAGCGATGACCGCCCCCCACAGCAACACTTCAATGAGCTTCGCCAGCACGTTGAGGTGTTGCCCGTCGAGCCAGCCCAACAGGCTTTTCAGCCACTGCGGCGCTTCACCCGGTGTTTGCGCTTTGGCCGGTTCTGCGGGGTCCTCGCCGAAGCGATAGCGGGTGACGAATTCCTTGTTCTTGAACGGCGGTTGCTCAAGCAGTGCCTTGATGCTGTCACGCGATGCCTGACTGGTCAGCGGCTGATTCAACAACCGCGGTGTCTGTGGACCGTCATCGGGCTCGGCGGCCCAAACCGTGGGCACGTTCGGCACAATCAGACAGACTGCCAGCAGCAATCCCAACACACCGTTGTTCAGACGCTGACGCAAGCGGCGGAATACCAATTCGATGTCCCATGCTTCCAGTTGCGTGCGCCGGTTCAGATAAAGGCTGAAGCCGCAGGCGACGTAGACCGGTTCCCACACCACGAGCACCAGCGCATAGAAGACATTGGTCAGATGTTCCAGCCAGCGCCACTCGTTGTCCGCCGCGAGAACCAGTGACTGCCAGTCCCAATCCGTTTCGATCTGCTGCGGCAGCAACATGTAGAACAGCACCATCAGGCCGATCCACAACGCGGTTTCCAGATGCACGCCGATGATGGTCAGCCATTGCGCCGCGCCGGCGTTGCGTTGCAGCAGCACCTGCAGGCGCTGTTGCCGGGCGCTGCCATCGAGGCCTTCGAGTTGCAGCACCGGCAATAGAAAGCTGCGGCTGAAACTCAGGCGGCGCCAGGTCAGGCTGGCCAGCAGTTGGGGTCTGAGCAGGCGCGGCCATTCGCGCAAGGCTTGTTTGAGCGTCGGCGTTTCGCCAAACAGCGCTTTCGACAGGATGTACAACGGCAGGCGTTCATACGCCGGTTTCAGCCACCAGAAGATAAACACCGCCAGTGATGGCGAATCCCACAGCAACAGGCTGAGCAAGGTGAACAGCGGCAGGGTGACGATCGCCCAACTGCTCATCAGCAGACGCCGATGTTGCTGGCTCATCAGCACACCAAGGTCCATGGCTTCCCAGGTTGTGCGCGGACGGATCACCACGGTGGCGTCACTCAGGCGCATGGCGGGTCCTTCCGGCGAACGACAGATAGATCGCAACCAAGGCCCAAAGTCCGGCCCCGACCAGATATTTGGTCAGCGGCGTGACGCTGGTTTTCGATGACCAATAGGCTTCGATAAACGCGGCAATCAGCAGGAACAACATCACCCCGCAGACCAGCAACACGCTTTTGCGTGCGGCCCGTTTCAGCGCTTCGCTGCGAGTCAGCCGTCCGGGTGCGATCAAGGCCCAGCCGAGTTCCAGGCCAGCCGCGCCAGCGAGGGCAATGGCCGTGAGTTCAAAGGCGCCGTGGGCGATGACGAATGACCAGAAAGTCTGGCCGAAACCGATCTCGCTCAGGTGCCCGGCCACCGCGCCGATGACCATGCCGTTGTAGAACAGAAAGAACGCACTGCCCACGCCCATCAGCAAACCGCTGGCAAAGGTCTGAAAGGCGATGCCGATGTTGTGCATCACGTAGTAACCGAACATCACCCAGTCTTCGCTGGCCGCGCGTTCGGCGGGGCGCCCGAGGTGGCCGGCGACCGGGTCGTACATGCCTTGCATTTCACGCACCTGATCGGCGGGGATCAGGTTGTAGACCAGCTCGGGAAACACATATACCAGCATGCCGACGCCGATCAGGCTGCCAAAGAACAGCAGGCTGGCAACCAGTACAAAGGGCCATTCGGCGCGCACCAGACGTGGAAAGTCAGCGAGAATGAAACTCAGCAGATTGGCACCGAGCCGGCTGCGGTGGCGGTACAGCTGTTGATGCCCGCGTAACACCTGTTGCTGCAATGAGTCGATGAGAAAACTGCTGTAACCGCGCTCCTGTGCCAGCGCAAGATGCTGGCAAAGCCTGCGATAGGCCTTGGGGAAACCGGCGACTTGTGAGGTGTCCTTGCCCCGTTCAAGGCGTTCGAGGGCCAGCGCAAAACGCTCCCATTCGTCCTTGTGGCGACTTTCGAAAAGGCTTTGCTTCATGTCGGGCCCAACAAGCCGCGAGCGATGCCGTTGAGTTCAGCGACAGCTTTGGGCGCAGAAATATGCAGGGGCTGGGCGAGCAGGGCCGCCAGTTCATTGACCCGCGCTGGCGATAACTCTCCTTGGCGCTCGGCGAAACCAAGCACGGCGCGTTGTTCGCTGAGGGTGAGTGGCACGGGTGAGCGCCGCGGTTCGGCGTCAGGCAATTGTGGACGGCTGAGCGGGCGTTCACTGTAGATCACCAGCGTACCGGCAGCCATGTCACCGAGGCGTTTGAAGGTCGGGTGTTGCAGGCAACTGAGGGTGCCGAGAAAGTAGCCAAAAGGCAGCAGATCGACAAAGCGCAGCAAGTTTCGCAATAGCGACGCCGACCAGCCGATCGGTGTGCCGTCGTCGTGCACCACGCGCAGCCCCATCCATTGTTTACCCGGCGAGCGGCCCTGACGCAGCACTTCGAACAGCACCATGTACCACCAGCTGATTGCAAACAGCAGCAGCGAACCAAGACCCATGCCGAGCTTGCCGAGAAACGCCAGGGCAATGAAAAGCACGCCCATGATCACGCCGCGAATAACCAGATCGAGCGCAAAGGCCACGGCACGCACCATCAACCCGGCGGGACGCAACGGCAGGTCGATGCCTTCCGGCGTTTCGACCTGATGCCGCGTATCCAGCGGCGGGGCCAGCGGTGCTTTCCTTGGCGGTGCTGTGGGCTCGAGCATGGGCTACCTGATGTTCGCCTGTTCGGGGTGCAAGTGAGGCCGATGCTAGCAGCCTCTCGGGGGAAAACGACATAACTATGTATTGCACATCGTGAAGCGCGAAGTGTTTGAATGACGCGAGGCTGGCCGCGAGCGCGGTCGAGCGCCTAGACTTTGCCGATCTTCAGTTCAGGAACCGCCCGTGACTTCAATCTTCTGGTACGACTACGAAACCACTGGCATCAATCCGCGTAACGACCGCCCGTTGCAGGTGGCCGGGATCCGCACCGACCATGCGCTCAACGAGATCGACGAGCCGGTCAATCTTTATTGCCAGCCCAGCGAGGACATCCTGCCGCATCCGGCAGCGTGCGCGATCACCGGCATCACCCCGAGCCAGCTCGCCGAAAAGGGTTTGAGCGAGGCTGATTTCATGACTCGCGTGCATGCCCAACTCGCGGCACCGGGCACCTGTGGCGCCGGTTACAACACGCTGCGCTTCGACGACGAGATGACCCGTTACAGTCTGTATCGCAATTTCTTCGACCCGTACGCCCGGGAGTGGCAGGGCGGCAACAGCCGTTGGGATCTGATTGATGTGGTGCGCGCCGCTTATGCGCTGCGTCCTGACGGCCTGGTCTGGCCGACCGATGACGAAGGCCGGGTGACCCTCAAGCTCGAACGCCTGACGGCCGCGAACAATATCGATCACGGGCATGCCCACGAAGCGTTGTCAGACGTACGCGCGACCATCGCACTGGCGCGGTTGATCCGCGAGAAACAACCAAAACTGTATGACTGGCTGTTCCAGTTGCGCAGCAAGCAAAAAGTCATGGATCAGATTCGCCTGCTGCAGCCGCTGGTGCATGTTTCCGGGCGTTTCTCGGCGGCGCGCAGTTATGTCGGTGTGGTGCTGCCACTGGCCTGGCACCCGAAAAACCGCAATGCCCTGATCGTCTGCGACCTGCACCTCGATCCGCAGGGGTTGCTCGATCTCGACGCGCAAACCCTGCGCGAGCGTTTGTACACGCGCCGCGACGACTTGCTGGAAGGCGAGTTGCCGGTGCCGCTCAAGCTGATTCACATCAACCGTTGTCCGGTGGTGGCACCGCTTGCGGTTTTGCGCGCGCAGGATCAGCAACGTCTGGGGCTGGACATGGCCCTGTATCAACAGCGAGCACTGCGGCTAACTGACGCACAACAAGTTTGGAAAGATAAAGTAGCGGAAATTTATGTCAGCGAAGATTTCATTCCGAGTGAGGATCCGGAACAACAGTTGTACGACGGATTTATCGGTGACCGCGACCGGCGTCTATGTGAGCAAGTGAGGAGCGCCGACCCGCCACAACTAGCGCAAGAGCAATGGCCTTTCGATGACGAACGTTTGCCCGAATTACTTTTTCGATATCGCGCACGCAACTTTCCCGAGACGTTGAATTTCGAAGAGCAAGAACGCTGGAGATTATTTTGTCAGCAGCGCTTGTCCGCGCCTGAATGGGGCGCGCCGAATACCTTGAAGTCTTTTACAGAAGCGGCAGAGCAGTGGTCACTTAATGCCACGCCGCTGCAGAGTGAAGTGCTCAATGAATGGCAAAATTATGTCCAGGCATTACGCAAACGTTTGAGTCTTTGAAATCGAACATGACCGGGCTTAAATGCCGGGCATAAAAAACGCCAGCATTCGCTGGCGTTTGTTTTTTCGCGGATATCTCTGCGAAGGCGTTGCGGCTTAGCCCAGCAGGGTAGCCCAGCCTTCAACCACGTCACCGCCCCACTTGGCTTTCCACTCTTTCAGAGTTTTGTGGTTGCCACCTTTGGTTTCGATGACTTCGCCGTTGTGCGGGTTTT
>Ga0163161_10000757_pt1 | contig 25397 bp, 27 predicted proteins | sample S45metaG_FD_129847 | JGI IMG/M metagenome (GOLD analysis project Ga0163161, IMG submission 129847) | Switchgrass rhizosphere microbial communities from Kellogg Biological Station, Michigan, USA - S4-5 metaG | ecosystem: Host-associated > Plants > Roots > Rhizosphere > Soil | place: USA... | reverse complement strand
CTTCCGCTCGAAAACATTGTGTTCCTTGAGCGTTTTGAGCGAATGATCTTTGAACAAGGTGACATCGATGCAGTGCTGAATACGCTGCGCGAGATGGAAGTTGCTCCGGTGCACTACCTCCTGGCACGGCATTTCAACGGTATTTTCCGCGATCGGGGCGTATCGCTGCTGTGGCACCTGATCGCCACGCGTCAGGTTGACTGCGACATTACTGAACCGCTGAATCATGACCTCGAACTCTGGGTGCCTGATCATGAAACTGTATGAAGACGACACCAGCGAGCATCTGGTTCCGTTTGAGCCCGTTCGGTCTCGCGTTGCCATTGAGGTCGGCGCGATGGTGCGGCGAGACAAGCAGGTCTACCAGATTGTTCAGATCTTGGATCTGCAAACGGTGATCGCGACCGAGGTCGAGACCGGTCGCAGTGCGGCTCTACAGATTCTGGACCTAAGGGCTGTGGATGCGGAAAAACTGGACGGCCTATACATTAACCACGATATCAGCAGCATTAGCTCGGATGCCTGGGCTATTGCGCAAAAGCGCTACTCCGCCATTCTGCCGTTGCTAGGCAATACGGTGTTGTCCAAAGAAACCGTCGCGGCGCGTGCGAAGGTGAAAGGAATCAGCCCTGCAACTCTTTACCGTTGGCTGGATCGCTACAATCGATGGAATGAGGTATTGGCTCTCGTGCCGCGCAAACGAGGTTGGCGTGAGGGTAATACACGTCTTTCTGTTGAAGGAGAAAAGCTTGTACAAGAGGTGCTGGATGATTACTACCTGACTGAGCAACGTTGCACGGTTCAGTCCACCATTTCGGAAGTCGAACGCAGAGCGCGAGCGCTAGACATTCAGTCACCGGGTGCATCCGCGATCAGGGCCCGGATCCGACAGATTCCCGAGGTGGTGAAGCTTCGCCGGCGCGGATATGCCGAGCAGGCGAATAATAGACACACGCCTTCAGTCGGTCAGTTTCCAGACGAAGGCTATCCCCTAGCCGTTGTGCAGATCGACCATACCCCGGTCAATCTCATTGTGGTGGACGAACGCCATCGCAAGCCAATTGGTCGGCCATGGCTCACCCTTGCCATCGATATCTACTCCTGCATGATCGTTGGCTACTACTTGGCGTTCGAGTCGCCTTCCGAGACATCTGTCGCGATGTGCATCGCACATTCGATTTTGCCCAAGGAAGCCTGGCTGGCTGCCCACGACATCCGTGGAGAGTGGCCGGTATGGGGTTTTCCGCGCACGATTCACACTGATAACGGTGCAGACTTCAGGGCGCAGAACATCGTAGATTCCTGCAAGAACTACGGGATAGACAGCGTCTTCCGACCATCCAGGGTTCCAAAGTACGGTGGTCGAATTGAGCGGGTGCTTGGCACCTTCATGAGAATGGTGCACGAGCTACCGGGAACCACCTTCAGTAACCCTCAGGAGCGTGAGGGCTATGACTCGGATGCTAAAGCCGTTCTCACGATGGCGGAATTCGAGATATGGCTGGTTCGGTCAATTTTGAAGTACCACCAGACCTACCATAAAAAGCTCCACATGAGCCCAGCTCGCAAGTGGCAGTTGGCATTCTTCGGAAACCGGGAGGTAGATCCCCTGATCAGTGTGCCGGCGCGACCGACGGATCCTTTGGCGGTGCAGCTGGACTTCCTCCCATCTGTTCGCAGGACAGTGCAGACGTATGGTGTGCAGTGGGATCTGTTCTACTACTCCGAGGCGCTACGTCATTGGATCAACCAAAAGGATCCCTCGACCGGAAAGGCTCTCAAACTGCTCTTCAGGCGGGATCCTAGGGATGTCAGCGTCATTTGGTTCTACGACCCTGTTCTGAAGCAATACTTCCGAGTGCCGGCCTCATACCAGGCATTTCCTGCGGTAACCCTCTGGGAGTATCACGCTGCCAAGGACAAAGCTGTCAGCGAAGGGCGCGAGAACATAGACGATGCGTTGATCGCCGAGTACGCCGTCGAAAACCGAAAGCTTGTCGAAGAGGCGTCCGCGAACAGCAAGAAAGCCCGCAAAGACGCTCAGAAGAGTCGTACCCACAGCAAGAAGGGTACGCCGGCCCAACCGAGCAAGCCCGTTGCGAAGCTGGTACTGGATCCCATTCAGGAGGATTCTGACCTACTTATGCTTTCGGAGGTCGAATCGACAGGTGAAGTCGAATGAACACATACGAACACATCCATTCTGATTTTCGACCGGTGTTGCAGCTGAGTGACCGGGAACGGATCCTTTTCATGGGAGAGGAGCGCTGGATCGGGTATGTATCGGCTCGGACAATCCTGGATACGCTTAATGACCTGATCGTCATGCCCAAGCGAGCCCGCATGCCTAATGTGCTGATTGTGGGCGATTCCAACAACGGCAAGACGACCATCGTTCGGCGCTTCCAGAAAACGCATGGCGAAGGGTACGTCGACGAAAATGATGATCCGGTCCGCCCCTTGATTCTGGCGGAGGCACCTTCGGCTGCTGACGAGAAGGCGCTGTATGTGGCTTTGTTGGAGCAATTATGGATGCCTTACAGGATCACGGATACCAAGTTGGCATTGCGTTACCAGGTGATTCATTCCTTCCGTGAGCTCAGGGTCAGAATGCTGATCATTGATGAGTTTCATTCGTTGCTGACGGGCTCTGCGATCAAGCAGCGTGAGGTGATGAACGCCTTGAAGTCGCTCTGTAATGAACTGGTGATACCGATCATTGGCGTCGGCACAACGGATGCCGTTCGTATCCTTCATCATGACCCACAACATGCCAGTCGCTTCGATGTCATCAAGCTCGATCAGTGGAAGCTCGATCCCGAATTCCAGCGCATGCTCAAAGGGTTTGAGTCGATACTGCCGCTGAAGAAGCCCTCTGGGTTGGCACATCCAGACAAGGCTCGACGTATACACGCAATTTCCGGTGGAAACTTGGGGAATGTGCACCGGCTTCTGATGGAGTGTGCGAAGCAGGCCATAGCTTCCGGTAAGGAGTGCATTGACATAGAACTCATCGAGAGCATGTCATGGTTACGTCCTACTCGTGGCATCCGGGAGCAGGCCCTGTAAACCCGATCTGGCCCCTCACTAAACCGCTGCTCGCCGACGAGCTTCTGACTTCCTGGATTGTCAGGATGGCACTTGCTCACGGCTGCTCCCCCGCAGCGTTGACCGCAATCACATGGCCTGGCTTTAGAGCTTGGGCAAGTGATCTGGATCGATCTGTGGCAGAGAGCAGGCTTACGGTTCTTAGCAGGCTGTCGGGTGTACCTTCCGTGAGTCTGCAGTCCGCTACCCTTGGGCGTGCGATGTCCTCGATCGTGCGTCGGCCGGACAGACTGCCGTGCGGGAATTGGCCTTGGCTAACGGTGCTGGGTTGCAGAGGGGGGCATCATAGCGGGGGCCTACAATGTTGCCCGGATTGCATTGCGCAATACAACTCGCGGTATTGCATTCAATGGCGCCTGGCCTGGCATACCTGCTGCCCTATCCATGGGATAAAGCTTGTTGATCGGTGTGGACGTTGTCTGGCTCCTCTGCAGCCGGAACTTCTGAGAGCCGGTGCCTCGCTCAGCGACTGCCATAGGTGCGGTGCTTCACTAAGCGGCGGAGATCGGAGCGCTGCTGCAGAAGCTGCTCTGGCTTTCCAGAGGTACGTGGACGAAAGCATTGGCCTTCGGCCCATGTACGGAACATCGTCTCTCGATTTTCGCGATTGGTTGACCGTTGCACGAACCATGGTGAGCTTTGCCCAAACAGCAGTACGTCGACATAGCGTTGCTGCTGGGCGATTCTTCGAATCACTGGGCATATTGCCTGAGTCTCTCCAGCCGATTCCGTTGGGGTTGCCTCTTGAATACCTCTCTCCCGCTGATCGCTCTGTGCTGCTCAGTATCGCGTGGGTAATAATGTCGGCTGGGCCAGAAAAATTTATCGAAGCGGCGCGACATGAGTTGCTTCCAGCCTCGACTCTGCACTTTTCCCCCAATAGTGCGCCTCCAGTTCTGCTGGATTTGGTCGCAGCACTCCAGTCGCCTAGGCATCACTTGGTAAGTGGTGTTGGCCGTCAACATCCCAGTAGCCCCGCGCAGACGCTGCGTATGTGGCTGCGACTGAAGCGAAAGGTCAGACGAAGTGGCATCCGTTGAACATTTGGATCGCTGTGAATGCGACGGCTGCGGCCGTGTCGTAGCGCAGCCCAAAAGGGTTTACCAAGAAAAGCGCTATTGCGGGAACTGCTATCCACGACTGTTCAAGCGTCGACTCTGTCCTGGCTGCGGCAATTTCTCCAGGCTCCCGACATTTGATAAGGCAGCGCGTTGCAGCGCCTGCTTAAGGAGTGGGCCATGCGCCCGATGCAACAAAGTCGATTTCAAAGTCGGGCGTATCACCCCTTATGGGCCTGTGTGCAAACCCTGCGCAGTGCACTTTCGTGAGCCAGCAATCTGCGAATCCTGCGGGACGCATTCACAGCGAACAGCGAGGAACACGCTGAGTGGCAAATTGCTCTGCCCAAAATGCAGTGGTCCTGCTGCCGAGACATGCCCTGACTGCCGGCGACATCGCGTACTGACTGCGGGATCTGATGGTCGCCGGCGCTGCAAGGTCTGCATCACAGCAGGTGTGCATGCGTGTGTGACTTGTGGTGTCAGTACACCAGCCGGGCGTGGCGAAGAATGTGAGCAATGCTATTGGGAGAGAACCTTCCACAAGCGCTTGGCAATTAACGTTGCCGGATTGAGCGTTCAATCCATGGCGCAGCGGTTTCAGCGATTCGGAAGTTGGGCTTTGCTTGAGCTTGGGCCCAAGGCGGGAGCCTTGAAGATCAACACTTACTACAAGTTCTTCAAAGAGCTCGAAAACGTCTGGCAGGATGTGCCTCCGTACGTTCAACTGCTGCGGCATTTCTCGGCTGAAGGATTGCGCCGTGCACGCGTTCCGATGCGTTGGCTGAGCGAGCTCGACGGTTTGATGGTATGCACGCAGGTCCGCGAAACAGATTCTGAGCAGCGACGTGTGCAGGGCATCATGGAGCAACCCCGAGAACCCTGGCCCCAGCAATTGATTGTCGGTTATTACCGCATGCTGCAAAGCCGCTTGGCGGCCGGTGACATTAGCCTAAGATCAACCAGGCTCGCCTTACGATCTGCCTCTGATTTGCTGGGACACTCGCGGCTGAAGTCCGCCGCCATGGTTGATCAGAAAGCGCTCGATAGTTATTGGCGAAAGTCGCCGGGGACGGTGGCAAGTGTCACCGGGTTCATCGGGTACTTGAACAAGGTTTACAGCGCGGGACTGAACTCTCGTCCGGATGCGAATTGGACAAGACAACAGAAACTAGCGAAACGCGAGCGAGAGCTTGTCGAGTTGCTATCACAACGCGATGAGACAAGTGATTTTGAGTCTCGATGGATCGTTAAGGCCTTGGCCTATTTCCATGGTCTCGGCAGGATCAGTCGCAAGGCACTCGTCTATGTTCCGGCAACCTATCAGGGGACTGCAGGATTCAACGTTGAATGCCCACAAGGGGTGCTGTGGGTGCCATCAGCGGGCACCTATGAGCGAACCATCGTCGATTAACGGGTATCCATGGACTTGGCCATCTCTCTGCATTCTACCTGACCACCACGCTGCGCGGCCGCTGCCTGCGGAAAGTGTCCAATTGCGGTAAGTCATCTGGGACTTTAGAGTCCTGTGTGGTTATCTAGCACTGCCGTAGTTGCATGATCGCGTCTGCAATCGCTTTTGAATTTGCATCCAGGGTTTCCATGGCTCCCACTGCATTGGCTGCAACACCCTCTACACCTTTCTCTGAAAGCCACTTGGTGATTTCTTCGATCGCCGCGCTTAGGGCATGCTGGTTGTACAGGAGCAGTGTCAGAGCATCAGCCGTGGCGATCTTGCAGTCTGAGTAGTCAGTCATGACGGTCGTCCTTGGAAAGAGCTTCCGGAAGCCTAGTTCATCTCGCCGGCTACAGCGGGACGCTTCATTAGGGTGTCGGTAAAGCTCCAAGATTAGACAAGCGCTAGATCAAGCTCACCGAATTTGTTGATGAGGATGTTCCTGTAAAGAATTTCCTTGTCATGTTTGCCATGGTTAAAGGTGAGGTATTCTTCTGGGTACAACTTCTTGAGTTTGCTGAACACTCCTCTGTAGCCGGGAATCCTTCGGCATAGCTCGTTGACGAAATGCTTGAATTTCTCTTCGTCTCCGCTGAACGTCATCAACAGTCCTGCAGATCCCGGAGGGATTTCACCTTTTTTCCCGTCCTTTCGCTGAACCTCGAAGCAAAAAAAATTGCCCTTGGTCGTCTTGATGCGGATGATCAATATTCCCCGCCGCAGTCCGGCGCTTCGGTCGAGATAAAGCCAGGATCGCACATCTGGTGGAAGTTCCTCTTCGTTTTCGACCACGAGCTCAACGACGCCGAGTGGCGGCTTACTGCTGAATCGTGCCACGGGCGTATACCAGTCAACGCGCAGGATCTTTTCCGGATTGTCAGCGGCGATTGATTTGAGTGCATTCCAGATGTCCATGAAAAAGCCTTGAGTTTCCAGCACCAGGTCAGGCGCTTTCTCATGCTCTTCATCCGACACGGTCTCGAGCTTGCCGACGTTCTTTCCACTTCCGGTGCCAGTACCTGCAGAAACTCCATCCGCCTCAGTTGGTGCTGGGCCAAGTGGACTTTTATTGGCTTTCACGACAGATTTTGATTTCTTCACTGGCCGCTTTTCGCCAAGCACTTTGAACGGCGCGGCTTTGGCCTCATAAATTTCGGCATGCCGATCGGGCTCAATCGTGGAGCGTTCTTGGAGGAAGTCTTCGAGGGCAGCGCTTTTGATCGGACGCGGCAGCACGATTCTTCCCAGACCATCCAAGCCTTCGCTACTGTCGAACTTCAGTTTTTGAAATTCAACTTCAGGACCTTTGGGCATGTTTGTTCCCATCAGATCCAAGCACAAAAAAGTTTTCCCGCCATTCAGCCATTTGCCCCGACCGAGGATCTCACCATGACCTTCGAACCATGGTTCGCATTTGAGGAGCATGGGCTTGCCCGGTGCTTGGGACATGAATTGCGAATTCACCCTTTTTACAACGCTAGCCGTGTGCGGGTCGTAGAGAATATGAGCCAGGAACACTGCGTCGAAGAGGCGCATTCTAGGCCCCGGGCGAACTAGCCAAACGGGCAGATTACGCTCTGCTTTCGGGTTTTGATAAAGAACATTAAAAACATCGTCCCAACGCAAATTAGCAAGGGCCCTGCAGATCTCCATGTTTCTGGCATAGGCACGTACGAAGTACTCGGTGCAGGGGATCAGTAGGTTTTTACCATCACCCAACGAAAAGTCGAGAAGCTTGCAGGCATCTTCGTTTCCCCTGAGTAACGGATACTCGTCATCTGCGAAGAGTTTCCCTTGATCTGCGGCGATGAGCTCTCTGCGTGAAATAATCCGCCGTTTTTCTGTGCTGAAGTTTACCGCGAGCCTTGCGGTGGCGAGCTCGGTGTCTGAGATGCAGTGACCATTGCGCCAGATTGTGCCGACTCTGTAATGGGGGAGGCTGGTGAAGGGGACGTGGGCCACCTTAAAGTCGCCAGGGACGTTACCCTCCAGTTTGCGGAACAGTACGGCCGCAAGGGGGATGGACATCGCCCTGTTATTACGCATCACGGGGCCGTACCACCAGACGATGTAGTCGCCTACCCAGTTTTGAGTTTTGCTATCAGGATTCCTGAGGTCAGGCCTTCGGTATGCAAAATTGCAACGCGTCACTGCTTCGGTCACCGACCATTCTCTCCTTACTTGCAGTTCAACCCATTTCCCGCTTCACCGGCACCGCCGATGTGCTACTTATTTGCCATCACTTGCCGGTGGCAGTGTACTCAGTCGTTTTGTTTGATGCGATGAAAATTGGCGCCGACTTTCGGCCGGGCTGCGGGCTCCTTCAAATCACGTGCGACAGGCGGCTGATCCACTGAAACCTTATCCAATACAGCAATCACCACCCCTTCGTCGGTAAAAGGTGGCAGTTCGGCCTCAGCGGAAACTATGCCCCGGGCATCACCGTTGATGGAGGCTTCGGGTTTCGCACTACGGGCCCGGTGTGATATGAATTTGCGATTACCGCATCATCATTAAAGAGCTTGGCGCATCAGACGCCGCGCGATTGGATTACCGTTAGAAAGCTGGCAGGAAGATAACAACATGTTGCGGACGGGACCGAAACGAAAAGCGATATACGCCATTTCTGGCCACATCTACGTTATCGCCGGCTTGATGTCCTCAGGGACAATCTGGCTGATGGATGTTGAAAAGGACGACAAATGGATCGCCCAGAGACCGGTGGTCTGGACGCTCATCGACAGCTTCCAGGAGGTAGCAATATGGGTACTACTGGCTATCGCGGCGGTGGTCGTTGCCATGGCCGTTATCAAGCATATGGCAGACCCGTGGGTCGTTGAAAAGCTGCAGTTCATCCTCGATGAATACCAGGGAAAGGTATTCAAAGATCTCAATGTACCCAAGGATCACAATAGGGTCACTCTATTCAAATACCGCAAAGGGCTGTTTTTTCGCCGTCATTGGCACGAGGAGAGTAAGGATGGCTGGTGGCCCTTCAAAACTCGACGGCTCTATGGGAATTACCTGGTTCCGTACATGCGGTCCGGCCATCTGACCCTGAGAACCAAGACGCTATTTTTCATCGACAATGAAAACAGCGCACGTACTCAAGGGCTTGCCGGCCTCGCTTGGTCGACTCGCCAGGTTGCCTTGCTGTCAGACCTCCCTGAGATCAAACCGGGGACGGGCGCTGCCAAAAAAGAGAGTTATGCTAAGGTGACCAAGTCGTCAGTGAGGTTTGTGGAGAGGTACCTTGCTGAAGGAAGGACGCTCCCACGCTCCATGGCTGCCGTGCCAGTGGAGTGCAATGGCAAGCTTTGGGGGGTAATCGTCTTGGACAGTTTGACGTCGTTAGCGGTGACACAAGAGTCCGTTGAGCATTACACGCTCACGGTCGCTCTAATAGGTCACTTATTGGAGAGAGCCTGATGCGTACATCACTTGAAGAGTGGATTTCGGTCTCCCAGCACGATCTCAACGAAGTGGAATCCAGAGAGCAGCGTGGCCTGAAGGTTCAGTTCATGGTGGCTCCGTCCGACCTGCCGAGTGCGTGGAGAGTCATCCACGAGAAGGCAGACTCTGTCGAGGTCGAGTTCAAATACCTGGGTGGTAACGAGCCGAAACAGCTTGAGCATTGCTCGAATAACATCACCTTGGAAGTCGGCAAAAACAGCAAGCGGATCTACAAGATCACCTTGGACGTGCGGAGCGTGCCTAATTCGGGTGAGCTGATGATCTCCCGTGCTGCGGACGTCGTCGAACATGGTTCCGGACTAAACAAGGGTAATTCGGAAGTCATCCACCGGTTCCTGACTTCCAAGCGATCGAAACCCGAGATCTTAGAGCGTATGGCTCCCTGAGTGCACTGCTCAGCGCATCCGGGCTCACGCTCGCTCGGTATAGCACCTGAGGTGTTCCATCGCATGACTCAAAGGCCTGGTCGAGGCGGGTCGCTGCTTATTGGGCCACGCAAATCAGCGTGCCTTAGTCGCGCCTCGATATCCACATCACGATACCGCTGCTCACTAAATGGATAATTGCAATGAGCTGACCGGCATTCGATCTGACCAACCAGTTGCATAAGACCTGACCAGCACCATTTGGGACAGTGACTAGCTGAGATCCAATCCCACCGGCAACCAGAATCAGGGGCATCAACGAACTGGAACTGGTACAGGCGAGTCTGCTAAACGCCAGGCGATTGGTTGCTGGAAGAGCAACTGGTAAGGCTCAGGGAGTCGTGATCGAAAAGCTTCTACCGCAGCGGGCCTAGCCGGCGACGCCGCTGGCTGGGATCTCTACTGCGCATAACCTCTTTGAGGCGTTCAGTTGCTTCCGCGAAGACCGCAGGGTCTGCCTCTCGGATAGCTTTCATTAGCTCTTCGCGTCGGCGAGCCTTGCCCTCAATGATCTCGGCAAAGTTGCTATCTGACTTATGAAAACTGCTCATTTGGGCAGCCTCGTGAATCGGGCGATGTTCTGAGCGTACCACACGGATAGCTGGATGAGGCGGTGGGTTTGCAAGGGCCTGGGCGATTCACTCCGAGTTTGGTAGCGCATCGCTCTCGAGCCTTTGAGATCGTGCTAGAACTGATAGGTTACCGTGTGCACAGATCACCTCTGGAAAGCATGTCGTTATCTCGACAAGCTATGCGTATGGCTTCATAGGGAGATTTGGAGCGAGTCGGAATCCAGTAGTTGTCGACCACTATGTAGCGTAAAGATTCTTCTTCGTTTCTTAATGCTACAAATTTGAGTGTCTGATCGATATAGCTGAGCAATTTGTTTTTAGGTGTTACTTGGTAATTTATTTCAAATATGGCTGCTTCCAACTGCAGATAGTCCCGGCTATTGAGGGGCGGCAGCCTGAATTTATGGGTGTCCCTAGCGGATATTGTTTCACCATCCAGTTCATGGAATTCGATGATTGGAACCGTGCTGATGTTTCCCCCGGGTATTTCCAGCCCGCCGTCCTTGGGCTGTGCGTAAATGTCTTTGGTGGTTTTCGCGATCACTGGCTGATCGGGATAAGAGATTTGGAATTTCTCAACGATGATGTCAGCGGGCGAATCATTTATTAATGAAAAAACGTAAGAGCGTCCGTACGGCTTTTCATAAACGAGCTTGGTGTCACTAATAAGAAAGCTGTAGGACGTTGCGACGATTACACCGAATGCGCCCACGCTTGAAAGAAGTTTTACTGCGCGGAAGACGATTTCTTTATATCTCTTGCGGCTGTTAGTCCGCTTAAATCTTGCCTGCTGCTTCATTTTGCTCTCTGATTTCAGGTGCTTGCTGCGTAGCAAGCGTCTGGTTTGCGCGATTACGCAACCGTGATGCCAATGTGATACTAATACGCTTGGCGGAAGTCGAGAACCCTGCTCGGCAAAGCCATTTGCCAATGATCAGAGGATGAATGGTGCTGTTGAAAACGGATTTTGAGGCGGACTGGATCGTTGAGATGCGGCGGATCATGGAAGAGCATTGGGCGATGGACCTTGCTTTTGCGAAGACCGAGGAATTGGCAGCGCTGTTTTTCCATGCCAGAACACGCAGGGTCGAACCAAGGCCTAGAGCCGTGCATTTATCTAATGCCTTCGCCTGCCCACTTGAACACGAAGCAGGGTGGACAGAGCTCAAAGTTAAAATAGAAACCGGTGAAGACCTGTCGCCGCATCTGAGCCTGAAAATTGAAGACTTCAAAGGCAAGGATGGGCTGCTACTAGATTGGGGTATTTACCACTTCCATCTTGGACAGGCGCAGCACGCAAAAAACAAGAGCTTCGTCAAGCGCACAGGTCCAGTGGTATTCGGTTTTCCCACTGATCATGCATTCCATGCGGTGGGCATCTATCAGCACGATGCCTGGTCGGACAGTTCGGTTATTGAAACGCTGCATGCAAACTGGCCGCACCTCACGCAGGCAGCAAAGATGCAGGGCAGTGGCATGTCTCTCAGTCAACGTTACACCGATGAAGACAGGAAAATGCTGAGGGCCGCCGGTATCAATCTCATCACCCCGCTATCGGACGGATTCCTTCTTTTTCCTCTGGGGGGCGGGTATTCAGGCAATGGGATTTCCGCCCAGGCGGTGACAGACGCTGAGTTAGAGCGACAACGAATTCATGGCCTTCAGGACCTGATCCACGACCGAGCGTCTGAAGTTGCGCGGGCTCTTAAGGCTGAGGGTTATACCGGCAATACGGAGGTGGTTGGGCGTCTGAACTTCGGTAATGGCGTTCAGTGGGTTTCATTCGACGGGTTTCGCGTCTGCTTTGCTGTTTAACAAGGTGAGGTACCGTGCTGGGAAGCTGACTCCAGAGATTGATGCATCGGTAAACGTTGCAATTTCTGCGGTATCGACTTAAATTCAAACATCCAATGTACGATTTTCTTACCTCGGAACTATCGAAATGAAGGACGACATTGAGAAACACCTTGGCCAGTTTTGGGATAAGCGTGCGCTCGAAATCGTTGATGACCCGCTGTCGGTTGATGACTTGGGTGCGCCGATGGAATCGGTCATGGCTATCGAGGCGCTGGTTGATATCGGGAAAATGTTGAAAGTCAAAATCCCGGTGGATGTCGTGATCCGTAACGGCGGCTACGAAACCAAAGAACAGTTCGTCAAGCTGGTCACGTCGGGAGTCCTTAAGCACCTGAAGGAAAAGGCCCATGCATAGTTCCTCGGTGGAGGATCAGGACAGGTTACGCCTGGCTGAGCGCCTGCGAGATGCTCGGGAGTATGTGGGGCTTTCCCAGGATGAGGTGGCTCATGCGCTCGGGGTCTCTCGTCCGGCGGTGACCAACATCGAGTCGGGCAACCGCAAGGTGGAGGCGACGGAGCTGAGCAAGCTCGCCAAGCTCTATCGCAAGTCTATGGAGTACCTGATGACCGGAAGAGACCCAGTGCCTTCCGGCCCCACCCAGCTCGCGTTTCTGGCCAGAGCAGTAAATGGACTTTCGCAGCAGGATATTGATGAGGTAGCTCGCTTCGCCGAGTTTCTTAAGCACAAGGGACAGTGAATGGGCTTCCGCGATGTTGTTTTGCGAGCCGCACAGCGTGCGGTCGAGGTCATCGATGAGAGCGGTGCGATGGCCCGCATCGAGCAGGACGGATACACGCGAATAGACCCCTTCCAGATAGCTGCTGATTCTGGGGTGATGGTCATGTTGCGCCCCATGGAAAAGCTGCTCGGAGCGTTTCTTGGTGATGAAACGCCTGGAATATTGGTCAATGTGGATCGCCCAGCAGGCTTGGTTCATATGACCTGTGCCCACGAGCTGGGTCATTTTTTCATGGGCCACGGCAGCAGCGCCGACGAGAAAATCTATTACGGTTCTCAGGCTGCCCTCGTCGAGCAGGAAGCGGATCAGTTCGGTTACAACCTGCTGGTGCCTCGCAAACTGATCGTCAAAATCATGCAGCGCAAGCAATGGACCAAGCAAGCGCTGTTCCGGCCTGACGTCCTTTATCAACTGGCGTTACGCATGGGGGTCAGCTACGAAGCGGCGGCATGGTCGCTCAGCCGGCATGGCGTCATGAGCGCTGATCAAGTCCGGGAAATGTTGCGGACCAAGCCTGCGATGATCAAAAAAGCGCTGCTCGGCGACCGGTTGGTGGATACCCGCAAAGAGGTGTGGCTGCTCGACAGCAATGATCGAACTTCAATCCTTGAGCCTCGCCCGGATGACCAGCTGGTTGTTCGATTGCCAAGCCGTGCACCGTCAGGATATCTCTGGGAAGCCGATTCCGAAGAGTTAAAGTCGCAGGGATTTCTGCTGGAGCCGTTGACCGTACCCTCGACGCCTTCAGTGGATAAGTCGCCGGTTTTCGGCGGTACACAGATGATGGACTACCTCCTCACTGGCGGAAGGACCGGCGATTCAGAGCCCGTAAGCGTGCGGCTCTCGGAGCGTGCGCCATGGGATTCCTCGAGCTCAGCTACCGATACATTCAGATCATGCGCCAAGTTTGAGCCGTTGAATCTCGGGCTGACACCGCACTCGCGTAAGCAGTTGCTCAAGGACGGGCTAGCGTGATCGTCCCTAAGGTGTTGCTCGATGGCTTCGGTTCGCCAGCAAGGCCTCAGGGGCGACGTCCGACCTGCCTGGCATTTGCATTATCGGATCTGAATCGACCGAAATCACCCGCCGATTTGAGTCCTGAATACCTTTATCGGGCGGCCGCCATTTTGACGCCGGGTTGGGAGCCGGGCGGCGGAATCACTTTCGATGCGATGCGAGAGGCATCTCGTGTCGGTCAGCCTGAGGAAGCCGCGTTCCCCTACTGCTCTGAAGAGCCTTCGCTCCCAATTCCCGATCTGCCCTCGGGACTTCAGCATTACGGTGACTTATTGCAGTGCGTATCGGCTGACCCTACCGATATCGCCTGTTTTATAAGCGCCGGTCAGCCGATCGGATTGGGTCTGCGGGTAACGCCCGAATTCTTCAAGCCTGAAGGGGGCATGGTGGCTTTCGGTGATCAGGTCATGCCAGGACTTCTCCATGCGGTAGTCGCTATTGGCTTGGGGCATGAAGATGGAAATAGTGCGCCATGGTTCTACGTGCGCAATAGCTGGGGCCCCCAGTGGGGTGTAGACGGACACGCCTGGATTTCAGGCGCGTATTTAAGCGCGCATGCCGAATGTGCTTTTGGAGTAGAGAATGGCAAAACTGATCGCATCTGAAAGTTTGGGGCAGGCTTGGGTGGCTGCGGCGCGACATTTGGCGGGATGCAAGCAGCGCAAGGATCGGAATTTGATCCTGGAAATCAGCGCTCCTCAGAAGCTGGGCAAGGATGATCTGAAAATCATCAAGGCTGTGGATGCGGTGTTGCGCAGCAGTCGTGAGGACCTGAGTGTCGAGACCGTGGCGGGCACCATTTTCCCCAATGGGTTGGCCCGACGATTTTCTCGCCCTGAGCTATACACAAATTACTTGGCGTTGCTGGTCAAGGGCAAAAAGCGCAGTTCGTGGGGCACCTATGCTCAGCGCATGATGAGTCGTCCGAGTCGAAACGGGACAGGGACCATCAATCCATTGGACGACCTGATTGAGCGTCTGCTTCAAACGCACAACGGTACCAAGTACCAATCGGCGTTCGAGCTGGGGGTCAGTGATCCCGATATTGACCTGGCACCGCCATTCGACGGACATGGCTATGAATTACCGGTGTTCGACCCATCTCGAGATGCAAAACCCCTCAACGTCCCTTGCTTGAGTCATCTGAGCTTCAAAATTACAGATGGCAAGCTGGATCTGACTGCGATCTACCGCTCTCAGTGGTACTGCCAGCGTGCGCTGGGCAACCTTGTCGGGTTGAGTCAGCTTCACTCGTTTGTAGGCAAGGAATCCAAATATGAGTGTGGAGTGCTTACCTGTATCGCAACGCATGCGTATTTGGATACGGAGACCTTTGGCAAGGTGAGTGTCACCAAAGATCTCTTGGCTGCTCTACCTGGTTGAAGGCAACCGTCAGAGCAGCGAAGCCTGACGACTTTCCCGGGAAAACTGAGGGTGCAGATCGTAAAGTTTGGCCATCCCTGCGCGGAAGTCTCGGACTCCCCCGTAGCTTGGATGGCGAATGGTTTCTATGGGCAGGCCGAAGCGCGACGCATAGTGCGCGGCATCCTGGCCAATGGCGATAATCTTCCTGATTCTAAGCCAGCTGAAAAGCTCGCTATTAAGCTCATCCACCAAAGCCAGTTCTTTTGCGCTGAATTTGCGGTTGGTGAATGGGTTGCCTGGTTCATGTGGATGAAATGGGAACACATTCCACAGAAGGGGAGGAATATCGATGGCCTTCAGGATGGCCCAGATCTCTGCAGCGGTCCGTTCGGCGATTGCTGGCCCTCGAGTTGCCTGTTGTGACTCACACCCTGGGTACACGCGTGTCATTTCGCAAAGGTGGAATTCGTCGGTTAGGGCCAGGCCGGTCCGACGTCCGCCGCGATATCCCAGATCACGACCCATCCAGATGGTGTCGGTGCCTAGATCGGATACAGCCTGAAGATAGGTTTTCAGGTTTTTGCGACGAGAGGCGGCAGCGCCCGCGCGATCATGCACAGGGCAGGTGTCTGCGTACGGGTTGAACACATTGTCGAGACTGAATTCAGACAAGGCCTTTACGAAGGATGTAGGAGTCATTGGGTGTAGGCCTCTTTGAGGGGCTTGTGAAAAGTCAGCGTCCCTTCAGTAATGTTGACTACCACCGAGCCTCCTCGATGCTCGCGCAGTTCGCGGAACATTCTGAAACCTTCGATAATGGCAAGCTCCCACTGCCAAAGCCTGCATCGCTCAACCTCGTAACCCCGAACCATCCCTTGGATCTGCTTGAGTAGGCCGTAGTCGAGCCGTCCAGGCTGAGTTGCTGCGTAGTAGTCATATTTTTTCGCGTGATCGAAAATCCAAGTGGCGATGCCTTCTTCAATGATCGCTGCGCGAGCGCCATCGTCGTTCTCATCCTTGGCGGGGTCGGATTTCCGTTTGCGCTTGAGCAGTGCTCGCAACACTGGTGACCAACCCAGATACGCCACATAAGCCAAATGGAAAACATCGTGGAAGCGATAGTCGTCAGGCTCGTTGCTGTTGTCTGTAAGGCGGTCACCGATATATACGCCATTCAGGCGCTGAACCACATGCTTGTTCTGGCCTTCGCCGCGTTCAATGAATTCGATAGTGAATTCGCGCTCGAACTGCTCATGCTCCGGAAAGCCTTCATCGAAAAGTGGAAATTCACGCTTCTGGTCACTTGGCCAGCGACTGGCCGTTTTTTCCAGGTTTCCCAAGGCCACATCTTCAAGGTTCAGGTTGAAGCTGGAGCAGGTCTTGGCCAGCTCCGACAACAGCTGTCCGAAATAAGCCTCGCGCTTGGGTGGCGCCATGCTTACTAAGCTGGCATGCGACATTTCAGCCAGCACGCCGGCGCTTAGCGCGAGCTTACCCAGCTGCGTTGGGCGGGGGATTGTATCCTCATCGCGCTGTGTTTCGATAAGACCGTCTATCTGACGGAACGTAATCGGCGGCGCGGGAGCTTTCTTGCTTTCGCCGAATTCATCGCGAAGGACAAGGATGCAGTGCTCCCCTAGAGCGTCGGCGGGGATTTTCAGAAGGTGCGCCGCAATGGTCAAGTACCACAGCGCGTCGCCCAGTTCTTCTGCGGCCAAGTCGTTCTGTGCGGCCTGCAAGCGGTCACGACCTGCTTTTTTCACGGAGGAAAGTAAGCCACCAATCTCGCCGAAGTATCCAAAGCGAATGTATTGAAGGCTATCGGCATCGTCCTCGAAGCGCATGCTCTCCCGCGCTTTGAGCATGTACTTGGCTACGGTGAGTGCCACCGGACGCGGTTGAGGTACTGGCGCCATCAATCCTCCTTGATCTATTTAAGCTATTTCAGGCGAGTGCCAGCACCTGCTGTCTTAGCACTTGCTGCCGTAGTTCCATCTTCAGCTGCTTGCAGCGACCGACGATTGTCTCGCGATCGGCGTCGATTGCTCCCATTCTCAGCGCGCGTTCACGCACCGAAACGGTCACATCGTAGTGCGGATAACCCTTGGATTGGAACCAGCTTTTGCGCAGGCCTAGTCGAGAGGCGAACGAGTGAAGTTCATCCAGAGTATCCGCTGCCAGATGGCACCAGAGCTTGCCCCGCCAAAGGATCTCTTCTGAATCCACGTAGACCGCCATTCTGCTCGCCTTCTGTGAAAATATATGCAAATATTTTGCACATTATGGGAAAAAAATTCAACTCCTCATCCGACGTAGCTCTTGTTGGGGCGCAGATCCGCCAAGCTCGCTTGGGCCGTGGTCTAACGCTCGTAGACCTTGGCCGCGCGGTCAATGTTCATCATTCTCAGATCTCTCGCTACGAGCGGGGGCAGATGAATAGTGTTGGCAAAAATTTGCATAAAATATGCACATATCTCCAAATTAAAGACGATCCGCGTGAGTATTCGACCGGTATCGCGAGCTTGGGGCGAAAAGTGGACGAGCTGCTTCGAGTTGCGCCAGGGTGCGAACCAGCAGTGACGAAGTTGGTAGAAGCTTTGGAGGAGCTCATCGCCGCGGCGCTTCCCGCAAATATGTCTGCGAGCAGCTCTGCGTCGTCAGTCGATAGCACGCACTGATGCTCCCAGCGCCCGCTCGTGACCTTGCTTCTGAATTTCTAGGGGGGCAGTACGGTGATTGCGTCACGTCCTTGACCGTGCGCAGGACGAGTACGAAGATTGCAGTCGTAGGGAGCCAGCCTAAGAAATCCACATGTATGTAAGTGTTCTGGCTGTGTGTTGGCTGATCGAAGGTCTGATTTATGAGCACGTCACGCAAACGCCAAAACCCTAACCGGCAGAATACAGGTGCGACAGCGCGCATTGAGAGTTTGAGGCCGGTTGTAGCGAAGTCCAATCGCACGGATGTTCAGATGCTTGATCGGCTGGCGGCATGCACAGTGTCGCTCGAGCCTGCAGGACCTTTAGCAGGTAAAGACGCCAGCGGCTTGGCGAATGTGTGCTCGGAAAAGGCTGAATTTTCAAATTGCCTGGGAACGCATCCTTTCGAGAGCCAGTGCTGTTATGCCTATTCCCGCAGTCATCTTCGACGCCTTCGGCACCCTCATAAAGATCAGTAAAGGCAGTAGCCCTTACCGAAAAATCCTGAAAATCGGGATCGAGTAGGGTCGCCGCCCTCAGCCACACGATGCGGAATGCATCCTGTCTTTGTCTATGGACTCACGCCAGTCGGCTTTTTCTAGAAAGCTCTGTGTTCAATAGTGAGAAGAGCCTCGGATATCATTGTGAGTACAAAAATAGTCTCATGGCCAGAGGTTATTGGGCTCACGGCCTCTATCGTGTTGAAGCTAAGCGATAGGTGAGAAGCGCTAACTCCGTTGGCCCTTCGCGAGGAGATGCGCTTCCTAGGTGCAAGCTATGGTTGGTCGCTTTGGGAACGAGCGCGGCCTGTGTTGTTAAGCACAGCTCTGCCGAAATAGCACATATTTTCAAGTGCTAGATATTGGCTAATCCATGGCCGGGTTTTACATGTAATAGCGCTATCTCTCCTAAGTTTGTTGCTACAGCAGCTATAAAATGGACAGATTAATTTTTCAGGATGTTCAATATCTTTTGAATCTATTTTAAGGAAGCTAAACGTATACAGAAATGAAGCTAGCGCGACTCGACGACCGTAAGATAGTTCAGGGTCTACTTGATCAACCAAGGATATGTCATACATTAAATCCTTAAGTATTTTTTCAGGGTCGCCACTTCGCTCTTGAATTAAAAACCCAGTGCCATGTCTTTCCAGCGACATGAATAATGCTATTTTGCCTTCGGATGCGATATTATCGATTAGGGAGATTTCGAAAAAGGGATCGACTAGGCGCTGGTTTAGATTGACACGCATTTTTCCTGTTGCGTATTTCACTGCTCTTGCAACGGGCTCGTCGGAAGGAAAAAACCCATCTAAAAAATCAATTTGATTATTTATTGCTCCCTCATTTAATTTGAGGTGATCCATAGCTATTTTAGTAATTATTTGATTTGGATCTAAATCTTTGTCGTAAGCTTCCTGGGCAATCTTGAGTAGGTCAGGCAACCACGCTGGCGGATCAAGATGTTGTAGTGATAGCAGGGCACACTTCAACACGACTTCCTTGGTGAGGTCGGGAGCAATTAGAGATGCTAGCTTATTGACTAGGTGATAAGGAACGGGGCTCGCAAAAATAAGCTCTTTGTTTTTAATGAGATACCGCTCTTCTAGAAGAAATGTTACGGACTCTATTATCTCGTGACTACCAATGAGGATCGTGCTAGTAGACTCTTGAATTTTTGTGATTTCCACATTGCATATGATTTCGGTGCATTTGTAGCGGTCGTCGTTATCAATAGACCAACTTCTAGGTGAGTATGACAAAAGCTTAATTTCACTGCTGGGGGTGTCCTGGGGAATATTATTAGTTTTAGGTGTTCTAGCGTTGAGTCTATGCATGAGATGCTTATGAATGTCTGCAAGGTGTTCGGTGTTGGGTTTCGGAAGGGTGTCGTGAATATAAGTGCGTACATTCGACCAAAGAACTAAGCTGTGAGAATAAGCGGTTATGCCGTGATATGTTGATATGTTGTGCAAAAAATGCAGCCATTCATGAATAAAGAAAGCAACTTCTTGTGGCGTTTCAAAGCCTTTCAAATTTTCAGGGTCAGCGAAGGGCTGAAATAAAGATTTAAATTTAATGACTTGGTAGTCTGGAAGGTAGGTTGCTGCCGCTTCGCTGATCATGTCCGCTCCTAAGTGACTTTCCGAAAAATGTTATTGTGTAAAAATAGTATGAGTGTTGAGGCGCTTCATAAAATTCCTACGTTAAATTCCCTGTACGGACGCAGATTTTATTCGTTTTATTAAACTTGCGGAAATAGCCCCATGGGAGGGCCTTGAGGAAGCAGTCCAGAAGACCTGCATACCTCTAGAATTTGCATGGCTTCATTATGGATTTTATCTATGTCAATATGAGTATACATGTTGTAAAATTTTCTTTCTGATACAACGTAAAGTTTAATTGGGAAAAGTTTTGGGTGGTAAACGTCCCAGTCGGAAATTGTTAAATTGTACGCAATCGGTGGATTTTCAAATTGGCTGTTTGAGAATTTATAGTTTATATCGTCTAGATACTCGTCGAAATGTTCTACTGAATTCCGAACCTTTCTATTTTTAATCTCAGATATTTCGATTGACCCTAAGAAAGATTCAATTGACTTGGCTCTTTCTTTGCGTAGTGCGAATGAAGAGTCATTTTCTCCCTTGCCCTTTTTTAGTGAGGTTGAAATTAATCTAGAGATTCCTGCGGCGTCATTAAGTAATGAGGTAATTATGTTATGTGTGTCTGGATCATTCTGTAATGATGGCCCTGGAAAGACAGGTTGAGTATTTTTAAAAATTAATTTGCACTTAATATCTAGCTGATAGGCTAAGTAAAAAAGCTCTTGGTAGAAATATTGATTAAGTTTTGTTTTTTCAAAATTCATTTTTTTAGCATCAGCTGTTTTGTTTTGTTTAGAACTAAAAATTTGTATGGTTGGATCATCTTGGCGCTGGTCTGATGATGGAAGAAAATCAGCCCAAGCTCAGCCGAGCTTCCTTTGACGGAGTGAGTCGAGCAACTGCGTCAATCCTTTACATCATCAGCAGCTGGTATGTATAGCGCTTCTAGGTCTATCATAGATTCCTATGACAGCAAAAGATCCATAATCAATGTTTTAAGGGGTTTCGTATAGAGCATAATCTATGATATACAGAAAACTGAGCTGACCGTTGAGGTAAAAAGGATGAGCGCCCACATTTTTGAAGCGTGCCTTCGAGGCGATGCCCCTGAGATTTCGCACCTTCCTGTACTCATTACTGCATTCAATGCGCTTCCCGCGATGGAGCTCTTCAATATAAGCTTTAAGTACAGCGTTCATCCAGTGGTAGCAAAGATCATCAACCGAATCATTGGAGAAAAAATAGCCAAGACGAATTTGAATGATTCAATAGATAAGATTTTCGCTCGGTACCAAGCTTCTTGCAGAATGCCAAAGCACTGAGCTATATCTCTAAGAATCCAAGATTCGTAGTTTTTTGGGGGGGCAGCAGTAGTAACCTCTATTCGCCTTCCTGCGTTATGTCTGCTTTACTTGAATGCATTAACTCATTTCTCGCAGGCGGAACTAATGCATATTGTATGGGATAGCCCTACCAAATCGTCGCCATGGTTCGCATTGTAGCCGAGCTTAGCTTGGCGATTAGTTGAGAGCCAATGCTCATTCCAAGTGCTTAGGACATTGAAGCTTAGGTCAGCAGGCTGCACCAAGCTATAATGGATGATTTTCGCTATCGCTTCGTTATCGGGATGATGGTGTCGAGAGCCGTTCGTTGATATCAACCAACTCTTACACTTTAGTGATTTTACCAAGCTCTCCGTAACATTAAACCTGCTCGCATGATGAGGAACTTTGAAAGCATCTAGCTCTAATGGTCCATCTGGGCTTAAAGTTCGAATCATTTTTAATAGGTCATCGGCCCAAGCGTCTCCAGCGAGGATGACTCTTTGATCGGAGTATTCCAACATCAACACGATGCTGCTACCGTTAGGTACGCTCGGATCCGGATGCTCTGGCATTTCAGCAACTTTTTTTAGCTGGAAGCGGGTTTCGGGGACGTTACTACCTCCCATAGCTTCTACCCCATCGGCAGGCTCTATCAAGGGCTTATTTAAAAGAGCCTTTGTTAATTGCTTTTTCCATACGGGTTTGAGTTGATTAAGGCGTTGCGGAGATGGGCCGAGTACGGTGACTTTCATACCGCCCGGTAGTTCTATAGGAGGGAGAGCAGTAGTTTCTGAAGCAACTACTGCTCCTTTTTCAAATGCGAGGTTCCATCTCCCATTTTCGAGGAGCCATTTAGTTAATTCGTCTGCCTGGTACGCTCCTAGTGATTCGGTATTATGGTCTTGGGTAGTATTGTCAAGATGTTCGTAACCATTAAACCAAATATCTTTTATTTCAAGACCTTCTAAGGCGGGTCTCTTTACGAAGCAGTTTATCATCCCGCCGATATGATCGCTGTCTATATGGGTCACTACCGCAAGCTCAAATTTTCTACGCTCTGGACTAAGAGATTCTATTTCTTTATAAAGAAGTTCGCCAGTTTTAAGGGAGCCCATATCCACTAGCATCTGATAGGGGGACTCCATATCGCCCCAAGTAATCCATAATGCGTCACCTTCAAAGGCAGGGAGCATTCTTATTTTAAATGTCATCGCTGCTCCAAAGTTTTCTATTCGGAAGTGTGTAACTTAAATAGGTGGATTTCCAGTTTACATATGGTGAAATTCCCCCAAGATGGTTTAGTGCTGAGTTTCGTGGCTCCGATTTCTTATCTGGCCACTGTCGTAGAAAGTTAAGAAGCATAGAAAATGTATCTCTGTATAGAATTGTTTGCGCGCTAGCCGCGACCGCCAAGTCAATTGAGCGTTTAGGATCCTCATCGCTAATTAAACAAGCCAATAAAATCTTCCCGTCGGGAAGCCATTCATATTTCTCGTTAAAGATCTCTAGCCATTCAATACTACCGGTCAAACGGTCAGTCTTAAACAAAGCTAGTGCTCCAATTAGAACGCCCGTAGGATCTTCCACTGTTGTCGTAAGGTATTTTAGAGATTGTTGAGCAATTTTGGCTGCATTGAGGACTCTATTGCCTTCATATAGGCGTTCCATTGCTGAAGAAACGGTGCGCCCTTGAGATAAGCGTACGCGTGGTTTTCCTGGATCCGTCAACGTGTCCGCAGGAAGTAGGTGACAAAAAACTGAACGATGATGGGTGCCATTGCTTAAAGGAAGACTAAATTTTTGCAGCTCTTCATTGCATAATATTGTGATTGTGGAAACCTCGCGCATCTCACCAGTATGTCGTACTATCATTTGGTTATCGAGTTGAGTTATCTCCAGTCCTTCACTTGCCCTATGTAAAGCGAGCGATGTGCCTTTTAATGAAAAAACATCATCTTTCTTCCATGCCTGAAAGTCTTCGTCCTTCAGATGAGTGTCAATACTTTCAGCGGACTTTAAGTTAAGTTCAAGCGTGGTGGTTTTATTTGGATTTATTTCGACAATTTTTTCTAGTTTTTCACCTGAGTCATTTAATGTGCTAACTTCGTAAATTCCCGGGCTGAGATGGAATTCACGGTATGTATTACAAGATAAGAGTGCGAGATTATGATCTCGGATGGTTATCTCCGTATCTTTTCCACGACGCTGCAATAGCGAGGTTACAGTTACGAATAAAATGCCATCAGGCTTCATTGAGTGATCCACAGTCGTCATTTTTTCAGCTCCACATGGCGAATCGGTGGCTTAAAATTGTACTCTTGGGCATAGGCGTAGGTGGAATGCAGACAATTCCAGCTAGCGGAATAGAGGCCTGCGGGGATTTTAGTACTCAACGGCCATTGTGAGTGATCTTTGATCCAGTGCTTTCCTGACTGTCTAAGACTGAAGTGTGTATGATTCTGACGATCGGTTGTGGGGGCGATATCAATATGTAGTTCCACATATGGAGTTTCTTTATATGTATGAAGAACCGCTGGAGAGGTACATCCTTGACATTCGACATATTGATCGCGCCCTTTTTCGCGTGCTAACTCTGGTACCGCTTTATCCAAATAGCCTGACAGACTTGGAGAGGATACGCGCCAAAGTGAGCCTTGATCTCCGTTAGAGTCTGCAGCTTGTGCGGATCTCAGCCCATGGAGTAGAGCATCGCAAAAAAATGTAAGTCCGGTTTTGTTAGCATATGCTTGCATCCCCGTAGAGCAAGAAAGAAATAACGAGGAGTTTTTTCTTATAGTAGATCGGGGTATGCTTTTTTTGTATTCACCTTCCATTTTTTCGTAACATTCTGCGATCTCCGGAAGTTGTCTGCAAGTGTCTACGAACCAGAACTGGGTGTTGGCGGATTTATCGAAGCGGAGAACCTGCCTTAGATTATATATATCGACAGAACAGTCTAAGCCTGAATCTGGTCTTCTCCCAAAATCATTGAGTAATAGTATTGCCCCCTCTGAGGTTAGCTGCACCCCATGGCCTGCTACATAGACGATCGCAATATCAGCCTTGTTAACCCCCAAGTCTTCCTGAAACTCTTCGAAATCGACTTTAAAGTTTTCCAAGGTGGCAGCAGGATTACCTACTAAACGAGCCGTGATATCCGGATGTATCTGCTCATTGGGCTGCGTTGGTGAAAGCAATACGCGTAGGCTACGTAGCGGCGCGTCAGGATTATGATATTCATTAAGTAACCATGCGGCGAACTCAGAAGCCGAACGCGCAGCGGCGTTTAGCTGACCTATACCGAAACCAGACGACGTAGGTTCACCTTCTGCAGGTAGATATTTATAGGCACTCACGCCTACCACGAACGCATGAGTCCCTGGCTGGCTAGAGGGATTGGTGAATATTAATGACATTCGGTCAAGCTACTCCTTTGCCTGTTACCAATAAGATATTTAAGCATCTTGGTGATGGCAATCTAGCATCCTTCTCATTTTTTGTTTGTTTCGTATCAAGCTCTCGCGCCTAGAGCGTGCTTGGGGGGCGCAAAAACGCATGGATGCTCAAAGACACATCCCCCTAAATCGTTTAGCGCCCAAGCTGTTCGAGAATGACTCCAATCCAATCGCGAGCTTCTCCATTGGGAAACGAGCACAGTGCTCACACCTCATATCATCGCAAAATCTCTTTGGTTCCTGTTCATTTAGTCAAGAGACCTAAAGCCTTCTGAATCGACCAGTCGATATGAATAGATGGCAAGGCACAAGGGGCGAGATGGTTGTCGCATTAATTTCGAAGAATTCGCGCTTATTTCGAAAACCTACAGCCGCCGCCCACCAGTGCCGGGCCGGATGCCGAGTGATGCGGTTGACGAAACGGTCGATGGGGCCAATGGCTCAGCGGCGCCAGGCTTACAACCGACTGAATCGCGGCAACCTCCAGCGCCTCCTGTTCGCTCAACGGCGGTAATAAACCTGGCAGGCGGCTGGCGAGCAAGGTCTTGCCGGTGCCGGGCGGCCCGCTGAACAAAAGGTTATGCGCCCCCGCTGCCGCGATCAGCAACGCTCGCTTGGCCGCGAGCTGGCCCTGGACTTCACTCAGGTCCGGATAGGGCTTGTTCAAGTACAGCAGGCCATCGGAGGTGTAAGGCTCGATCGGCACATGTCCATTCAGGTGCGCCACCACTTGCAACAGGTG
>Ga0163161_10000756_pt1 | contig 25405 bp, 28 predicted proteins | sample S45metaG_FD_129847 | JGI IMG/M metagenome (GOLD analysis project Ga0163161, IMG submission 129847) | Switchgrass rhizosphere microbial communities from Kellogg Biological Station, Michigan, USA - S4-5 metaG | ecosystem: Host-associated > Plants > Roots > Rhizosphere > Soil | place: USA... | reverse complement strand
TGAACCTTATTATTGATCCGTTCGAAAACGGAGGTTTTTACTAGATGAAAGATACGATCATAATTGATTTGGATAAAATTTAATTCAATTAGAATGTCAGTCCCCTAAATAATAAATAGACGCTAGGATTCACTGAGCGTCAAAAAATCGCTTAATAGTACAATCTTGGGTGATACCATATACTTATACAGTCTTTCATGGGGAAGATACTTTATCTATCTAGACACCCCCTCAACCAATGAACTCCTTATAAGTGTAATCCAATTTTCTATATTTGACTTAGACATCAACTTGCAGTCATCTTCAAAATTAGTCTTATTAAGCCCGATGGATAACATATTCGACACAAACAACTTATATCCCGAATCAAAATTAAAACAACACTTTATCGGCTATTTTGACTGTATATTCATTGCTTTTTCTCCTTTCTTTCGGCTCAACAACAATGAGCGGGGAGAGCTTGAAGTCAACCCCCAAAAAAACATAAGTCTAGCAGAGCTTCAGGAAAGGGATGATACCTTCAAAAATTTAAAACCTTTTGACAGCCGTGTAATTTACACTCACAACTCTAATTATCCAACTGATGAGGAAATAATCGAGGAAGGGATAATTGTACCCTGGCAATATGTATTAAAACATGGGGGCTTTAGTAAATTATCCGAGATCAACCTTGCATTAAGAACATCGATTGGTGCTTTAAGAGACATTTTTAAAAAAGAAGATCTTAACAAGACACTTGACGATTTCACTATTAAGAATGGTATTTTTCATCCCACTGAAGGTCGTGTCACCATTTTAAGTTTAATGAAGATTTACAATTGTTTAACTTCGCTAGGAAAGTTAGAACTTGTCGTAATCGATGAATTCTTTTATGACAGAAAAACATTTAACATATCTGAGTTTACCTGCTCGGAATTTGTATTGAAAGTAAGAGGATATATGTACTTCTTCCCTATTGACAGGTCACTACTTTTTACCATAGACTGGGATAGTTTCTTCTTTTTAATTTGTGGAGACCAAAAATTACTCCATGACATTATACCTAAATTTGAATTTGAAGGCTTCTATTGTGATGACGACACAATGCATAATTGGGATTTTTAAAGTAGGTTACTTAAATTAATTTTTCAAATAAAGTTCTGCTCGCCCCTATGGAAGTTTCTCATCCCCTCAATTCATAGACCTTTAATCTCCTTTTAAACATGAAAAACTCTATGGCTGTAAAGAACAGATAAATTAATGAAAAAATCATTAAAGTTGTCAAAACACTTACATGGTATAAAAAAACATCAATAGATACATTAATGACCAAATAAATAACACAACTTAGAGGAAACCCTAAGAAGGTTAAAAACGATAAAAGACGATTATTTCTAATTTTCCCTATTAGATTTAGAAAAAAAGCTAAAGAACAAATAACCATTACAACAAGATACACTAAAGAAAGACCTAGATTTAATAGAATATCCAAAATATACAAAACTGTTTCAAAGAAACCTCCGTCAGTTGGCTTTGTTTCAGCAATAACAACTCGATAAATAAAAAATAGCGCAATACTTATCAAAAAATTGATTATCCAAAACCTAAATATTATTTTTTTCATCTTTTGTTAGCAGTGTTCTACAATTTATTAAATTCCCATTACAATCGTCTCCTATTTTTTAAAAACCATGTTAAATAAAACAATCAAGCACAACATAAAACAACCAGAAGCTTGTCAAAACATGACAGACATTCGCCGGGAAATAGACACTATAGATCAACAAATCATCTCTCTGATCGGTAAACGCTACCAATATGTTCAAGCAGCGTCTAAATTCAAAACCAGCGAAACATCTGTAAAAGCACCGGAAAGATTTGCTGCAATGCTTTTAGAAAGAAGAAAATGGGCCGAAATGCAAAGTCTTGATCCAGATGTTATTGAAAAAATATATACCGAACTGGTTCATTATTTCATTGCCGAAGAACTCAAACATTGGAAATCGCAGGCTTAAACCGACAATATCTTAAGTTATGAAAACCAACTTCTTCGCCAGCATATTATTCTTGATCAGCAGTTTTAACAGCTCCGCACAAAATCCACATCACGCCGCAGATTCGCTACTGCGTCAAATGACCGATTCCATTACAAAACACCATTATTCTGGTATTCGCAGCCTGCTTATTGCAAAGAACAATCAAGTGGTCTATGAGCAATATTTCGATGGTGTCGGCCGGGATTCCCTAAACGACTCCCGCTCCTCCTTTAAATCAGTGACCAGTTTGCTGGTTGGAATCGCCATCGATAAAGGCTTTATCAAAGATGTGAACCAGAAAATCTATACCTTCTTCCCCGAATATCCATTCTTAAAAACTGATCCGTATAAAAAACTCATGACCATTAAAAACCTGTTAGAAATGAAGTCCGGAGTTGATTGTGAAGAATTTAACGGTTCCAAAGATTGTGAAGAGGAAATGAGTCTAAGCAAAGACTGGGTTAAATACGCATTAGCAGTTCCCATGAAAACTAAGCCAGGTCAAGTGTGGTCGTATACCTCTATCGATCCAATGATTTTAGGTGGAGTAATCCGCAAAGCTACCCATATGTCTGTCAAGCAGTTTGCAGATAAATATTTATTCAGACCACTTGGGATAACCAACTATAAATGGACCGTAGATCCAAGTGGAAATGGGATGACCGCCGGATCATTCTTCATCAGATCCCTGGACATGATGAAAATTGGGCAATTGGTAAAGGATAAGGGACTTTGGACCGGCAAGCAAATCGTTTCAAAAAAATGGATCGACCAGTCTACCCGTTGTGACATTCCCATCCCAGACTTCTCCAATATGAAATCCAGCAGAAGTAAAGTTGCCATACCACAACCCACCTATTATGGTTTTTACTGGTACAGGGAAAAAATAAAAACTAAAGACTTACAGGAAGATATGCTCTTTGCATCAGGTAACGGCGGGCAATTTATTTTCATAAACCAGCGGCTGAACCTCACTGTCATTTTTACCCAAAAAAATTATGGGTCTTATAAAGGAAAACAGGCTTTCGAAATCTTAGCCAAATACATCTTACCTAATTATAGATTGGAAAACCTCTAAAACAATATGATGTCATAAAAATTGGGAACATTACCCGCACTTGATTAAACAAATGGAAAAATTACTAAAATATATATACTCCCTAACCGAATTTTCCAACGAAAGCTGGATCCTACTCCAACCCGCATTATCAAAAAAGCAATTTAATAAAAATGAATACCTGCTAGAAGAAGGGGCTGTCTGCCAATCTTTATTTTACATAGAGGCAGGCTATTGCAAGAGCTATTACCAACTTGATGGAACTATTAAAAACACAGGTTTTTTCTTTGAAAATGACATTGCTACAAACATCAACAGCTTTGGCAGCGGAGAAAAATCAAGATTTAATATTATCGCCTGCGAACCGCTGGAAGTCGTCATTTTTGACAAGCAGAAATTATTTGAAGCTGCAAAACAATCCCAACAAATAGAAGCGTTGGGACGCAATTGCATACGTTTATTCGCTTCAAAACAAGAAGAATCTTCAACCCAATTCAAACTGTATACCGCTCAGGAACGCTTAGCCTACTTAGAGGCACATCATCCTGAAATGCTGCAACGAGTTTCTCTTACACAACTGGCGTCATTTCTTGGAGTAGCAAGAGAAACCTTAAGCAGGATCAGGAAGAGACGAACTCTTAAATAACTTTGTGACGATTGTCACAGGATAAACTCATACCCATTGCTGAACTTTGTAAAGAACTAAATGTCTAAGAAAAAAGTTATGCAAAAATTGAGAAAAATCGACGAACAAACCAATATCCTGACCTGGTTTGAAATCCCTGTAGCCAACATTGACCGGGCTAAAAGCTTTTATGAAACCATTTTAGATATTAAAATGATTAAACGAGCTGACGGAGCAGATGAAAGCGTTTTCTTTCCTTACAATCCGAATGTGATCCAGGCAACTTCCGGAAGGGTAACCGGAGTATTGTCCAAATCAGAAAAAAACACTCCTTCTGCTAATGGTACCTTAGTTTACATCAATGCTAGCCCAAGCATACAGACAGTCTTAGACAAAGTAGAGCAAGCAGGTGGAAAGATCATCTCTCCAAAAATCCAAATCCCACCAGGATTTATAGCCATCATTATGGACAGTGAGGGCAACCGAATTGGATTACACGCTGAAAAATAATCAATTACTTTTCCGTCTTGGTCATGGTCTTGATTTCTTTCAGGGTATATACCTTATAGACTACACCAAGCCGGAGAGCATTCTCTTCAACAGTAGAATCAAATCCAGCTTTCCGGCGTCTTTTATTTACATTTTTGGGGTCTTTAATCGGCACAACATATTCAAAGGCTTCCTTTTTTCCAGTTTTAGGGTTCTTGACGGTTTGCATGAATACTTGTGTTCCATAAACTTGCTCCTTGCCTTCTCCACTTAGTTTCCTATCCAGCATCATTGCAGTATATTTGAAGGGCAGTTCCCCGGATTTCCCGGCTTTTTCAATCAGAGGATAATATTTTTGAATTTTATTGGAGTGCTGTATCACATAAAATACCGCTGTATTTTCAGGTTCGCCCACCATTGTTTTACCAGGATAACCATATTTAGCAATAATTTGTTCCACTTTGTGGATGTTTAGCGAATCAATCTTTCTCATAATAAGCCAAGAGCTTTTATCAAGTATAGCCCTGGGGTAATTTAGCAGCAGGGCAAGACTATCTTTTCTTTCTGGTTTCACGTCCGTATCCAAGAATTCCCTGATGCCTTGGTCAGTCTTTAAAATAGTATCTAGCTGGCGCTTTAGGTCAATATTGAACGTTTTTTGTGCTGAACTATCTAAGCTCAGCAGTACCAGTAATAACACAAGTAATTTTCTCATAATATGATGAATTATAAGGTAATTTCATCTGACTGTATCTGAAATGCGGTATGATTGAAGAACGCAAAGCAGTTTCCAATATTAGGAAAAGCTGTATATTTTATAGGAAAAACCCCTTCTTTCCGGGATATGGTAAAGCTGCTAACGTGTCTTTTTAGTTTGTTTGTAGTAGGTAAAAAGTTGGTAAACATAATTTTTTGTGTTACTGAATTAAACTCATAATCCACTCCCTTTACAAAAGCAGTTTATATCTTTTCGAAGTACTGTCCTTTCAATTGATACTTTATTTTGCTTGTAGTAACTCTTCCATCTGCATTTATCAACGGAATAATTATGGTTTTATTTGCCCGGTTATACATCAATTTCATGTAATCCATAGGTTCAACCCCATCCTTTCTATCCCTGTTCGAAGAGCTGGAAAGATCAACTTCATACCCAAGCGTATTCTTAATCCCGCTTTTAGTTTTAATCAGTCTGGCAGCCGGATTTAACTTTCCATTTTCAATAGAGAATACCTTCACCTGGTAATAGTATAAAGCACTACTTCCCACACTAATGCTACTGCACAGATAATATCGTTTACCAGCAACCGTAAGATCATTAATTTCAAAAAAGCGGCATCCGTTATCTCCCTCAGTGATAGGATTCATCATTGAATGCACTTTCCCACCAACACTATATTGGTAAATATTCTTAAAATACTGCATGGTTCCACCTTCCAGCGTATTCCATGTATAGATTCTAAAAAAACCATCACCAGAAGTAACAATATCCAATCCAACCTTTGTTTTGTCAAATTGATGACTTAAAGTTTTAGGATTCTTAGCTGTGAAATTCAAAATTAACTCTTCCAATTCTTTATTATACCTAGCAAGTGAATCATATGACTTTTCGTCTTGACTATTGCTCCAATTCGCTCGTTGTTGTGATAACTGGTTTAATTTGTTCTCCAGCAACTTCAGATCCTGACCATAAACAGGTATTTTCACCAAGATAAATAATAACAAAATATAATTTTTCATAGGCCAGCTAATTTATACGATAGTAATATAATTGCCTAACAATATCTTTCGTATTTCCATAGGCATTTGATAAATGTAATAAAGCCTGTCAATTTATAGAATGTGAATTCGAGATTTAACACCTGGTAATGAGTTAAATGCCATTTACACCAACTTACTGGACTATTTTTATCTGTTTTTACATCACAAAAATTTTCCAATAAAGAAGCACAAACTCCTTTTTTACATCTTATTTTTTCTTAAATTGAACTACACACAAAACACATACAAATGAAAAAATTAATTTTAATTGGCTTAGCTCTGACGACGCTAAGCTGCAAGACGTTCCTTTATGGCCCCGAGGCAACCTTTACTATGGGCATGTCGGAAAAAGATTTTAAAGAAAAGAATAAATCAGAAATGGTCTTTGCTACTGAAGATGGGAACAGGATTTTCAGAACCTATAATAGGTTAACAGAGTATAAATTTTTCTTCTTTAAAAATGGAAAGCTGGTTAGATTCGAGAATGGAACAAACCCTGATGACTACAAATTCAGCCAGTTTTAATAAATTTAAAACGACACTAAAGACAAGCCTCACAAAGATGTGGGGCTTTAATTACTTATAAATATTTACCCTGCTCTATGTCAAACTTTACCGCAGAAGAACTTATAGAAGCGAAGAATTCTCTCGAGTCCACACTAAGCAAATGCGAGAAAGCAGTACTCAGATTAAAAGAAAACTCTTCACAGCATACACTGATGATTCGCAGAATCAAAGCCTTGCGTATCGCCTTAAAACTGATAAAGGTTGAGTTGCAGTAGAAGTCTCTATAGGTGTTATAAAGATAGATCATAGAGGGGTTTTATCCAACGACAGGAACATGCGACAGACACCAGAGCTAAAACAGTCGCATTAACTGAAAACGGAAAAGAAACAATAAAAAAGCGGTAGTCGTAGTAGAAAAATTTGATGACGATTTCTTTTCATTGTTGGGAATTAAGTCTAAAGAGCTTAATAATAACTTGTTAACTTTATTAAAAAACAAACTAAAATAGTACATATCACTTGGTGGTTTGTGGCAGGGCCAAACAAGGAGAGGAACTAAATTGCACAGCAGACAGGCAATAACAAAAAAATTACGCAGATAAAATCACTGATAATCAGCACTTTTTCACATCATTCTCAAAACTATACATCTTTCCTGTTTTAGAAGAATTAAAGGGCATTATTATTGAACAGGCTCCAGTACACACAAATAAACAATTATGAAAAAAATAGTTTTAATCTGCCTTGCAGTCATAGCCTTAGGCTGCAAAAGCATGTCGTATCAAGAATCCTCAATTAAGATCGGTATGTCAGAAAATGAATTCAAACAAACTAACCGATCTGCAGAATTGATGTCTGTCGATCAAAATGGGATAACCATTTACCGCGTTACCTCTAAAGCAGTAATCCCCAAAAATGAACCTTTCTCATTCTATTATTTTTACCAGGGCAAATTGACCCGTTTTATAAAATCTGATCGTATAGACGACTATAAATTTATTATGTAAACAAGAACAAAGCAACCTCTCCTTTATGGATGAGGTTGCTTCTATATATAATGCAAGTGCGGTTACTAATCAAGACCGCTATCTTATTTTTGCTGTCTTTTAATTTGTAATAAGGGTTGACCTTAACATTTGTACCTTTCTCTATCCCTTTCCGGCCCTCCTTGTAATACCACTGCAATGAGAAGAAAGCCAAATATCAAAAGACAAATTTCCCATATCCTTAAATGTATTGTTGCCATAAGATTGCGTTTTAGATTTCGGTATAATGAAGTTACAATTATTTTGAGGTGAACAATTGGTTGATAAATATATAATAAAGAGTTGATAGGGGCATTGCCCCTATCAACTCCCTATCAACCCCCTATGGGATCCGTATTAAATCTTTATAGATTATAAGGAGTATATAGTTTGTACGCCCTGCTCTGGCTATACATCAATGATCCCCCCCTTATTATTTAATCAAAATACTTTAAAACTTGTATCCAATACTGCCAGCAACCGTACGTGGGCTCATTGGTTCAATAGTAGTCCACCCTTTATAGTATTCTTTATTGGTTAAATTGTTCAACTTTAAACCAAAAGTAAATGGCCCTTTAACGTAAGAAGCTGAAGCATTTAGAACGGTATACGCAGGTAAGGTAAATACACCTACTGTTGCATCATTCACGATGCTGTTTTTACCCGCATAATTTCCTCCAAAACCAAAACCAAGGCCTTTAACAGATCCAGATAAGAATTTATAGCTTAACCAAACATTAACCAGGTCTTCAGGGCCAGCCTCTACAGGTCTTCTACCTTCCGTAGCAGCAGTTGCATTGGTCAATTTACTGATATTTTTAGAGTAACCTGCAATAATGTTAAACCCATCAATTGGACTTGCTGTGATCTGTGCTTCAAACCCCTTACTGTATTGATCTCCACCTTGAACATATTGGTTCGGCCCTGTACTCAAAACAATATTGGAAACTTTGATGTCATAATAGCTCAATGAACCCGATAGTCTTCCTTCGAAAAGATCGCTTTTAATACCACCTTCTATCTGGTTGGCATGTTCAGGTTTGAATGTAGTAACCACAATGCTGCCATCAACCTCAACATTTTTAGGGGGTGAATTTTTGAACCCATTCATGTAATTACCAAATACAGAAAGCTGATCTTTTAGAATTTGATACACCAATCCAAACTTTGGCGATAAAGCAGTCTGCCCGTATTTATCGGCCGCTGCTGTACTTAATCCACCATTCTGAAAACGGTCTATCCTTAAGCTGGCCATAGCAGAAAGCTCAGGTGTTATATTGAATACATCAGAAACATAGGCGCCGTAAACCTCCTGGGTGGTTCTTGTATTTCCGCCATAACCTGCAGTAGCAATTGCAGCATCAGCACTCTGAGAAGTTAAATTGTCTGTATTCTCGACCTTAGGATTAACGGATCCAAAAGCACCATAATTAGAACTGTTATCAATTGAAGTACTATTGTAATAATCCAATCCGGCAACAACACGGTTACGCATCTTACCAATGAGGAAATCGCCAATGAAATTTTGCTGGATATCAGTAGTTTCAGTTGTAGAATTCTGATTGGTGATATATCTGGCAAAAATACCATTGCCCGATACAGCTACCTTGTTGACTGTATTAACGCCTTCAAACAAATAAGTGTAATAACCGTTAGATTTTGCCGAACCTCTTGAAACAACGGTTTGAGACCTCCACTGATCTGATATCTTATAATTCATCTGGGCCTGTACAGAAGTTACAGGATTTTTCATGGTCAGCTGGTTGCTTGTATAGGATTTTCTGTTGTCATAACCCAGCCCCTCAAGTGTGGTTACGCGAAGCGGCGCACTTCTGTTAAAAAATAACATGGTTGGATTGGTACCCTCAGAACTTAAGAACTGCGCATTCAACAGGAAGGAAACCCTGTCGTTCAGCTGATAAGATAAGGAAGGTGCAAAAAATCTTGTTTTCTTAAAGCCTGCATCCTGGAAACTGTTTTCATCATGATAAGCAGCATTCATTCTAAACAATACCTTGTGGTCGGCATCTAATGGCATATTTACATCTGCTGTAATCCTGTTCAAACCGTAACTACCTGCTGTATAATTTACTTCTACAGCCGTACGATCAAAAGGTTGTTTGATTACTGTATTGATCAAACCTCCGTAAGAGATTAAGCTGCTGCCAAATAAAGTCCCTGAGGGGCCTTTGACAACTTCGATACGCTCCACATTGGAGATATCAAGACTTCCGTTAGTTAAACCAGGCAATCCATTGACAAGTGTAGGTTGAACTGCAAATCCTCTTAAAGAAAAATAGCCTGCCCCATCCCCAGCTCTTCCTGTTGAAGACCACAATTTATCAATACCAGGTGCATTTTTTAGTGCATCATCAAAGTTAGTAACCACTTGATCTGCTAATAATTCTTTAGGGATGACTGCATAAACCTGGGGATTCTCCAGATTTTTCAAAGGCATTTTAGAAACGTAATCACTTGTCTTGACGGAGAACTTGTTCTTCTTCCCTCCGCTCACCACAACTTCTTTAAGCTGCTGGTTGGATGCTTTTAAGGAAAGATGCAGTGTTGCCGTTACGCCAGCAGTAACAGTGACCTGCCCGGAACTTGGTGTTAAGCCAACCAGCCTGGCCGTAACCGTATAGGTTCCTGCCGGAATATTCTTTAGTGTATAGCCTCCATTTTTATCAGCTGTCGTATTGGCGACGCCTTTTATCGAAACCTCCACTGCTTCTGCTGAAATGCCATCAGAAGTTTTAACACTTCCTATAATAGTTCCTGTATTGTTTTGTGCGAAAGAGTTAATGCTTAAAAAAGTCGTCATAAGGGCGACAAGACACAATTTGATTATTTTTGACATGCTTATTTAGAATGGTTTTAAGCGCGCAAACTTACAAGAAGATACCTTGAAGCCCTAATCTTATTTATACTAATTTTAAATAAGACAGTTTTATGACAATAATGCTTTCCTCACCTTAGGTGCAACTTTGGTTCCAAACAGCTCAATCGCTTTCATCATATCGGCATGTGAAGGATCACCAACGTCCATATGACCAATAAAACGGGTAATACCAAACAATTCATGCATATACAGGATTTTATCGGTAACCTCTTCCGCTGAGCCGATAAAAAGAGCTCCTTCTTTAGATCTACCCCCATTGTATTGAGCTTTAGTATAAGGTGCCCAACCTCTTGACGCTCCGATCCTGTTCATTTGCGAGGCATAATTATGGAAGTATCCATCTATTGTCGCATTTTCATCACTTAAGAACGTATGCGAGTGAATCCCTATTTGCATTTTTTCTACGTCATGACCATTTTTAATATACTCTTCTTTGTAGAATTCTATCAATGGCTGAAACTGTTTAGGCATTCCCCCAATAATCGCTACGATTAAAGGCAGTCCTAACTTTGCAGCACGCAATACAGATTCTGGTGTGCCTCCAACAGCAATCCAGATGGGCAATCTACCATCATTGGTTGCTCTTGGTAAAACCATTTGTTTCACCAGTGGCGCACGGAGTTTACCCGACCAGTTCACCACTTCATTATTGTTGATATTTAACAACAAATCCAGTTTTTCTTCAAACAATTGATTATAATCCTTTAAGTCATAACCAAATAAAGGAAAAGACTCAATGAAACTTCCCCGTCCTACAGCTATTTCTGCACGTCCATCAGAAATCAGATCAATCGTTGAAAAATCCTGGTAGACCTTTACAGGCTCAGCAGAACTTAAAACAGTTACTGTACTGGTTAATTTTATATTTTTGGTCAAACTAGCCGCAGCAGCCAAAACAATTTCAGGTGAGGAAACTGCATAATCCGGACGATGGTGTTCGCCCAAACCGAAAACATCCAGACCAACTTCATCGGCTAATCTTATTTGTTCAAGGATTTCATGAAGCTTCAATCTCGCTTCACGTGGCTTTCCCGTCTGAGGGTCAAAAGCCAAATCGCCAAACATTCCTATTCCTAATTCCATAAATTCTCCTTTTTAATGAAAACAAAATTAAACAACTCAGCCTGGTCTGTTCTTGATGTAGGATAAGAAGTGTAAATTGCGCCCGGAAACCATCGTCACCAATGTTTATGGAACAATATATATTTGAGATTCAATTGAAGGTAAGAGACTATGAATGCGACTTACAGGGAGTTGTCAATAATGCAGTATATCAGCATTACCTGGAACATGCCCGCCATGAATATCTTTTATCAAGATCCGGCTCGTTCAAAGACTTAACCGATCAAGGTATATTACTTATGGTATCCCGGATTGAGATGGATTTCAAACAATCTCTTACTTCGGGAGATAGCTTTATTGTAAAAATAAGGACACAACGACAAGGGATCAAATTGATCTTTTTCCAGGACATCTTTCGCGTATCAGACCAGGCCCTATGCCTTAAAGCTCAGGTTCAGGTCATTTCAAAAGTTGACGGTAAACTGAGCAGAGGTGAAATTTTTAATGATTTCTAATTGGCCATAATGCTCATGGAATTGTATTTATTCCGGTAGGCAATCGGGGTAAGACCAGTAATTTTTTTGAAGGTTGTTCTGAAAGCTTTTGTATCCGTATAGCCCACGTCGTACATCACTTCATTGATGTTCTTTCTGCTTTTTTCAAAGCTTCGTTTTGCGGCTTCTATTTTTATACGGTGAATATATTCCAGTACAGAATTATTTGTTGCCAGCTTAAAGCGCCTTTCAAAGCTTCTTCTGCTTACAGCTACCAAATCCGCCAGTTCGTCTATACTGATTCGCTCCTCTATATTCTGTTCTATATATTCCTGAGCTTTTTGGATGGCTTCATCCATATGCGCTTTCTGTCCTCTAAAAATAGCAAAGGCATTTTGACTGTCGCGGTCAATATCAATAGCAAAAAACTTAGCTACTAATATTGCCATTTCCCTGTTGGTGTATTTTTCCAGAATGTACAAGAGCAGGTTCCATATAGAATTAGCACCACCACTCGAATAGATACTTCCTTCGTCTGTTATAATAGTGCCATCTACAATCTGCACATCCTTATACATATTTCTGAATTCATTATAATAAGCCCAATGCGTGGAACAACGTTTGCCATTGATCAGCCCGGTGGCGCCCAACAAAAAGGCCCCCAAACAGAGCGATACAACACTTGCCCCCTTACTATGTAATTCTTTGATATAAGGTATGGCTTCGTGATTACGCGCCACCGCAGTAGCCATATCACCGAATAACGCCGGTATAATGACAAGATCTGTCTTTTCAACATCTTTTAAAAGCCTTTTTACCGTTACCGTATACTCACCATCGAGCACTTTTACGTGCTCCGTCAGGCCTACAAATTCAACATCGAACAGCGGCTCCTGTTCCATTGACAGTAAAAAATCATTAGCACTGTTAAAAACCCGATAAGGGGGAGTAATAGATTCAATAACAGAACTTTCCGGCACATATACAGATACTTTGATCATGGTTTTTTATATTTGGTGTGTAAAAAAACATCCTTTATAACAAAGATAAGGATTTGAAATGAATGTCGTAATTTACCCTTTAAATGTCATTGTTATACCAGAAGAATGACTGCAAATTCTGCTAGTTTTGGTATATTAAAACACCAAATATATTTATTATGTCATTTCAAGCTTATTTAGATAATATCCAAATCAAAACAGGAAAGAGTCCGTCGGATTTTAAAGAGATGGCCGCAGAAAAGGGTTTAATGGAAAATGGTTTACTGAACCCTAAAGTTAAAGCCGGTGAAATTATCTCATGGCTAAAGGAGGAATTTGATCTGGGGCATGGTCATTCTATGGCTATAGTGGCCTTTCTAAAAGGAAAAAAGGAATAGCAATCAAATTTTTCAAATAAACCTATGAATATGGACAATTCAATTTACCCCTGCCTGACCTTAAAAGGTAAAATTACTGAGGCAGCAGACTTTTACATCAATACTTTTGGAGAAGGCAAAATTGGTCAAACTTCGCCCTATGTTATCCAGATCCAATTGAGCGGACAAAAGATCATGCTTTTGAATGATGGGCCTACATCGACACCTAATCCTGCTATTTCCTTTATGGTGATTAGCGAAACTGCAGAAGAGACAGAAGAGTACTGGAATGCACTGATCGAAGGTGGAAAGTCAATGATGGCCTTGGATAGCTATGACTGGAGTTCTAAATATGGCTGGGTTCAGGACAAATACGGAGTTTCCTGGCAGCTCTATACGGGTAGCAAATTGGATACACCCCAGAAGTTCTGCCCTACTTATATGTTTACCGGAGATCAGGTTGGTAAAGCTGGAGAAGCCATTGAATTCTATACGCATGTATTTCCAAACTCCAGCATTCAGGGAATTATGAAATATAGCCAAGAAGACAAGGACAATATTAATTTTATAAAACACGCACAGTTTAGATTAAACGGATTTGTAGCGATGGCTATGGACAGCTCGTTTGATCATGGTTTCCAGTTCAATGATGCTATTTCAATGGTTGTGGAATGTGATACTCAACAAGAGATCGATACCTATTGGGCACAACTCACCGGAACTGGAGGCCAGGAAGTTGCCTGTGGCTGGTTAAAAGATAAATACGGATTGAGCTGGCAAATCATTCCAAAAGCACTAAGTAAACTATTACAGGATCCGGTACGCGCTCAAAGAGTGATGGGGGCGTTGATGCAAATGAAAAAATTGGTTATTGCGGATCTTGAGAACGCATAAAAGCTTAGATATATTCCTGCAGTAAAGTTTACTGCAGGAATATATCTAAGCTTTTATCACTTTTGCAATCTGTTCTATAAGTTCTTTTTCTACAAATGGTTTACTTACCAATCCTGAAAATCCTTTTTGAAGAAATGTTTTGATTTCAGAGGGTTCAGTTCCGCCGCTGATTACAATAACAGGTAATCTGTTCAGTGGTTCTTTGAGTTCACGAATAGCTTTCATCAATTCATGACCGTCCATTTCAGGCATTTGGATATCTGTTAAAACAATAGTTACTGCCTGTTCATTGATAATATTTAAAGCTTCCTGACCATTTGTAGCCTGATGAAAAGTAACATTCCATTTGCTGGTCATCATTTTCAGAAACTTTAAATTCAGTTCATTATCATCAACAGCCAGGATACTAATACCATTAAGCAAAGATAATGGATCTTCAGCCCATTCTTCCTTTCCTCCCTCTCCATGTTTTACAGCTTTAGCATATGGAATATAAAAGCTAAAAGTACTGCCCTCTCCTGCCACACTTTTAACGCTGATCTTACCATTCTGAAGACTCACAAATTGTTTACAAATATAAAGGCCAAGCCCTGTACCTGTTTTTCCTTTAGCAGAATTGGTTTGGTAATATTTAGAGAATAAATTGGCTTGCTGATCTGCACGAATACCAGCACCAGTATCTGTTACATCTACCTGTAGCTTATTTTCTTCACCTGAAATTGTTAATTCTGCGTTTACATGAATGCTGCCTGCACTGGTATATTTGATGGCATTGCTCAACAAATTGACCATTACCTGTTTAAGCCTAAAACTGTCTCCCAGCAATATTGCCTCCTGGTCTCCTTTAAATGAATAATCAATGGATAACTTCTTTTTATTGGCACTGAATTCCATGCTTTCGATCACCTCTTTAAGGGTAAAATCGGGATTAAAAGGCTCATTGTTAATTTTGAATTCACTATTCTCCATTTTCGCAGCATCCAGTGTATCATTTAAAGTACCCAGGAGCATATCAGAAGAAAGCCGTATAGAATCCAGCATATCAGACTGCCTTTTCGACAACTCAGTTTGACTAAAAATATATAGGAAACCTTTTATTGCGGTAAGCGGATTCCGTATCTCGTGGCTCATGTGCAGCAGCAGATCCATTTTTTGCTGTGCGATCGTAACAGATCGTTCGTTCTCTTTTCGCAGTAATCTTTCCGACTGGCTAAGTTTTATAATGAACACAATAAGCAAACCTGCAAATATCAGTACAAGGAAAAGTGCCACCAGGTACAATCGGTTCAGTAAGGCTGTCGTTTCCTGATAGCTTTTAAAAGCCATAGCCTTAAACTCATCTGCTATATTGTAATTAATTTCTTTCAAATCACTGATGATCCTTTCCAGTTCGGTCGTGATGCGCGAGTTCAGATTGATCAGCTCCCTTTGCATATTTAACAAAGACTTATTACGGTTCTGTAACTGTTGTAATCTTTTTGCATAAGCATCTTTATCTCTGGACGCAATTCGTTTTACTGTTGAATCTATGATATTGTTGGTTTGGTTATGGTTAATCTGAATCACCTCCACCCCAACAGTATCTGCTTTATTGGCAATAGCATGTTTTATTCGGGAAAATAATCCTCTTTTTTTTACGATAGCGGCTTTTTTCACCGTATCAATATTATTGTTGAAACTTTTTTTCGCCTGATGGGTTTTTATTTTTATAACACCCTCATCGTCAGTATCCACGGTTTTAAAACTGGCATACACCCTTAACAGTGAATCAAAATTATGTTTCAAACCATAAAGCTGATCTGATAATTTAAGCTTTTTTGTATACCAAATCTGAACCCTCTTGTTTTCAATATTTCTAAAAGCTGCAGATTCCCTATTCTCCTTTAACAATGTATCAATAAGGTTAAAAGCATCTGAAAGCCTTTTTTTATAAGACTCTGTTTTCGCAGTATCCGTACTGAGCAAAGAACTCTGAAAATCATCTTCTGCCTGATGAAGCAGCAATAAAGCTTTCTGGGGTCTTGTCTCATCCCGTTCTGCATTAGAAGCCAGTTTAGAGATATGCTCCAGTTTATGAGAAATAGAATTACGAACAAAAATTGCAGCAATAGTCAGAATGATAACAAATGCTAAAAAAGCAAGAAGAATGTTCTTGGCTAGAATACGGGTATAAAGTACTTTCATTAATTAAGCTTACTCTTGCAGGGTTTAAATATCTACAAGATTTTCCTTGGTGAATTAGGCAAATTTAACAAATTATCTCACATCAAATCAAAGAATTAATACCTTTGATATGAAGTTAAAACAAGTACGATTTAGGAAAAACGGATATCAGCAAAAGAAAAAATAGGCAGCCTGAAAACACTTCCTGCTTACAATTATTTCTTTTCCAGTTTAAGGACCATTTCTTTGGCGGTTTTGTTTAACGGATCAAGAGACAGAGATTTCTTGTAGTTGATCAATGCTTCCTTTTCGTTACCTTTTTTATAAAAGGCTTCCGCCAGGTTCAGAAATACAATTCCAGATTTCGGAAATAGTTTTACATTGTGCTTAAAAACTTCAATAGCATCGTCAAAACGAGACTTTTCCATTAAATAATTTCCAATGTTCTCCAGTTCTTTCTCACTTCCAAAATTGTACTCTTCGTTATTTTTAGATTTCAAATACTCATAAAATGCAACAATTTGATGCCCGTTTAAGGCACTTAGCTGCTTTTCAATTTTTTGAAAGAGGGACTTTTTAGGAAAATTATAAGGCTTTCCATCTAATATAGATTGAATGATATTGTTAAGTTCCAATAGTTTTATGTTTTTATTATTACTCATTAGAATAATCGTACGCCCTTTGGGGATATTTGAGGAAAAGAACACTTCAGAATTCAAAACAGATCCAATATCCATATGAGAAATCCATTTGTCACCTTCCATTATGCCATAACCTAATGCAGAGGGCTTATCTTTTTCCGCAGTAACAAAAAGTTGTTTCACAGCACTGACATTGATGGCCTTAAGCCGATATAAATGCTGTAACCACGCGTACAAATCATCCAATGTTAAATAGATCTGCAATGAAGACGGAAGATCAAGCTTATCCTGTTGATGATCATTATTAAAAGACTTAGCAACAAGAGATTCCTGCTCCTTGGGCTGCATGGGTATAATATGAATTCCACCTGGCTTAAATAATTCATCTGCAATAAACTGGCTAAATGAAACCCCTGTAAGTTTTTCGACCAGTTTTTGCTGCAAAACAATGTTCTCATTGTCACTCGCATGCTGCAGTAACTCTTTAACACTCATTTTCCCGGCCTGTTCGGGTAATTCTGAAAGATATTTGGATAATTTATCTTCAACATTTAATTTTCCCTGTTCACTCAACATCATTATACCAACCGCACTGAATTCTCTAACAATAGAACCCATAAGAAATTTGTATTGATCAGTAAGCCTGTTCTTCTTTGCCGCTTCTGCAAAGCCCATCGACGCTTTATAGACCACATCCCCTTTCTCCGCAATCAGGACATTTCCATTAAATAAACCCAGCTGATAAACATGGTCTATCAGCGAATCAATCTGAATGGTTTTTTTATCCTGAGCATCGGCACGGTTCAAAGTAAAGATCAGGACAACAATTGCTATGCTGCCCGAGAAATATTTTCTCATAATGCAAAATGGTTCTATCGGCTTTATAATTTGAAATGATATACGCAATTAATGTTCCATTTATTCAACGAAACAACAGATTGTTCAGTATAAAGTTGCGGTTTTAAAGTATTGCAAAATCCTTAACGGCTTTTTGTGTCAAAAAATAATATCAACTAAAATAACTGAACTAACATTCAGTTATTTGCCTCTCTTAAGCGTTATTCGACTCTTTTTTTGTTAGATTAATTAGGCAAGTTAAATCAAAAATTATATCTTTGCGCTCCTTCAAATAAGGAAGAAGATTCCGTAGCTCAGCTGGTAGAGCATTACACTTTTAATGTAGTGGTCCTGGGTTCGAATCCCAGCGGGATCACGAAAAGCCTCAATTTACATTGAGGCTTTTTTTGTTTAGCCACCTAGATAAACTCTCAACAAAATCAACAAGACAGCTTCTAAACACCTATATCAGTTTGACCCAAATTCTGACAATACCTTGAAATCAGGGTTTTCAATCTCCCAGTTTTTATCGCTCTTCTCGCAATGGCATTAAAAACAGGTTCAAAAATTTTCAGAAACCCAGTCATTTTTGAATCGTTCAAATAAAGAAACAACGCCAGGTCGGACAGCTTTTTAGGTACGCCGGTGGTGCTTGTCAGGCCATCCTTTGTCAGACCTATTAAGATTAGAGAAGCTTGTTCAAATTGGATATTTCCTGGATTAAGTATAGTTCTCACCCTACATTTTTCACTAAACTTGTTATTAAAAAAGTGCGTTTCATTTTGCTGGATTGTAATTTCATCGCCCTCGCTGAGTTGATAGATTTTTCCATTTCTTCCGACTTCCAACTTCCCCTCCAACAACTCAAATTTCTCTGAAAATGAAGTATGGTAGTGCCATGGCGTTTTTGCACCTGGGAACAGATCACATTCGGATATTGTTGCGCCTCCGGTTACAGCCGATTGCAACATCTTGAATGATACCTGTGGAGTGGAAACAATATTTTTTCTTTTTTGCATTAGGAGCACTGGCCCGGTCGTGATACAGATTATTACAGCAATAAGATGAGCAATAGCGTGTTGCCAGTCATTTCCCTGTTTTCCAAGCACAATTATCATATCTCCCAACGGAACAATGGTAGCTGCCAGGAGTGTAATGGCCAATGCCTTTTTCTCTTTGGTAATAACGAAGAGTATCAGCAGCAAACCAGAAAAGAAATCGCGAAGCCCTTTAATGTAATGAAAGGAAAAATCACCATTTGTATTGGTAAAAATGCCGTAATCAAATTCGGCCTTTATCGGCGATACCAAAAATCTTGTTCCAATAAATAGTAAACCTATCCCTGTTAATAATGAAATCAGATAGCAAATTCTTGTTGTCATAATTTTTTCTTTTATTTGACAACAAAGGTATTTTACAGTTTTTTGCGTTTCATGCACCTGAGTTAATAAATCAACTCCTCTTCCGGATATTTCTCTTTCGAATACGACTGAGAGACTGGGGTTTTACACCGACGAAGGACGCAATATAATATTGAGGAATTCTCTGTAGCATATCGGGATAATCTCTTACGAATTTTTCATACCTAAGCTCTGGTGAGTCGGTATAAAATGAATTAAGTCCCTGAAGCGTTTGGACGAAAACTTGCTCTATGACCATTCGACCATAACGTTCGCCATTCTTTAGAGTAGTATAAAAAGTTTGTAGATCAGTATAGGAAATTACCAACAACTGGCTATCCTCCAATGCTTGAATAAGCTGCCTGGAAGGCTTTTGTGGGATAAAGCTTTCATTATTGCATACAAAATCAAATTCTTTAGCAAATCCATAGGTTTTTTCTTCCCCATCGTTATTAATATAATATCGCATTACGCCACTTATAATAAATCCAACTTGCCGGCAAACTTCATCTTCTTTTAGAAAGTATTCGCCTTTATTATATTTTTTTTCCCGGAATAGCCTGGCGATTAGCTCTTTTTCATCCGGACTAATATACACTACTTTTTCAATCGTTTGTAGTAAAACATCTATCATAAGGTATTTCTAGGTATTGTATAAAAATAAATATAATAGTTGTAATTCTAGATTTTGGCTACAACATACTGACTTTTGGCTACATCCGTGTTGTTCATGATTCTGACCTTTGAATCAACAAAAAAGCATTATTATGAACATCGTACTTACAGGCTCGCTTGGGAACATCGGCCGGCCACTCACAGAAACATTGGTAAACAATGGCCATGCGGTTACAGTTATCAGCAGCAATACCAAACGCCAGAAGAACATTGAACTCCTTGGTGCTAAAGCAGCCATTGGCAAATTACAGGATATAGATTTTTTAACGGAAACCTTCAAAGGTGCAGACATCGTTTACCTTATGGAAACAATGGAAGCAGCTGGTGATATGTTTGATAAATCAGTTGACTTTATTGGCGATATCACTAAAATAGGTGAAAATTACAAAGAAGCTGTAGAACGCTCGGGCGTAAAGAAGGTTATACACCTCAGTAGCATCGGAGCACATACAAATAAAGGGACTGGCATCATCCGTTTCCACCACCATGTTGAAACTACGCTTAGACAACTACCAGTTGATGTATCTATCAAATTCATCCGTCCAGTCAGCTTCTACATCAACTTATTTTCTTTTATTCAGGTGATCAAATCCAAAGGGGCAATCATTTCCAACTATGGTGGTAACGTCAAAGAGCCCTGGGTTTCGCCAAAAGATATTGCTGCTGTCATTGCTGAAGAGGTGGACAAGCAATTTGAGGGCAAAACGATACGCTATGTCGCAAGCGATGAGGTTTCGCCCAATGAAATTGCTGAGGCTCTCGGGAAAGCTATTGGTAAACCGGACTTGAAATGGGCAGTGATTCCCAGTGAACAGCTTTTGAACAACTGGTTAAACATTGGCTTTAATGAGCAGGTAGCTAAGGGTTTTGTAGAGCTGCAGGAAAGCCAGGGTAATGGAACACTTTACGAAGATTACAATCAGCACAAACCTTCATTAGGCAAAGTGAAACTGAACGACTTTGCTAAAGACTTTGCCGCAGCTTATCATAACGGCTAATTATCTCGTAATTTTTAGAAATTTAACTACTTATTTGCTTTTGTCCTCTTATTAGTAGGTGTTACTTCTACAATCATAGAAGTTGATGCGCGAATTCAGTCACTAAATTTCACCCTGCTCGGTGAAAAATTAGCTTTTAACAACCAGGCATTATTTTTTCAGAGTAAAAGTATAACAGGTATCATTAACTCATTAGTTGGACAGCCAAAACCCGATGCTGTCCTGGTGGGAGTACTTATTCTGCTCTTCGTGATTATCCTTCCTGTGCTCCGCATGATGGGTAAAGGCATCCTTATATGGGGCCGGGAGAAATATGCCGAGAATAAACTGGTCAGATTTTTAGCCTTAGATCTTGGCAAATGGGATATGGCAAATGTCATGGTTGTCGGTATTGCGATGACCTATATCGGCCTAAATGGGATCTTGCAAAGTCAGCTCGCAGATTTAAATATCAAGGAGAAATTGCTTTCTACGGTAACACAAAATAATTCCTCCTTGCAACCAGGCTATTATATTTTTATAGCCTACGTGGCCTATGTATCAGTACTGTCTCTGATTTTAAAACGCATAAAACCGATAGAAGTTTAGCTGCCTTTTTTAGAATTACTTTTCCTATACCGAAAGATAATATTTTGTTCAAAAACGAATAAATCTGTAGCGATAATGATACCCTGCTCGTTTATAAAAAAAACGCAGGTCATGAATTCTAAATCAACTCTCCTCTACATCATTAGTGCACTTATCTTTTGCATTGCCGGGGTATTACTCTATCTCTTTTTTATAACTGCGAGCACAGAGATATTATCCTATTTAGCTTTGGCAGTTGGTCTGGTTCTGTTTGCAGTTTATTTGCTGTACAAAGGTAGGTTTCCAAAGAAAAAGGAAAAACACATCCGCTATTTCTAACCGCAAACGGGTAATCTTTTAACGCCTATAGCAACCAATACTACTTATAGTTGCCATTTACAACTATAAGTAGCGTAAATACAACTATAAGTTTCTGTATTTCTTTGATTTCGGTAATCCATCCGAATACCTTTGTCTTGTCAAAAAAATAAAGAGAATTCCTATGTTAAACACTAAAATGATTGGCAATAAAATTGCCGAAGCGCGAAAGAAAACAAATCTATCTCAGGCCCAGCTTGCTGAACGTTTATTCATCAGCCCCCAGGCAGTCGGCAAGTGGGAACGCGGAGAATCCATGCCAGATATTACCACTTTTAACCGTCTCTCTGAAATTCTTGGTGTTGATCTTAACTATTTTTCAGAGCACATCCAAACGCAAGCTACTGAGCCGATCTCCCCAGATCCTTTGATTAAACAATCCGATGAACTGTTGTTCAAAAAGCCAGAGAAAAGACCCAGCTGGGATATGTCACTTGGAAACTGGGTGGACGCAGACTTTTCCGGATTAAGAAATCTGCACGAAAAATTCAGCTCTTCCAACATGCAACGCTGCAAGTTTATTGGTTCAAATCTGTCAGGTCTTCTTCTAAAAACGAATAACGTTGACAGTTGCGACTTCTCAAATTCGGATATCAGTAGCAGCCAAATTCAAACTTCTAATTTAGCTAATAATATATTCAGGAACTGTTTACTAAAAGAAACTGGATTTTCAAAAAGCCATATCAAAGATTGCGATTTCTCCGGTTCCAATTTTACAGGAACAGACTTCAAAAAAAGTAATTATCTAGAAAGCTGCGACTTTTCAAACGCTGACATCGCCAACAGCCACGTCCAGGGTTCTAGTTTTGCAAACAATATATTCAAGAACTGTTCACTAAAAGAAACTGAATTTTCAGAAAGCCACGTTAATGGCTGCGATTTTTCGGATGCCGATTTTACTGGAGTAACGTTTAAATCAGGAGCTTTTGTGAATAATACGATGGTAAACGCGGTATGGAACCGCACCTCTTTTATAGGAATGCAAATTGACGATGTCGTTTTCAACGGAACTTTAGAGGACTGTTATTTTGAAAACTGCACCTTTAAAAGGGTAACATTCCAGAATTCAGCGCTGATCAATACTTTCTTTAAGAACAATTCACTTTTTAAAAGCAGGGGTTTTAAAGGGCTTCAGTTTATAGACTGTGAAACAGACCGGATTACATACGAGTTTCTGAAAAGCGGAAAAGCAGATGTAACCGGCATCAAATTATTAACATCATAAACGGAGGAATAAACCATGTTTCAAAATGAAATTGCCATTTCGGTGCAAGGATTGAAAAAATCCTATAAAAACGTCCCTGTATTAGCAGGGGTAGATTTTGAAGTAAAAAAGGGCAGCATTTTTGCTCTGCTCGGCCCTAATGGTACGGGTAAGACAACGATTGTCAAAATTCTCACCACACTATTGAAACAAGACAGTGGAAATGCAACCGTAAACGGATTCAGTGTTTTATCAAAACCAGACAATGTACGGCAGTCAATTAGCCTGACCGGGCAGTTTGTTGCCGTAGATGAGATACTAACCGGGAAGGAAAACCTGGTCATGATCGCTAAACTCCGGCACCTCAAAAATACAAGTCAGGTGGCCGACGAATTACTGAAACGTTTCGGCCTGACCGATGCAGCCAATCGCAGAGTCTCTACCTATTCAGGCGGTATGCGCCGCAGACTCGACATCGCCATGAGCCTTGTAGGAAATCCACAACTTATCTTTCTCGACGAACCAACCACCGGACTTGATCCCGAAGTACGTATCGAGTTCTGGCAGATTCTCAAAGAGCTTGCTAACGGCGGCACAACGGTATTTCTGACCACACAGTATTTAGATGAGGCGGAGCAGCTTGCTGATAGAATTGCCATTCTACATGAGGGCAGAATTATCGCAAACGGCACACTCGCAGAGCTAAAAAAACTGTTCCCGCCAGCAAAAGTTGAATATATTGAAAAACAGCCAACGTTAGAAGAAATATTTCTTGCAATTATTGGCAAAAAGGAGGAAAACTAAATGGAAACGACAAAGAGTTATTTTTTTATGGATATGAGCGTTATGCTCGGACGCTCTATGCGCCATATTTTTCGGAGCATGGACACCATTGTAACAGTCACCATCATGCCGATTGCGCTTATGTTATTATTTGTCTATGTATTAGGTGGCGCGATTCAAATCGGTACGGATCATTATGTGAACTACCTGTTGCCAGGCATATTGCTAATCGCAATTGCGAACAGTGTAGGTTACACCTGTTACCGCCTTTTTAACGATGTACAACGAGGAATATTCGAACGTTTCCACTCTATGCCAATTGCACGTTCAGCTGCCTTGTGGGGACATGTGCTCACCTCACTGATATCAAATGCAATTTCTGTTACCGTAGTTATTCTTGTAGCACTTCTTATGGGCTTCCGCTCTTCCGCAGGAATATTGTCATGGTTTGCCGTGGCCGGTATACTCATGTTGTTTACCTTGGCTCTTACCTGGATTGCAGCCATTGCCGGATTGTCAGCAAAATCAGTAGATGGTGCAATTGCAATTGCGTATCCGATTCATTTCCTTCCATTAATCAGTTCGGCCTTTGTACCAACTAAATCTATGCCCTCAGGTGTTCGCGCCTTTGCCGAAAATCAACCAGTGACCTCAATTGTTGAAGCCATACGCTCTCTACTTTCAAATCAGCCAGTAGGGAACGAAATATGGGTGGCTTTGGCCTGGTGCGGTGGAATTACGCTTGTAGCTTATATTTTTGCTATGAGAGTCTATAAAAAAAGGACATAACAAGTTGTTTTTACACCTACGATTATTTGCTAGCTAAATGATTGCCTAAACCTTAATGGCGAGAGATTTGTCTTGGATTTAAAAAGTTTACTAAATGACTGAGGATGCTCAAATCCTAGTTCATAAGCTATCTCACTTACAGACAAGGGGGTGGTTGCTAGTTTTTCCTTGGCCTTTTCTATCAGCTTTTCATGAATATGCTGTTGTGTATTTAGCCCCGTTGTTATCTTCAATAAGGTACTTAAATAATCTGGGGAAAGGTTCAACTGCATAGCTATGTGCTGAACCGTTGGCAATCCTTTCCAATTGGCATTAGCATTGAAATGCTCATGAAGCAAAGCTTCCAGCCGGTCAAGAACCTGATGATTGGCAATTTTTCGGGTAATAAACTGACGATGATAAAACCTGTCTGCATAACTCAGTAAAACTTCAATTTGGGAAACAATGATCTGCTGACTGAATTTATCAATGTTTTCATGGTATTCCTGCTGGATATTTTGTATGATACCGGCCATGATATCCTCTTCCTTTTCAGAGAGAAACAAAGCCTCGTTAACTGAATAACCGAAGTATTCATATTTCTTGATTGCTTTTGCCAGCGGCATATCCCATAAAAAATCAGGATGAATCAATAACATCCATCCTGATTTATCTGGTGCATCCTGGTTCACTTCAATCCTAAAAACCTGGCCAGGTGCAATAAAAAACATGGTACCTTCATCAAAGTCATATTCCTGCTGGCCATATTTGAATTTACCAATCATGTTCTTCTTCAATGCAATCAAATA
>Ga0163161_10000753_pt1 | contig 25411 bp, 24 predicted proteins | sample S45metaG_FD_129847 | JGI IMG/M metagenome (GOLD analysis project Ga0163161, IMG submission 129847) | Switchgrass rhizosphere microbial communities from Kellogg Biological Station, Michigan, USA - S4-5 metaG | ecosystem: Host-associated > Plants > Roots > Rhizosphere > Soil | place: USA... | reverse complement strand
CTACTCAAGCTGGTCGATGCGCGGCTGGCTGGCGTGCAAGCAGTCCGAGCTCGAATTCGAAGAGCTCGTGGTGCCGATGTTCGACGAGAATTGGGAAAAGCGCCGCGAAGGCGACGAGTTCGCACCGTCCCTCGGCAAGGTGCCGATTCTTTGGGACGATGAATGCGTCGTCTGGGACAGCCTGGCGATCATCGAATTCCTCGCCGACAGGGTTGGCCGCGAGCGTTTCTGGCCCGAGGACGATTCCGCGCGCGGGATGGCGCGATCGATGGCTGCGGAGATGCACTCCGGTTTCGCGGCACTGCGTCGCGACCTTCCGATGAATGTCCGGCGGATCATCGATTCGGGGCCGCTGTCCGACGACGTCCGCAGCGATATCGACCGGATCTTGCAGCTATGGGCGCAGGCCCGCGCCCGCTTTGGCGGCACGGGCGACTATCTCTTCGGCGATTGGTCCGCCGCCGACATCATGTTCGCGCCAGTTGTCACCCGCTTTGTGACCTACCGCGTGCCCGTTCCGCCCTTCGCCGCGCGCTACATGGAGGATGTGCTTCACCATCCGCATGTCGTCGAGTGGATTGAGCTTGCCCAGGACGAGCCCTGGGTAATCGAGCAGTACGAGCCGGAAAAAGAGACCGAGGACGCCGACTAAGGCTGCCGCTTGGGGTATTCGGTGCCGTCGCGGTGCCGGAAGGCCCCGTCTGCCGTCCACGTCAAATCAATGTCAGAGTAAGCGCCGCTGGTGCGCTCGCCGGCGCTAATCGCGACGAAGGTGCATGGCTCGTCCGACCGGTTGATGAGATGATGCCCGTTGCTGACGCCCTTGGCCCAGGCCAGCACGTCTCCGGGACCCACCTCCCGTTCGCCGTCGTCCTCGACCAGCACGGCCCGGCCGGTAAGCATGACTACCAGCTCGTCCTCCGTCTCATGCCAATGCCTTTGGCTGGACCATGCTCCCGGATCGAGCGCCACGTGGCTCGCGCCCAGTTCGGTCAACCCGGCGGCTGGCGCGATCCGCTTCCACCAGCGCCCCTGAACTTCCTGATGGAACGGATCCGGATAACCGGTCGCGTTCGATGGGGTGATTGCATCCAGGTCTAGTTTGGGCATGGCGTCTCCTTGGGACTGTCCTACATCGCCTGCCGGCGCTACGACAACACCATGCAAATGCCGTCCCCTTTCACCCTTCTGCCGTTCGGCCGAGGCCGCTTGCACCTGCGGATTTTGGTCGCTCATCCCAAGACTTTTGCGACTTTAGTGAACGTAAGCGCATGATCGATCCTGTCGATTTCGCTTCCGCGCTCATCGCCTGCCCAAGCATCACGCCGGCGCGTGGCCAGGTGTTCGATTTGCTGGAAGAAGCGCTGTTGCCGCTCGGTTTCGATGTCCATCGCTTCGTCCTCGGCGAAGAGCCGGACGGACCGACGGAGAACATGGTCGCGATCCGCGGCGTCGGTTCGCCGCACTTCGGCTTTGCAGGCCATCTCGACGTTGTGCCGCCCGGCGAAGGATGGACCAGCGACCCGTTCGCGGCGGTGATCGAAGATGGCCGTCTCTACGGGCGCGGCGCCAACGACATGAAGAGCGCCATCGCCGCCTTCGTGGCCGCCATTCCCGAGCAGCAACTCAATGGCACGCTGTCGCTGCTGATCACCGGCGATGAAGAAGGCTATGCGACGTACGGCACGCCGCGGATCATCGACTGGCTGAACGAGCACGGCATCCGCCCGGATATGATCCTGATCGGCGAGCCGACTTCGGTCGACCGCCTCGGCGACACGATCAAGATCGGCCGGCGCGGCTCGGTCAACATGTGGATCGACGTCCCGGGGACGCAGGGCCATGTTGCCTATCCGCATCGCGCCGACAATCCGGTGCCGAAGCTCGCCAAGGTGGTGGACGCTTTGTCGGCCCTGCAACTCGACGACGGCACCGACGCCTTCCCGCCTTCAAACCTCGAGTTCACGGCGATCTCGACGCCGACCAACGCCAGCAACGTCATCCCGTCGGCCGCGCAGGCGCAGCTCAACATTCGCTTTAACAACCTCCACAAGGGTGCCGATCTCGTCCAACTGGTCGAAGACACCGCTGCCAAGGCTGCACCGGGCACTACCGTCCGCGCCCGCATTTCCGGCGAGGCGTTCCTCACACCCGCCGGCGGACTCTACGACCTCGTCGTTTCCGCAATTCGTGACGAGACCGGGATCGAACCGGAGTTATCGACCAGCGGCGGGACCTCGGATGGCCGTTTTCTCATCCAACTTTGCCCGGTGGTCGATTTCGGCCTGCCCAACGCCACCATGCACAAGGTCGGCGAGAGCGCGGCGGTCGAGGACATTCGCGCGCTCAGCCGTATCTACGGCCGCGTCATCTCGAAGGCTTTTCGGGTTTAGGCGACGTTGCGCGTTTGACGGTCGGCGCCGGCTGTCCAGGCCTTGTATTCATCCTGGTACATCGGCTCGGCGAAGACATAGCCCTGGATGGTGTGGCAGCCCATCGCCCGGAGGATGTCGGCCTGGGCGACGGTCTCGACCGCCTCGGCAACGACTTCGCAGCCGACACCCTTGATGAGCTCGATCACGGCCTGGACGACCACCCTCGCCCGCTCGCAACTCTCGAGTTCGGCAATCAACGACGGGTCGAGCTTGACCCGGTCTAGAGGCATGGAGCGCAGGCGGGCGATGTTCGAATAGCCGGTGCCGAAGTCATCGATGGCGATGAAGGCGCCTTCAGACCGCAGCGCGGAAATCTCAGCGAGATCGCCTTCCGAGCACTGCATGGCGGCGCTCTCGGTGAACTCCAGCTCCACCATCGACAGCGGCACGCCTTGGTCGAAGAAGGTCTGCCGTAGCCGGCTGAAGAAGTCGACGCGATCCAGCTGGCGCGGGCTGACGTTGAACGCCAGGCGGCGCTTGATTCCGTCGCGCTGCCAGCCGGCCAGGATCGAAGCCGCCTCGGTAATCACCCAATCCCCGATCTCGGCGATGATGCCGGTCTGCTCGGCGATCGGAATGAAGCTCGAAGGGCTGCGAATGCCGTCACGCGGATGGTGCCAGCGAATGAGCGCCTCGGCGCCCGTCACTTCGCCGGTGGCGAGGTTGACCTGCGGCTGCAAGGCAATCCTCAGCTGATCGCGTGGCACGGCATCGGTGAGAGCCGTCTCGATTTCGGTGCGGCTCTGGTGCTCCAGCGCCAGCTTGTCGGAGAAGAGGTAATGCTGGCCACCGCCGCGCTGCTTGGCGCGGTACATGGCGAGATCGGCGGCACGCATCAACGACTCGACGGTCTGCCCATGGTCGGGGGAAATCGCGACACCGATCGACGCACCGATGTCGATGCTGTGCCCCTGCAGTTCGAACGGCTCGGCGATTGCAAGGGCAATGCGACGGGCCAGCATTTCGACCTCGGCAACCGACTCGATCTTCGGGAAGAACATCGTGAACTCATCGCCTGCAAGGCGCGCCAGCAAGGGCCGGGGCGTGCCGGTATCGCCAAGCTCGGCGGTAACGACAACTCGCAGGCGGTTCGCGACCATCACGAGCAGCTGGTCGCCGCGGGCATGGCCGAGGCAATCGTTGACGGCCTTGAAGCGATCGAGATCGACAAACAGCATGGCCGACTGGTTCTTGCCGACCTGGCTCAACAGCTTGTCCGCCTCCGATCGGAAATGCAGACGGTTGGGCAGCGAGGTGACCGGGTCATACATGCCAAGGGCGTGGGCGTTCTCGATCGACGATCGGACCTCGTCGAACAAACTATCCACTGCCGCCGCCAGTTTCGGCAGGCTGCGCTTCAGGATTGAAGGCGCGGGACTGGTGAGGTCGCCATGCTCGACGGCAAGGAGCCGGTCGACGAGCGCCGACAGGGCGCGTGCGCCTTCGGTATTGGGCCGTTCCGAAGCGATGTAGCTGATCAAGAGGCAGAATGCGCCGGCGACCAGCGACGCCAGGATCTTCTGGTCCAGCTCGGTAATGTACAAGAGCGCCATCAGCGAAAAGATGAAGGAAGACAGGCCCGCCGTCCCCGAGAGGATGGCGTTGCTGATCTTCTGCGCCCTTCCGTCTTTCATGGTGGTGCGATCGCCTTCGACATCGCGGACCATGCCGCTATCCGCACGCGATTAAACGGCCAGCGTTAAGAAGCCGTGCGAGAGGAAGGTTAACGCCGCAGAATGACGTAGAGGCTTCCGCCTCCGCCGTGGCGGCGATGCGCGGCCCTGACGGCGGCAATTTCGCCTCTGTGGCGCGACGCCGCGAGCCAGTCGTGAACAGCGGCGCGGATGCGTCCGCGCTGCACCGGCGGTTCGCCCGGACGCGCATGTCCGGTAATCAGCAATAGCACCCGTTCGCGGTTAACCGCGGCCCGTTCAAGCGCCCGGTCGATCGAATCCCAGGCGCTGTCGAGGTTGTGACCGTGCAGGTCCACGACCCTGTCCGGCTCGACCGAGCCTGCCCTCAGGCGCCGGTCCCAATGCGAGTCCAGCGTATTCGCGATCGCGGGCCGAGGTCGAGCGAGCGGCCGCGGCGATCGCGGCGGCACGCCTTTGGGCTTGTGGTCGATGGCCGGCGGAGTGGGGCCCGCCTGTGCCGGCAACGCTGCAGCTTTGGGCTGCGGCTCGCGCGACAGCGGCCGAATGGTCTCGGTCACTTTGGCCCAGAGGGCCTGCTCTTCAGGGGATAGTCCGCGCACCGGCCGCCTCGATGCGCGCGACGCTGCCCTTGGGCAGTAGAATCAGGGCTGTGCCGCTGGCCGACATGCCGCCCGCCGTCCGTTCGGCGGCTTCGCCGGCGCCCCAGAAGGTGTCGAAGCGGTTGGCTCCCTTGATCGCTCCACCCGTGTCCTGCGCCACCCACAGGCCGTCGGCTTCGTTGCGATCCATGTCGATAAAGACCGGGGCGCCCAATGGTGCGAACAGAGGGTCGGCGGCGACGGTCACCTGCGGTGTCACGGCGATGTTCATCGCTCCGATTGGACCCGGCCCTGTCAGCTCCTTGAAGAAGATGTAGCTCAAGTTCTCGCGCATCAGCGCTTTGCCGCCATCCGGCTGGGCACGCATCCAGTTGATGATCACATCCCTCGTGATGCCACCCGAGGGCAAGATCCCGCGGTCGCGCAATAGTCGCCCAACCGCCACATAGTCGCGGCCATTCTGGTTGTCGTAACCGATCCGCATGATGGTGCCATCCGGTGCCTTAAGCCGCCCCGAACCCTGGATTTCGACGAAGAACAGGTCGATCGGATCGGCGGCCCAGGCCAATTCAAGTCCTTTGCCGGCGAGAACTCCATCCTCGATCTCGGGCCTTGTGAAATAGAGGGCGCATGCGCCCGTTTCATCGAGCCGTCCACGCCCGGTCGTGCCGTCGGCCTGGGTGCAGCGGGTAAGGTCCGTAGGCGTCCGATAGATCGGAACATCGAAACCCGGTTGGCGCGTGCGGACGCCAGCAATTTCCGGCTCATAATAGCCTGTAGCGAATGCCCTGCCGTCGCCAACCCGCGCCCAGTCGAAGCGATCGCGGAAGAATGCGGCCGCACTACCGGAAGGCACGGCGCGCGCTTCATTGCAAAGGGTTTGCCAATCGGATGCCTGGCTCAGGCCCGATTTGTCCTGGCGACGCACCAGGGCCGGACAACTGAGGACAAAAGCACGCAAGGCATCGGCTGCGTCGGATTCCGCAAGTGGCCTTGGTTGCGCCAGCGTTACGCCTGCCGCGACCGCATTTGCCGGCGGTGGCGGAGTTGGCGGTGTCGGCGCTGGCCGCGATGGTGCTTCAACTGGAGGCTTGGACGGCGTCGAGGGAACCTGCGGCCTGGGTGCGCAGGCGGCAAGCAGCGCCAGAGCCGCAAGCGCAATAGCGCGTGAGGCGAACCTCACTCTTCCTCGTCGGTTTCGATCAGGAGCCAGTTTGGATCGCGCGACGTGATGTCGCGGCGGAAAGTCCAGCGATCGCGGGTCTGGACGGCGTCGCTCATGGACCCTGCCACGACTTCGCCATCGGCGTTGCGCGTGACTGCCGCGATATCGGCCTCGAAGCGGACGGTAATGACGGCCGCGCCATTATCGACTTCGGCTTCGGTAATGACCGGCGGCTCAAGCGCGACCAGGCGGTTGTCCAGCTTATGCCCATCCTTCTCGCGCTGCTCGACGGCGGCGGCAAAGGCTTCATAAATATGTGCGGCGACGTGCGGCTTGATCGTGTCGAGATCGCCCTTCCAGAAGCTCTCCAGGACCAGACGATAGGCGCCGCCCGCGCCTTCCAGGAAGCGGCTGACGTCGAAACTGGGATCGGAACCCAGTAACGCCCGCACACCGGGGCCCGCCATCGGCAAATAGGCAAGGTCTCCGGCCTCCGGCGTTTTCGCCGCCTCGCGCGGGGCAGCCGGCTGCGGCTGGCTGATGCGCGCGTCAGGATCGGCGGGCTTTAGGATCGGCTGTTCGTGACCCGTGCGCTCGCCGAGCACGGCGTAAAGGCGAAGGCCGATGAACAAGGCAACGAGGGCAAGGATGACTATGACGGCCAATTCAAAATCCTGATCAGTTCGGCACCCAACATAATGCGCACAACGCTTGGATTCAAAGGTCGCTCCCGGCATTGCACCGTATAATTGCGGCTGCTAGGCGCGCTCCTTCACTTTCCAAAGGCTTACCCGGCATAGGCCGGAGCCCGCAAGCAGCACATAAGGACCATTACCGACCATGGCCGACCAGGATCCCAATAACGCGAACAATGGCTCCGGACCGGAGGGGGCGCCTCAGATCGCGGTTCTGACCCAGTATATCAAGGACTTGTCGGTCGAATGCCCTAATAGCCCGGCCGTGTTCCAATGGCAGGGCCAGCCGCAGGTCGATATCCAGTTCAACATCAACGTCAACAACATCTCGGAAGAGGTCCACGAGGTCATCCTCAAGGTGAATGTCGCCGCCCGTTCGGACAATGGTGCGCACTTCCTGATCGACCTGAGCTACGCTGGGCTGCTCGGCCTCCGAAACATCCCCGAGGATGCGATAGGACCGTTCCTGTTGATCGAAGCGCCGCGGATGCTCTTCCCCTTCGTACGGCAGATTGTCGCAGAAGCCGTCGGCAACACCGGCTTCCCGCCCCTGCTGCTGGAGCCGATCGACTTCAACGCGGCTTACATTCAGCAGCTGAATGCGCTGCAGAACGCCGAAGGCAGTGAAGCCGCCAACGGTGCTGGTGAGGCGCCCGCCGAGGGCTCCGACCAGACCAACAGCTAAAGACCGGCATTGCGCCCATGAATCTCGTCAAAGCGACGGGCACCATTGGCGGGCTGACGCTCGTCAGCCGGGCAGCGGGATTCGCCCGCGAAATGCTGATGTCACGGGTGATGGGCGCCAGCTGGCAAGCCGACGCCTTCTTCGTCGCCTTCCGGCTTCCCAACACGTTCCGTCGGCTGTTCGGCGAGGGTGCGTTTTCGGCCGGCTTCGTGCCGCTTTATGCGCAGCGACTGCACGGCCCGGGCGGCCAGGCGGAGGCCAAGCATTTCTCCGAGGAGGTGCTGGCGGTCTTCGCACCGACTTTGGTGCTTTTCACGCTGCTGTTCGAGGTCATCATGGGGCCGTTCGTGGCCCTGTTGTCAGGCTATACGGGCGAGCAGCTCAGCCTGGCGACCTTCCTTACCAGCATCACCTTCCCCTATCTCGTCCTGATCAGCCTCGTCTCGCTGTTCAGTGGCATCCTCAACAGCCTTGCGCGGTTCACCGCAGCGGCGTTTGCGCCAGCCCTCCTCAACCTTGCCATGCTGTCGGCGCTGATCTTCGTGCCCGATGGCGGCCACATCACCGCCACGGCGCTGGCAATCGCCGTGACGCTTGGCGGCGTTCTCCAGCTGGCGTTGCTCATGGCGGCCTGCAAGCGGGCGGGGATTGTCCTTAAGTGGCGCAGGCCGCGGATGACACCGGGCGTCCGCCAGTTCGTCCGGGTCGTTGTACCGGCCACGCTGGGCGCCGGCGTCTATCAAATCAGCGCCTTTATCGACACGTTCTTCCTGACTCGGATCGGCACCGGCGCGATGAGCTATTTCAACTACGCCGATCGGCTGAACCAGTTGCCGCTTGGTGTCATCGGTGCCGCGCTTGGCACCGCCATTCTGCCGCAGGTTTCAAAGCATGTCGGTGCCGGGCAGCACGAAGAAGCGGCCAAGGTTCAGGGCCAGGCCGCCGAGCTTGCAATGTTGTTGTGCCTGCCCGCCGCGCTCGCACTCGCGGTCGCCAGTGGCCCGCTGGTCTCGGCCCTATTTCAGGGCGGTCATTTCACCGCCGAGGACGCCCGCCTCTCGGCGCTGACGCTGGCGATCATCAGCCTTGGGCTTCCGGCCTATGTCCTGGTCAAGGTGCTGACCCCTGGTTTCTACGCCCGGCAGGACACCGCCACGCCGGTCAAGACGGCCGCATTCGTCCTCCTTGCCAACATCGGCCTCAACTTCGCACTGATTCCGCGGTTCGGAATCGGCGGTCTGGCCGCGGCCATCGCGATCTGCAGCTGGCTCAACTGTTTGATCCTCTATGTCATCCTCCATCGCCGTGGGCATTTCCGGATCCAGGGATGGCTCGCCAGCCGGGTTATCCGCCAGTTGATCGCCGCAGCCGCGATGGTGGGCGCCTTGTTCGCCATCAAAATGGGACTCTCCAGCTTCTTCGCCGGGTCAGTCGGCCACCGCATGCTGGGTGTGGCTGCGCTCGTCGGCGGCGGCATGGCGGTTTATTTCCCGCTTGTCTGGCTGCTTGGCGGCACCGACAAGGAAGAATTGCGCTCGCTGGTCCGGCGCAGGAGGAAGTATACCGATGCCGGCTGAAGCTGAGTCCCAGGCCATGAGGGTCGTTTCCGGAATTCAGCCGACCGGCGACTTGCATCTTGGCAATCTTCTCGGCGCCATCCTTCGCTGGGTCAGGATGCAGGATGAGGCCCAGTGCCTCTTCTTTCTCGCCGACCTCCATGCACTGACCGTCGACGTCGATCCGGCACAGCTCGCCAAGAGTGTTCGCGAAATGGCAGCTGCGCTGATCGCCAGCGGCATTGACCCCGCCAAGTCCATCCTGTTCCGCCAGAGCGCCATTCCCGCGCACGCGGAGCTTGCCTGGATCCTTCAGGGCACGGCCCGCATGGGCTGGCTCAATCGCATGACGCAGTGGAAGGACAAGGCCGGCAAGAACAAGGAGGGCGCGTCCGTCGGCCTGTTCACCTATCCGGTCCTGCAGGCAGCAGATATCCTGCTCTATCAGGCGACCCACGTCCCCGTCGGCGAGGACCAGAAGCAGCATATCGAGCTGACCCGCGACATCGCCATCAAGTTCAACACGGACTTCGACGTTGAGCTGTTCGTCCCGCCCGAGCCATTCATCGGCGGCGGAACTGCAGCGCGGGTCATGAGCCTGCGCGATGGCGGCGCAAAGATGTCCAAGACCGATCCGTCGGACATGAGCCGGATCAATCTGATCGACGACGATGACATGATCTCCCAGAAAATCCGTAAAGCGAAGACTGACCCTGAGCCGCTGCCGGACGATCCTGCCCTTCTCGATGGCCGGCCGGAAGCGAAGAACCTCGTTGGCATTTATGGAGCCGTGACCGGCGACAGCGTGGAGCAAGTGCTTGCACGCTTCTCAGGCCAGGGATTTGGCTCATTCAAGCCGGCACTGGCGGACGCCTTGGTTGCCCTTTTGAAACCGATCCGTTCGCGCCTCGACGAGCTTCGCTCCGACACCGCAGAACTTGATCGCATCCTCGCCGACGGCGCCGCTCGCGCCAGCGCCCTTGGCGCCCCCACCCTGGCTTACGCCTACACCGCGGTCGGCCTCGGCCGCTAAGCTCATTAAAAACAAAAGCCCGTCCGGATTTGCGCCGGACGGGCTCTTGCTAGTCCTCCCCGGCCCGCGGGCAAGGGCCGGGGAGGTCGCGGCACTGGGCCGCAATCGGAACGCTTTCCCCAGACTCTTACGCAACTTGCCGTCCGGGCCGCGCCTCCCTCGCAGCCCGGTGCCCGGTCAGCCCTCCAGCTGCCTTGTCAGCAGCCGGATGTCGGCGTCGAGCTCGGCATCGGAAGCGCGCAGCTTCTCGATCTGCCGCACGGCGTGAATCACGGTCGTGTGATCGCGGCCGCCGAAACGACGGCCGATGTCGGGCAGCGACTTCGGAGTCAGCTGCTTCGACAGGTACATTGCCACTTGGCGCGGGCGTGCAACCTCGCGGGCCCGGCGCGCCGAGGTCATCTCGGCCTTGCGGATACGATAATGCTCGGCGACCTGGGTCTGGATCTCGTCGATCGAAATGCGGCGCTGGTTAGCGCGAAGCACGTTTGCAAGCACTTCCTCGACGAATGCCAGGTCGATCGCCCGGCCCGTCATCATCGCGTAAGCGGCAATGCGGTTCAGTGCACCCTCGAGTTCGCGGATCGAGTTGGTCAGGCGGCGTGCCAGGAACTCGACGACGTTCTTCGGCATGTCGATTCCGGGAAGGCCCGCCAGCTTCGCTTCGAGGATGTTGAGGCGCAGCTCGTAATCCGCCGGGTTGATGTCGGCGACCAGGCCCCAGCTCAGGCGCGACAGGATGCGAGGCGCGATCCCGTCCAGGTCCTGAGGCGCGCGATCCGAAGTGATCACCAGTCGCCGGCCGGCGGTGATGATCTCGTTCATCGTGTGGAAGAATTCCTCCTGCGTCGAATCCTTGCCGGCGATGAACTGGACGTCGTCGATCAGCAGCAGGTCGGCCGAGCGCAGCCGGCTCTTGAAGCCGATCGTGTCATTCTCCTTCAGCGCGCGGACGAACTCGACCATGAACTTTTCGGCCGACATCGACACGACGCGGGCGGACGGGCGGCGGGCGAGGAAATCCTGGCCAATCGCGTGCAGCAAGTGGGTCTTGCCGCGGCCGGTGCCGCCATGAATGAACAGTGGGTTGAAACTGACCGTATCGGCGCTCGCCAGTGTCCGCGCAGCCGTGCACGCAACCTCGTTGGCCTTGCCGACGACGAACGTCTCGAAGCGATAGCGCGGGTCGAAATTGGGCGCATTGGGATCGCGTTCGATCGCGTTCGCCGGAGCGGCTGGAATTTCCTCGAGGATTAGCAGCGGCGACGGGCGGGGCGCATCGGCAGCAGCGGTGATGCGCACATCGCGCACGACCGGCAAAGCCGACCTCCATGCCAGCGTCAGCCGCTCGCCGAAGTGCGAACGGACCCAGTCGGCCATGAACTTGCTGGGCATGACGAGTTCGAGTTCACCCGAGTCGGGGTCGAAAGCGCCAAGCTCGGCGGGCCTCAGCCAGCCATCAAAGGTGCGGGCGCCGCAATCGCGGCGAAGGCCAGCGCGGATCGATTCCCATGCCGCCGACAACGGCGTGTCGAGGATCGCCGCAGATCCGGGATCATTCGACGCAACCTGCCCAACCCCCTGCACTTCGTGGCGCCTCCTCTATCCCGTCCGTCAGGGCGCAAGAAGTCTCGTGCGCCGGTCCCGAGTCGCGGCGCCCTTAGCTTTCTCTACGCGGTGTCCCCCCAGTGGAATCACTGCCGGAGCCGATGGTTTTGAAAGCGATTGCGTGCGCGTTCAAGCGGGATTTTTCACAAAACTGAAAATAAAACGCCTTGACACGGAAAACCGGCAGAAATGCGTTAATTTGGCAGTAACGCGCCATTTTTCAGGTATTTGCGGCAGCGCGCAATACGCGAATCGCGGGAATTGCTGGGATTTTTGCGGATGCGAAATGAAAAGGGCCGCCGGATCACCCCGGCGGCCCGTTTCAAAGCGGGACTATGTTTAACCGGCTGGCTTAGCCGAGGGCCGAGACTCGCTTGGTCAGGCGCGAGAACTTGCGCGACGCGGTGTTCTTGTGGAGCACGCCACGGGCAACGCCACGAGCCATTTCCGGCTGCGCACTCTTCAGCGCCTCGGCAGCGGCCTTCTTATCGCCCTTCTCCAGCGCCGACTCGACGGCCTTCACGAAGGTCCGGATGCGGCCGACGCGCGCGCCGTTGATTTCGGCGCGATTGGAGTTGCGGCGGATGCGCTTCTTGGCTTGCGGCGTGTTCGCCATCGTGTCGTTCCCAAATCTCTGTTGGTCTAAATGAAAGCGGCGCGTACCCAACGGGCCGCACCGGCGTGGCGCTCCCCCTATAAGAGAGAGGCCGGCAGGTCAACCGTCACACGCGGCTATCGCTGGCAAGCGGGGCAAAAGAAGGTCGAGCGGCTACCCTGGACGATTCGCTTCACTTTCCCTCCGCAGCCACACGGCAGGCCTTCGCGGTCGTAGACATCGAAGGTCTTGGAGAAATAGCCTAGCTCGCCATCGGGCCGGACGAAGTCCTTTAAGGTCGATCCGCCCGCGGCGATCGCCTCGTCGAGGACTCGCAGGATCGCATCCGCAAGTCCGTTCAGCTTCGCACGCGACACCTTTCCTGCCGCTTTCCTCGGATCGATGCGCGCACGGTAGAGCGCCTCGCAGGCATAGATATTGCCGAGGCCTGCAATAACCCTCTGGTCCATCAGCATGGCTTTGACTGGCGCCATCCGGCCGGCGAATCTCTCCCGCAGCCACGCGCCAGTGACCTCGCCCGTCGGTTCCGGGCCGAGTGCCTTGAAAGCGGGCCAGGCCGGCAGCTCGTCGGTCCGCACCAGATCGACCGATCCGAAACGGCGCGGATCGTTGAGCGTCAGCCGCCGCCCGTCATCCGTCTCGATCAGCAAATGGTCATGCTTGCCAAGTTCGGCATGGTCGATCCGCCAGCTTCCGGACATGCCCAGATGGAAGACCATCGTATCGCCGCGGTCGGTGTCGATCAGCCCATATTTGGCCCGCCGCCGTAGTCCGGTGACCCGCGCTCCGGTGAGCCGCTGGCCAAGGTCTTTGGGGAAAGCCCGCCGCAAATCTTCTCGCCTCGCTTCGACACGGGCGATGCGGCGCCCGTCGAGCACCTTCTCCAGGCCGCGCACTGTGGTTTCGACTTCGGGAAGTTCAGGCATCGCCGCCGCATATGGCGGACAGCCGTTTCCGCCGCTAGAGGCGCTTCATCATGCAGGACAAGGTTCAGTTCGGTGACCAGTTGGTCAGCCCCGAGGAAAAAACCCGCCGCGTCGGCGGCGTCTTCTCGTCTGTCGCCCGCCGCTACGATGTCATGAACGACCTAATGTCGGGAGGCATGCACCGGCTGTGGAAGGACCGTTTCGTCGCCAGGGTGAAACCGCGAGCCGGCGATGTCATTCTCGATATGGCGGGCGGCACCGGCGACATCGCCTTCCGCATGGCCAAGCGCGGGGCAGAAGTCACCGTCGCCGATATCAACCGCGACATGCTCGATGTTGGCATCGAGCGGGCGAAATCGCTCCGCATCGAAGGGCTGTCCTGGTCTGAACAAAATGCGGAGGAGCTGAGCTTCGCTGATGCCAGCTTCGACGCCTACACGATCGCTTTCGGCATCCGGAACGTCACCGACATCCCGGCCGCACTGAATGAGGCACACCGCGTCCTCCGTCGCGGCGGCCGCCTGTTCGTCCTCGAATTCTCGACCAGCGAATGGCCGGGCTTCGGCCAGGCCTATGAGCTTTACGCCGACAAGGTCATCCCCCGGATCGGCAAAGCCGTCGCCGACGATGAAGAAAGCTACCGCTACCTCGTCGAATCGATCCGCCGCTTCCCCAAGCCCGACGAGTTCCGCCGGATGATCGCCGACGCAGGCTTCGCAAACGCCAAGGTCGAACCGATGCTCGGCGGACTCGTCTGCATCTGGAGCGGGTGGAAGATTTGACGACTTCGGTCACGCATCTCTGGCGCCTGCTAAAGTGGGGTCGCACGCTGGCGCGTCACGGCGCTCTGCAAGGGATTGAACGCGATCCGCTAACGCCCCCGAACGTCCGTCGTTTGTGCCGCGTGGCCCGGATTGGTGCGCGCACTCCTCGCGAAGTGGATTATGCGGCTGCGCTTCAAGAGATCGGCCCGGCAGCGATCAAGCTTGGCCAGGCACTCGCAACCCGCCCCGATCTCGTCGGATCGGAGGCCGCAGCCAATCTCCTGCAACTCCAGGATGCGCTGCCGCCGGAGCCGTTTCCAAAGATTCGCGCTGCGATCGAGTCCGGTCTCGGCGGCCCGCTGGATCAGTTCTTTACCGAAGTCGACCCCGAGCCGGTGGGTGCCGCCTCAATCGCCCAGGTTCACCGCGCCATTACGACCGAAGGCAGGATCGTGGCCATCAAAGTCCTGCGTCCTGGCATCGAGGAGGAGTTCGCCCGAGCGATCGAAACCTATGAATGGGCGGCAGTGCATGTTGAACTGATCGGCGGCGATGAAGCGGTTCGCCTGCGCCCGCGGATGGTCGTCGCTTATTTCAAGCAATGGGTACGTCGGGAGTTGGACCTGACTCGCGAAGCCGCTTCGGCCTCGGAGCTCAAGGAGAACATGCTCGCCGAGCCCGGCTTCCACATTCCAGACATTGACTGGCGGCGTACCTCGCGCCGGGTGCTGACGCTGGAATGGCTCGACGGCATCAAGCTGTCGAAGCGCGATGCGCTGATTGCCGCCGGCCACAATCCGAAGTCGCTTGCAGCGATCCTCGTCCGGGCTTTCCTCCGCCAGGCGGTGGTCGACGGTTTTTTCCACGCCGACCTGCACCAGGGGAACCTGTTCGCTTTGCCCGACGGCCGCGTCGCAGCCATCGATTTCGGTATCATGGGCCGGATCGACCGCCGGGCCCGAGTGTGGCTGGCAGAAATCCTCTACGGGTTGATCACCGGCAATTATGACCGCGTCGCCGAAATTCATTTCGAGGCGCAATACGTCCCATCGCATCACGACGTCGCCGAGTTCGCGACCGCCCTGCGCGCTGTCGGCGAGCCGATCCGCGGCCTGCCGGTCAGGGAAATCTCGGTCGGCCGAATGCTGGAAGGCCTGTTCGCCATTACCCGCGACTTCGACATGCCGGTCCAGCCCCACCTTCTGCTGCTGCAGAAGACGATGGTAATGGAAGAAGGCGTCGCCACCGCGCTCGATCCCGACATCAACATGTGGGAGACCGCAGAGCCGTTCCTTCGCGACTGGATGCGGACCGAGCTCGGGCCCGAGGCTTATTATGCCGACCGCATCATCGATACGGTTCGTGCGCTCAAGAAAATCCCGCAGCTCATCGATCGCCTGGATGCTTATTATCCCGCTGCCGGCGGTGCTCCGCCGCCGCCTCCGCTCGCCGATATCGCCGTCATCCGGCCCAGGCGTGGCGGAGGATTGCTGCTTGTTGGACTGCTTGCGGCGGTGGCCGGCGCGGCCGCTATGTACTTCATTCGCTGACATATTTGCAGAATTGTCACCAAGTGATACAGGTTGCGGTTAACGCGCCGGTTCCGGCGCGCTTTTAATCTGGTGATGAGGCCATCCATGCTTGGTAAACTGTCTCTTGCGTTATTGTTGGTCGGGACACCTGCCTTGGCGCAGGAAGCCCCACCCGCCGATCCTCAGGCCGGCGACACCGCCGAAGCCTCGAGCGACCCCAAGCCCCTGCCCTACAAGCTGAAGAGGATCTGCAGGCCGCAGGAAGTCGTTGGCTCCGCGATTCCGCGCAACGTCTGCGTCACCAAAAGGATCTATTTGAAGCCGGGTGAAGAGGCGCAGGCGAGCAATAAGTCTGAGCCGGAGAATCACTCGCAGCTGTAACTGACGGAAGCGGTTACTCTCGACTCCTCTTTCACTCCTTGGCAGGAGGCGGCCATGGCGCGCCTGCTCCTGATCATCGGCGGCGGAATTGCCGCTTACAAGGCGAGCGAACTCATTCGCCTTGCCCGTAGGGCTGGACACGAGGTGACGCCGGTCCTCACAGCCGGCGGCGCGCATTTCGTTACGCCGATGACGCTTGCCGCGCTGGCGGAAAGCCCGGTCTACACCTCGCTCTGGGATCTCAAGGACGAGACCGAGATGGGGCACATCCAATTGTCCCGCGCGGCGGACCTAGTGCTGGTCTGCCCCGCCACGGCCGATCTCATTGCGCGGATGGCGGCCGGCATCGCCGACGACCTGGCCACCACCCTTCTGCTTGCCACCGACAAGCCCGTCGTCATCGCCCCGGCGATGAACCACCGCATGTGGCTGCATCAGGCAACGGTGGACAACCTCGCCAAGCTCTACGGCCGGGGAATCAAGGTGATCGAGCCTGTCGAAGGCGACATGGCTTGCGGCGAATATGGTCCAGGGCGCCTTCCCGAGCCGGTAGACATCATGGAGTTTCTTGCACGGGAGTTTGCGCTGCCTTTTGATGCCGACGCGCTCCGCCCGGCTCCGGCCCAGCCGCCGGCGCCCCCTCCGGCCGCCGAGGGCTCCCTCAAGGGCAAACACATTCTGGTAACCGCCGGTCCGACCCATGAGCCGATCGATCCCGTGCGCGTCATCGCCAACCGCTCATCCGGCAAGCAGGGCTTTGCGATCGCAGCAGCAGCAGCCACGGCGGGCGCCCGGGTCACGCTTGTCGCGGGTCCAGTCTCGCTGCCCACGCCCGGGGGAGTCGCCCGGATCGATGTCGAGACAGCCGAGCAGATGGCTGCCGCGGTCGCCGCCGCCCTTCCCTGCGACGCTGCAATCCTGGTTGCGGCTGTCGCCGACTGGAAAGTTCAGGCGTCACCCACCAAGCTCAAGAAGGCGGATGGCCCGCCGCAACTGCGGTTCGAAGCCAATCCGGATATATTAGCTACCTTGGCCAAGCACCCCCTGCGGCCCGGTCTGCTGGTCGGGTTTGCCGCCGAGACCCACGATCTCGCCGCCAACGCTTCCGCCAAGCGGCAGGCCAAAGGCGCAGATTGGATCGTGGCCAACGATGTATCGGGCGACGTCATGGGCGGATCGCATAATCGGGTCCGCCTGGTAACCGCCGAAGGCGCAGAAGATTGGGAACTGGCAACCAAGGAGTCGGTCGCGCAGCATCTCGTCAGCCGGATTGCGGAGGAACTCCACAGGCCCGACAACCGGGATCGGCCGGCAGCGGAATAGCCCGCCAGCTCAGTTGGTCCGCGTCCAGCAAATGCAGCTTGCCGGAATCGTCACCCATGCCGACGATCGCCCTGATCGCCACCAGCGACGCGAAGCTACCGATTGTCAGCGGGAGCGCGCCCAGCACGCCAAGTTCGGCACAATTATCGCAATCCTCGCTGTCGAACGCGTCGCCGACGAAACAGCGATAGCAAGGTGCTCCACGGAAAAGGCCGACCTGGCCCTGAAGCTGCACGGCCGCGGCTGAAACCAGTGGGATACCGAGGGCCACGCACGCGTCACTGACGGCCAATCGGGTTGCGAAATTGTCGCTGCCGTCCAGAACAAGGTCGTGGCCCTCGATCAATTCCCGGGCATTGCCGGTGTCGATGCGCCGTTCGCGGGCCAAGGCTTCGACATGCGGGTTGATCGAAGTCGCAAATTGCGCCGCCAACACGGCTTTTTCGCCCCCGACCTGGTCGTCGCGGAAAATCGGCTGGCGCTGCAGGTTGGAACGGTCGACCACGTCATTGTCGATGATGGTCAGCTTACCGATGCCAGCGGCCGCCAGGGCCGGGACAGCGCCGCTGCCGATGCCGCCGGCGCCAATGACAGCAATACTCGCGGCTTTCAGCTTCTGCTGCCCCGCACCGCCGAATTTCGGCAGCACAATTTGCCGCGCATAGCGTTCCAACTCGGCATCGCTGAGACTCATCGGCCCGTCGAGCCGAAGCCTCCGGCCCCGCGATGGGTTTCGTCGAGGCTGCCGGCTTCTTCGAATTCAGCTTTGGTCACGACCGCAGGAACCAGTTGGGCGATGCGCTCGCCGCGTTTCACTTCGAACGGCTCGGCGCCGAGATTAGCGAGGATGACCTTCACCTCGCCCCGGTAATCCTCGTCGATCGTGCCGGGGGTGTTGAGGCAGGTGATTCCATGCTTCAGCGCGAGGCCGGAACGCGGGCGAACCTGGACTTCGTGGCCGGGCGGGATGGCGATGGCGAAGCCAGTCGCCACGGCGTGGCGCGCTCCCGGTGCAAGGACAATGTCCTCGGCGGAGACGACATCCATGCCGACGGCGCCTTGGCTGGCATAGGCCGGTAGCGGCAGGCCCTTGCCGTGCGGCAGGCGATTGATCGCGATGCGGATCACTTCTTCTTGGCCTTTCGCCTGGCCGGTTTCTTCGACGGACCCTTGGCGGCCTTGGCGTCGATCAGGGCCACGGCCTCGTCGAGCGTCACGTCCTTCGGATCGGCGGTCTTGGGCAGCGTCGCATGGGTCGCGCCGTCGCTGACATAGGGGCCGTAGCGGCCGGCCATCACCTTGATGTCCTTGCCGCTTTCGGGGTGCTTGCCGAGTTCCGCGATCGGTTCGCGGCTCGCACCCCGGCCCTTGCCGCCTCCGGCGGCTGCGTCCGCGAGCTTGGCGACGGCGGCGTTCATTCCGGTTTCAAAGACCTCGGCGGTAGACGCGAGCCGCGCGTATTTTCCGTCGTGCTGGAGATAGGGCCCGTAGCGGCCGATCGATGCGACGATCGGCTTGCCGGTGTCCGGATGCATTCCGACCTCGCGTGGCAGCGACAGCAGCATCTTGGCCATGTCGAGCGTAAGGCCCTCGGCGGGTACATCCTTCGGCAATGATGCGCGCTTGTCGCTTTGTTCCACATAGGGACCGAACCGTCCGGTCTTGAAGTGGATACCCTCGCCAAGTTCCGCCGGTTCGGCGCTGGCTGCCTGCGCACCGCCCTGACCGAACTTCTGCGTATATTTGCAGTCAGGGTAGTTTGAACAGGCGACGAAGGCACCGTAGCGGCCGCCGCGCAGCGACAAGCGCCCTTCCCCACATTGCGGGCAGAGCCGCGGGTCCGATCCATCGCCCGTGTCGTGGTAGAGCCAGGGCGCGAGGAATTCGTCGAGCGCCGCCGTCACTTCCGACGGCTTCTGCTCCATGACCTCGCCCGCCTTCGGCTTGAAGTCGCGCCAGAAGCCGTCGAGCAGTTTCTGCCAGTTCAGCCGCCCGCCGGAAACGTCGTCCAGCTCCTCTTCGAGTTCGGCGGTATAGTCGTAGCTGACATATTTCTCGAAGAAGCGCTCGAGGAAGGCCGTCACCAGCCGTCCGCTCTCCTCCGGTATGAAGCGCGCCTTTTCGAGCCGCACATATTCGCGGTCCTTGAGCGTCTGCAGCGTCGCCGCATAAGTCGACGGCCGGCCGATGCCGAGTTCTTCGAGGCGTTTGACCAGGCTGGCCTCGGAATAGCGCGGCGGCGGCTGGGTGAAGCTTTGCACCGCCTCGACACCGGTCTTGGCGGGCGCATCGCCCTGGCGCAGCGCCGGCATGCGGGCGCTCTCCTCATCGTCCTTTTCGTCGCGGCCTTCTTCGTAGAGCGCGAGATAGCCGGGGAAGAGCGTCACCTGGCCGGTGGCACGCAGCACCGCGCGGCCGGCGCCGTCGTTGAGCTCGACAGTCGTCCGCTCCAGCCGCGCCGAAGCCATCTGGCTGGCGAGCGCGCGATTGTAGACCAGCTCGTAAAGCCGCGCATGGTCGCCCGACCCGGCTCGCGACTTGTGGAAGTCGGTCGGGCGGATCGCCTCGTGAGCTTCCTGCGCATTTTTCGCCTTGGTCGAATAATGCCGCGGCTTGTCCGGCAAATAGCCCGCGTCATAGCGGTCGGCGACGGCGCGGCGGGCGGCGCTGATTGCCTCCTCCGCCATCTGGACGCCGTCGGTCCGCATGTAGGTGATGAGGCCGTCTTCGTAGAGCTGCTGGGCGATCCGCATCGTGTGACTGGCGGCAAAGCCGAGCTTGCGCGCGGCCTCCTGCTGCAGCGTCGAGGTGGTGAATGGCGGCGGAGGGTTCTTCGAGAGCGGCTTGGTCTCAATGGAAGCGACGGTGAAGCGGCCGGCCTCGACCACGGCTTTGGCCGCGTCCGCATCGCCCTTGTTGCCGATCGTCAGCCGTTCGATCTTCTTTCCGTCCAGCTGGACGAGGCGTCCGGTAAAGGCCTGCCCGTCCGCTTCGAACGTCGCTGAAACCGACCAATATTCCTGCGGCTTGAAGACCTCGATCTCGCGTTCGCGGTCGACGATCAGACGCAATGCCACCGACTGCACGCGGCCAGCCGATTTGGCCCCGGGAAGCTTGCGCCACAGGATTGGCGATAGGGTGAAGCCGACAAGATAGTCGAGCGCGCGCCGCGCCCTGTAGGCGTCGATCAAATCCTCATCGAGGGCACGCGGTCGCGCCATTGCCTCGGTCACCGCCGACTTGGTGATGGCGTTGAAGGTTACGCGCTCGACCTGCGCGGGCAGCGCTTTCTTCTTCCTCAGCAATTCCTGGACGTGCCAACTGATCGCCTCGCCCTCGCGGTCGGGGTCGGTCGCAAGGATCAAAGTATCAGCCTTCTTCGCCTCGTCGGCGATGGCCTTCACCTGGCGCGCCTTGTCCGGATAGGTCTCCCAATCCATGGCAAAGCCTTCGTCCGGGTTCACCGAGCCGTCCTTGGGCGGCAGGTCGCGGACATGGCCATAGCTGGCCAGCACGCGGTGCCCCGGCCCCAGATACTTTTCGATGGTTTTTGCCTTGGCGGGCGATTCGACGACGACGAGCTTCACATTTTCCCCTTACGCATGCGTGCGAGGGTGGAGGCCGGCCAAATAGGTCGTCAAGCCGTCAGCGCAAGCTAACCTTGCCGCCGGCGTGGCGATCAAGGCGTCCGGCGAGGTCGAGTTCGAGCAGAACCATCTGCACAGCGCCGCTTGGCTGACCGGACAGGCGGACCAGTTCGTCGACCGGCACAGGCGAAGGTCCGAGCAGTTCCTCAATTGATCTCCGAGCAATGTCGTCGGCCTCGGCGGGCTCGCCTGCTGCCGGTTCGAACGGTGTGATTCCCGACTGTACGCGGCTGCCAATCGGCCGGATCGTCTCGATCACGTCCGCCGCATTCTGGATCAGCGTTGCGCCTTCGCGGATCAACTGGTTGCAGCCTTGGGCACGCGGATCGAGCGGCGACCCGGGCACCGCCATGACGTCCCTGCCCGCCTCTGCGGCTAGTCGAGCCGTGATCAGCGAGCCGGATTTTGGCGCCGCCTCGACAACGATCGTGCCAAGGCTGAGCCCTGCGATGATGCGGTTCCGATAGGGGAAATGGCGGGCTCGCGGCTCGGTGCCCGGCGGCATTTCCGCGATAACCAGCCCGCGTTCGAACATGGCGCGCTGACGCCCCTCGTTCTCGGGCGGGTAGAAGATATCGATCCCGCCAGCGACCACGCCGATCGTGCCACTCTCTAGCGCACCGTCATGGGCGGCGGTGTCGATCCCGCGGGCTAGGCCCGAGACAACCACCAAGTCCTGCTGCCCAAGATCGTGTGCAAGTCCCCGCGCGAAGCGGCATGCCGCCGCCGAGGCGTTGCGCGCGCCGACTATTGCGACCGCCTGCCGGTCGAGCAGGCCGAAATCTCCGCTAGCGATGAGGAGCGGCGGAGCCGCCGGCAATTCCGCCAGCAGGCGCGGGTACAAGCCTTGTCCAAGTGCAAGATACCGCGCGCCCAGCTTCTCGGTCCTGCCCATTTCGGCGCGGGCCGATGCCGCTGTTGCGATGACCGGCGGCTTGCCTCCACCTCGCGCCGCAAGGTCGGGAATAGCGGCAAGCGCCGCATCGGCAGAGCCGAAACGGGAAAGCAGCTGGCGAAACGTGACGGGCCCGATGGAGGGCGAACGGATCAGTCTGATTTTTGCGAGAAGGTCTTCGTTCAACCCTTGTCCCTGCCGATTTTCGGCTCTGTGCCGGCGAACAGGCGCTGGATGTTGGCGCGATGTTTCCAGATCACGAGCAGAGTGAAACCGAGCAGGAGTGGAAAATATTCTTGCTTGTTAAGCAGCACCGCGACCAGCGGTGGGGTCGCTACCGCCACCAGGCCCGCTACCGATGAGATTCGGATAATCAGCAGCAGACCGAGCCAGATCAAGGCATAGACGGCGGGACCCGGCCACCAGAGCAAAGGCGCGATGACGCCGAGCAAGGTGGCGACGCCCTTGCCGCCCCGGAACTTGAGCCAGATCGGATAAAGGTGGCCGACCATGGCGCCAGCGGCAGCGAATTGGACGCCTTCCGGCCAATAATGCTGAGCAAGCAGTACGGCAGCTGCTCCCTTCAACGCGTCGAGGACCAGGGTGGCTGCGGCAAGCCCCTTCGAGCCGGTTCGGAGGACGTTGGTCGCACCGATATTGCCGGAGCCAATGGCACGAATGTCGCCCTTGCCGCCCAAGCGGGTCAGGATCAGCCCGAACGGAATCGAGCCAAGCAGATAACCGACAAGAAGGGGAATGATCAGGCCGGGCGACATTGGGGGCGGTGGTAGGCAATGTTGCGCAGGCGCGCAACGACCGCCAAGTAAGCAAACCAATGAACCCGAACGCCCCCATACTGTTCTTCGATTCCGGTGTCGGCGGGCTGTCCGTGCTCGGCCCGACGCGGGCGCTACTGCCCAATGCGCCCATCGTTTACGCCGCCGATAGCGCCGGTTTTCCCTACGGCACCAAAACCGAGGCGGAGCTTGCGTTGCGCGTTCCTGCCCTGCTCGGCCGCCTGGTTGAGCGTTATCACCCGCGGCTGGCAGTCATCGCCTGCAACACTGCCTCCACCATCGCCCTGAACCATGTCCGGGCAGCGCTGGACATTCCGGTCGTCGGCACCGTCCCGGCCATCAAGCCGGCGGCGGAAATGTCCAAATCGAGGGTGATCGGCGTGCTTGGGACAGAAGCGACGGTGCGTCAGCCTTATGTCGACAACCTTGCGTCCGAATTCGCGTCAGACTGCACAATTGTTCGTCATGGGTCCGCAGACTTGGTCGCCCTTGTTGAGGCCAAGCTCGCCGGCGATCCCTTCGACCAAGCCGCCGTGGCTGCAGCAGTCGCTCCGCTCAGGAATACGGCGAACCTCGACACTGTCGTTCTAGCCTGCACGCATTTCCCGTTGCTAGGCGATGAGCTGGCGGCTGCACTGCCGGGCGTTCGGTTCGTCGACGGCGGACCGGGCATCGCCCGGCGTGTCGCCTGGCTGACTCGCGAGCAGCAATGGCCTGCCGCCGCGCCCCCGGGACTGGCCGTCTTTACCGGCTCCCGGCCGCCGGGTCGGCTGGTCGCCTCACTGGCAAGGTTCGGGTTGGACGAAGTCGAGACGCTCTAGCCGCGCCGGCGTATCCCAAATTCAACGACAAGCGCGACGATCGCTCCGACGACGGCCCCGCCGACAATCCCGACGACCACTCCATGGTGAGTGGTCAGGAACGCAGCCGAAATCGCAGCCATTGCCGCGGCGATGGCCACAGTGGCCCTGTTCGAACCGTTCATGCGATGATCCTCCCCGCCTCGCAGACTACATCGACCCACGCCCCGCGGCCCGCGTGAATTGTTCACCAGCCCATGACTCTCGCCCGCATCGCTGGAATCCTTGTCGATGAAGGCCGCGATTCTACGCGGCCGATTCTTTATCCGGGAGCGTGAAATGGCGAGCGACGCGGGCAAGGTCCTCAAAAGCATCGAGGACAATGAGATCGAGTGGGTGGACCTTCGCTTCACCGATCCCAAGGGAAAATGGCAGCATCTCTCGATGGTCGCCGGCGCGATCGACGAGGACATGCTGACCGACGGCTTCATGTTCGACGGCTCGTCGATCGAGGGCTGGAAGGCGATCAACGAGTCCGACATGATCCTGAAGCCGGACCTCAATGCCACCTACGTCGATCCGTTCAGCGCGACGCCGATGCTGATCCTGGTCTGCAACATCGTCGATCCAGCTACTGGCGAGCTTTACAACCGCGACCCGCGCTCGACCGCGACCCGCGCTGAGGCCTATCTCAAGGCCACCGGCACCGCCGACACCATCTACGTCGGCCCGGAAGCCGAGTTCTTCATGTTCGACGATGTCCGGTTCGAGGACAGCTACAACGCCTCGGGCTACAAGCTCGACGACATCGAACTGCCGACGAATACGATGCGCGAATATGACGGCGGCAACCTCGCCCACCGCCCGCGCGCCAAGGGCGGCTATTTCCCGGTCGCTCCCGTCGACAGCGCCGGCGATATCCGAGCGGAAATGGTCTCCACGATGCTCGAAATGGGCCTGCCCTGCGACAAGCACCATCATGAGGTCGCCGCCGCCCAACATGAGCTCGGACTGACGTACGGTACACTGGTCCAGACGGCCGACCGCATGCAGGTCTACAAATATGTCGTCCACATGGTCGCCCAAGCCTATGGCAAGACCGCGACCTTCATGCCCAAGCCGATCGCCAAGGATAATGGCAGCGGCATGCACACCCACATGTCGCTATGGAAGGGCGGCAAGCCGCTCTTCGCCGGCAATGGTTATGCGGGGCTTAGCGACACCGCGCTCTATTTCATCGGCGGCGTCATCAAGCATGCGCGGGCGCTCAACGCGTTCACCAATCCGACGACCAACAGCTACAAGCGACTGGTCCCTGGCTTCGAGGCGCCGGTGCTCCTCGCCTACTCCAGCCGCAACCGCTCGGCCTCGTGCCGCATTCCGTACGGAGCAGGCGAGAAGGCCAAGCGCGTCGAGTTCCGCTTCCCGGATGCGCTCGCCAACCCGTATCTCGCCTATGCGGCTCTGCTGATGGCGGGCCTCGACGGCATCCAGAACCGCCTCCACCCTGGCGAGGCGATGGACAAAAACCTCTACGATCTGCCGCCGGCCGAGCTGGTCGACGTACCAACCGTTTGCGGCTCGCTTCGCGAAGCGCTGATTGCGCTCGACAAAGACCGTGCCTTCCTGACCAAAGGCGACGTCTTCAGCGACGACCAGATCGACGCCTACATGGAGCTCAAGTGGGACGAGGTCATGCGCTGGGAGACGACGCCCAGCCCGGTCGAATTCGACATGTATTATTCTAGCTAGGCGAGGCGGAGGAGGTAACGGTCCGTTTTCCGCACGAGGCTTACCGGATCGTAACCTTCTTCAATCATCATTGTCGGGCGCCAAGGCATAGGACGCCGACTGATGAATAGCTTTCGTGACCAGATTCTGGGTGGACCGGCCGCCGACGGACCGCTTTTGCCAGCCAAGAAGCCCAAGGCTTCGCAGCAAGGCGATAACGCACTACAGGTGCCGCGCGCGGAAACGCGCACCATCAACCAGCGTGCGGAGAGCCGGGAATTCCTCGGCGACGGCGAAGCACATCTGAAGATCGGGCGTCGCAAATATGTCGTCGACCTGGTCAACCTGTCGGGCGGCGGGGCGATGATCGGCACCAACGTACCATTGAAGCTCTGGCAGGAAGTCGAGTTGGAGCTGGACGACAGCGGTTCGGTCGAATGTGCTGTACGCTGGATCAGGGGCGATCGCATCGGCCTGGAATTCGCGCATGAGACCCAGGTCGGTGGCGATGTTGCCAAGCGCGACGCCATGCTGCTGGACACGATCGAGCGCAACTTCCCCGAAGTCG
>Ga0163161_10000752_pt1 | contig 25480 bp, 16 predicted proteins | sample S45metaG_FD_129847 | JGI IMG/M metagenome (GOLD analysis project Ga0163161, IMG submission 129847) | Switchgrass rhizosphere microbial communities from Kellogg Biological Station, Michigan, USA - S4-5 metaG | ecosystem: Host-associated > Plants > Roots > Rhizosphere > Soil | place: USA... | reverse complement strand
CCCCAAACCGCTGAGATCAAACCCGTGTTGGCCAGCTTGCAAAAAGGTGAAGCAGCAGATGGGGAAATAAGGAACAGCGATATCCCGGCGGAAGAGGTAAGTGCTGTTGACAATAGTGTATTGAAGAAATTTACCGATGCGGGTATCACCGTGCTCCCAATCGCACAGAACACGAATTACCTTTCGGCAAACTTTATCAATGCACAATCGATGGATAAAGATGTTTTAGATCTGATCAAATCAATCGATAAGCAGTTGCTTTGGCTCAAGTTAGAGAACAATAAGGTAAACGATCAAACCTTAGCGGCGCTTAAAAATTGTAAACACTTAACCCGGTTAAGCTTAAACAATACCCAAATAACTGATGCAGGTTTAGCCGTTCTAAAAGATTTAGATCAGTTACAGTCATTGAGTTTAGTGGGCACAAAGGTTACGGCTAAGGGAATTAATCAATTACAGAAACTTCAAAATCTAAAGTTTCTGTACCTCTACCAGACTGGGGTAACTAAAACCGATCTGGCCAATATAAAAAAGCTATTACCAAAAGTAAGTTTAGATACCGGAAATTATAAAGTGCCCATGGTAGCACAGGATACTGTTGTGGTTAAGGCGCCTTAAACATTATATCCTGATATATTAATTACCTGATCAAGGTAACCGAGCCAGAATACTTAACCGTGCCGTTCGATAGATTGGTGCCAAATATGATATAATAATACACCCCAACAGGAAGGTCGTTGCCCTTAAAAGTGCCCTTCCAGTTTTCAAATATGTTATCGGTAAAGAAAACCTGTGTGCCTAAACGGTTGTAAATCTGGATGCTGTATTTTCGGAGGTTGGTTACGCCAATAACCAATTCATCATTCACCCCATCGCCATTTGGCGAGAACGCATTTGGAACAAATGTGGATCCGTTTTTTTTGATGATGAGGTCGCCCTGGGTAATTGAATTTGCGCAACCGTTTTTAGAAAATGCGGTTAAGGTAATTTTAAATAATCCATCGGTCTGATAAATGTGGGTAGGGTTTTGTTGTGAAGAAGTAAATCCATCGCCGAAGTTCCACTCATAAAAATCTCCATAAAGTGAGGTATTGGTAAATGTTATAGGAACCGGGGCAGAAAACTTAACGTTAAAAGAGGGTTCAGTAAAAAAATTAGCCATCGGGATTCTGGCAATGGCCGGGATAACGATGGTTGCCGGCTCGGAGCTACAAGTTCCCGATGTTAATACAACCTGATATTTACCTGCCAAATTAAGGTTTGTTACCGGAATTTCGATGGCATTAGTGCTAGCGGTATAATTGTTTGGTCCGCTCCAGGCATAAGTGATCCCTTCTTGTGCGGGTACTGATAATTTGATGATGTCTTTTAAACAAAACAAAGCCTGATTGACACTGATTTCAGGTTTTTCTGGCTTCAATTCTACCAAAATGTCTTTTGTAAAGGTCGAAATACAGCCATTATTGGTTTCAACGGTTAGGGTGATTGTTTTTAGCCCAGGATTAGTAAAAGTTAATATTTTACTGTCGTTATTGATGGCTACCTGACTTTTTACCCCTGCGCCAAAATCCCAGTTAAGCTTTGTGTAGTTTTTAGAAGCATTGATAAACGAAAAAGACTGGTTTGTTTCGCACCTGTTATTCACCTCAATCGAAAACATTGCTTCGGGTTTTAAATCGACTGATAAGATATCGAGTGAATTTACCTCACTCACGCAATCCCCAACCTGAACATAAAGCTGGTATATTCCAACGATTTCTGGTCCGGTTACCTGGATTTCGGGGTTCTGGTCTGTTGAAATAAAGCCATTTGGGCCAGACCAGTGGTAGGTGGCAAAATTTAAAAAAGGAGTGGATAATTTTAATAGATCTCCCTGGCATAAATTAACATTCGAAGCGGTTATTAAAGGTTTTTCAGGGGTGTTTGCTACAATAAAAGTTTGCGTAGCCACTACATTGCAACCATTTGTGCCCTTAGCTTCTAAAACCACGATTTTCTCTCCGGGGGTATTGTATGTCACGGTAAATGGTCCAGCGGTAGTAGACGAAGCCAAACTTGCGCCTTCGCCAAAAGACCATTTTAAAGAGGCGAAGTTTGAGGCTTTGCTTTCGAAAATATAGGCCTGGCTATCGGTACAAGGATTTAATTTTTTAACATCAATTTCGGCAGTTGGGCCCGCAAAATCAGCGGTACCTCCAAATTCTAAAGTAAATCCATTATTTCCTCCGGAATAATTATCGATTAGTATAGCGTAAACATGATCCTTTTCGAGATCTACATATTTTACAAAGCCATTTTGACCAGCCGGGCAACCTGCCGCTTCAGTTAAATCAGTTTCCATCATACTCAAACCGGTTTTATAATAGGATGGACTACAGGTTACCCCACTGCCCGATGCACAGCGTATGGCAGTTGCACCGCTTATTTTACTGCAATCTCCATTTACGCCTAAATCGTAAAAAATCCAGTCAATATCGTTTGAGGTTACCGTAGGGGTGATTACAAAAGTAAAATCACCAGGTGCAGAAGCTTTAAACATATACCAGGCAGAATTAGATTCTGTACCAAGGCAGGTTCCGGCTGATTCGTGATTGTTTGCACCCGAACCCGTTACATTTAACTGGGTAAACGTTTCTTTTGTACACAATACTGAAAATGTGCCACAATCCTGTCCAGGTTGTATTGGCGGAAAGTAATTATCTAGACAAAGTTTAAAGGTACCGGTAGCATCATTCGCTGCACTTATCCTAATATAATAAACCTGTCCTACCGTTAATGCACCTTTGTATAAAGAAACAACATTATTTGATGTAGCCTGTGTGCCTGGCTGCTCCGTTATAAAACCGGTGGCTGCATCAAATGAATATAAGGCAAGCAATGGATCAGTTAAAGTATTGGTACTACTGGCGTCAATTTTCCCACTAACAGAAATGTTTACATCAAATTTAGATGCCGTAAACTTGTACCAAACATCCTTTCCAACGGCCTGCCAGTTTAAACCCTTGTTATAATTGCTTGGGGTAGCTTCTAAATTGTTAAATTCGGCATCCCCACTACAATATGCACTGGTATTGGTAATGTTTATGGCATTTATCAGTTCGTCATTAATTGGCGGGGTAAATTTTCCAAAGGCAGAGAGATTGAGTAATGCCAATAGAAGAGAAATTAATGAGTAGCGCATAGGTAAAAATATCAAAATTTGTTTTTATTTCGAATCATTTTGATTGTTAATGATTTGTTAATATTAAACTTGCAACTTATGGCAATAAATGGATAACAATGGTTAAGGCGAGCGATTTTGGTTCAGATTTTTTGTGGGGAGTAGCTACAGCTGCAGCGCAGATTGAGGGTACCGCAACCCAGTATGGCAAAGGTCCATCCATTTGGGATAGCTTTACGGCGAGAAACGGGAAAATAAAAAAGAACCATAAATTAGACCCTGCCTGCGATTTTTACCATCGATATGCTGAAGATATTGCCCTGGTTAAACTTTTAGGATTTAAGATTTTTAGATTTTCTATTGCCTGGTCGCGGATTTTGCCTGCAGGCAGGGGAGAAGTCAACCAGGGAGGCATCCGCTTTTATCACAACCTGATCGATGAATGTTTAATACATGGCATTACGCCCTATATTACACTCTACCATTGGGATCTGCCCCAGGCTTTAGAAGATGAGGGCGGCTGGACAAGCTTTAGTATCAATGCTGCTTTTAACGCTTTTGTAAGTATCTGCGCTTTAGAATACGGCGATAAGGTAAAAAACTGGATCGTGTTGAATGAGCCTTTCGGATATACCTCCTTAGGTTATATGCTGGGCGTTCATGCCCCTGGCAAAACAGGTTTGAGTAATTTCTTTCCAGCAGTATTGCATACAGCTTTGGCGCAGGCCGATGGTGGAAAAATTTTGCGTGCAGAAATCAGCAAAGCCAATATCGGTACTACTTTCTCCTGTTCAGAAATTATTCCAAATACGCAAAGCGATAATGATATCCTGACTGCCAAACGGGTAGACTGTTTGATGAACCGCCTTTTTGTAGAGCCTACACAGGGCATGGGTTTTCCTACTGCCGATTGGGATGTATTGGAGAAATTCCAGATCGAATATGGCACATGGCGGCTTCAGGAGCGCATGAAATTTGATTTTGATTTTATCGGACTTCAAAACTATTTCCCGTTGACGGTAAAGTACAATGCCTTTATTCCGGTGATCCAGGCCTGGGAGGTCAAAGCCAAAAGCAGGAAAAAACCACACACGGCTATGGGTTGGGAGATCAACGCCGATAGTTTTTATAATATTGTAAAACAGTTTGCAGCTTATCCAGATATCAAAAACATCATCATTACCGAAAACGGTGCGGCTTATCATGATAAATTAAGCGATGGAAGGATAGAAGACCCTGAACGGATTGAATATTTTAAACTTTATCTCAATGCCCTGTTAAAGCTCAAAAATGAAGGTGCAAACGTGACCGGTTACATGGCCTGGACCTTGATGGATAATTTTGAATGGGCCGAAGGTTTTACCGCCCGGTTCGGATTAATTTACAATGACTTTAAAACACAAGAGCGTACTATTAAGGATTCTGGTTATTGGTGGCAGGAATTCCTGAAAGGTTAGTTGATAAATAATGGTTTCCTCTTTTGTTATTAAACAAATTATTATGTTTGATTGATGAATGATAGAACCGTTGTTTATAGCACGTATTACAATCCCATTGAGGCCAACATTATCAAAGCCAGACTGGAAGACAGTGGTTTCTCCTGTTTCCTGGCAGATGAAAATGTGTCTACGATCCAGCCGTTATACAACCAGGCAATTGGAGGGGTAAAACTCATCGTTTTTGAACGCGATGTAGAAGCCATTCATACCTTATTGGCCGAAGACAATAGTTTGGCACTTGAAGCATCTGATGATACGGTTCCTGATGAAGGATCAACAGAAGGCCAGGTGCTTTGTGAAAAATGCGGGTCTAAAAATGTGGGTTATGGCATGGCAACCAATAAAAAATATAGTGTATGGGCCACTATATTGGCCTTTCTAACAATTACTACTCCCGTTATGGCCAATAAGTGCTATCATTGTTATGACTGTGGTCATGAGTTTGAATAATTATTGAATGGTCTGTTAACGGCTAAAAAACAAGACAACTATTTATTTCATTTTGAAGCGCAAAGGCAAGAGCGACTATTAACATTTGTTCCCGTTCTCCGCTGTATCCTTACGCTGCGCTTCAGGGATGTCGCTGCGGCCGGGGCTAAGAGGCTCTTTTCTGCAAGAACTGCAAAACGCTAATTTAACTAATTTCTTACTTGGAATCGGGTTCCGGCTTTCATGCAGGGTCTTCTGTTCCCTAAACCTTATTGAAGCGGCTATCCTTTTTGTTGTAGTGCCAGTCATTATCTAGCATACCATCGCAAAAAGATAGTAGTGGAAAGAAGGACTGTCGGGCCCCAAAAGGCAATGAACCCTGATTTCCAGAAAAAAATAACAACATTATTCTTTTGAAGCGCAAAGGTAGAAGCCACTATTAACATTTGTTCCCGTGCTCCGCTGTATCCTTACGCTGCGCTTCAGGGATGCCGTTGCGCCCGAGGCTGCAAAGTTCATGTTCTGCCATACAGACCCTGAAATAAATCCGATAGCTATCGGATCAGGGTGACGCCTCTCAGGAGTTGGTCTAATGGATAATTGTAACAAAAAATCCCGTTCTGATTTAACAAAACGGGATTAGTCGATTTATAGACTCCAGACTTAAGGCCTAAAGACTGTGGACTGATTAAAGCGCTGCCTTGGCTGCTGCTTCTGCCCTGATGATGTTTAATGCACCACCAGCTTTAAACCAGTCGATTTGTTGCGCATTGTAACTGTGGTTAACCGGGAACTGCTCTTCGGTGCCATCAGCATGGTGTAATACCAATGTTAATGGTTTATCCGGAGCAAATTCTGTTAAACCTATGATGTCGATGGTATCGTCTTCAAGGATTTTATCGTAATCATCTTTATCCGCAAAGGTTAAACCCAGCATCCCTTGTTTCTTCAGGTTGGTTTCGTGGATACGGGCAAAAGATTTTACCAGTACGGCACGAACCCCTAGGTGACGGGGCTCCATGGCTGCATGCTCGCGGGATGAACCTTCGCCATAGTTTTCATCACCCACTACGATAGAACCTAAACCGGCCGCTTTGTAATCGCGTTGGGTGGCGGGAACCGGACCATACTCGCCGGTTAATTCATTTTTAACATTATCTGTTTTATCGTTGAAGTAATTCACCGCACCAATCAGCATGTTGTTAGAAATGTTATCTAAGTGGCCACGGAATTTTAACCATGGACCGGCCATAGAAATGTGGTCTGTAGTACATTTACCTTTGGCTTTGATTAAAAGTTTTAAACCTTTTAAGTCGGTACCTTCCCAAGGGGTAAACGGATCTAACAATTGTAAACGGTGAGAAGTTGGGGAAACCAAAACCTGAACTGATGAACCATCAGCTGCCGGTGCCTGAAAACCTGCATCATCTACAGCAAAACCTTTTGTCGGCAATTCATCACCTGTAGGTGGATCTAATTTAACCTGTTCGCCTTTATCGTTTGTTAACGTATCGGTTAATGGGTTGAAACCTAAATTACCTGAAATGGCAATTGCAGCAACCATTTCTGGCGAAGCTACGAATGCGAAAGTATTCGGGTTACCATCGGCACGTTTGGCAAAGTTTCTGTTAAAGGAGTGTACGATTGTATTTTTTTCTGCTTTTTCTGCCCCGGTACGGTCCCACATACCAATACATGGTCCGCAGGCGTTGGTGAAGATTGTCGCATCTAAATCTTCGAAAGTTTTTAAGAAACCGTCGCGGTTAGCGGTGTAGCGTACCTGCTCAGACCCTGGGTTGATGCCAAAAGCCGATTTGGTGACTAAACCTTTTGCAATAGCCTGGTTGGCGATAGAAGCCGCCCTTGATAAATCCTCATAAGATGAGTTGGTACAAGAACCGATTAAGCCCCATTCTACCTTTAAAGGCCAGCCATTTTTCTCAGCTTCCACTTTCATCTGTGAAACCGGAGTCGCTAAATCTGGTGTAAACGGACCGTTTAAGTAAGGTTCCAAGGTATCCAGGTCGATCTCAATTACCTGATCGAAATAGTTTTCAGGATCAGCATAAACTTCCTCATCACCGGTTAAATAGGCCGCAATCTTATTGGCTTCATCCGCAACTTCATTTCGGCCGGTAGCACGTAAATAACGTTCCATGCTTTCATCGTAACCGAAGGTAGAAGTGGTTGCACCAATTTCGGCACCCATGTTACAGATGGTACCTTTACCTGTACAGCTGAGGTTAATGGCGCCATCGCCAAAATATTCTACAATTGCTCCGGTACCACCTTTTACGGTAAGGATACCAGCCACTTTAAGGATTACATCTTTCGCTGCAGTCCAGCCGTTTAATTTTCCTGTTAATTTAACGCCGATCAACTTAGGGAATTTAAGTTCCCATGGTAAACCTGCCATTACATCGCAGGCATCAGCACCACCAACACCAATCGCTACCATGCCCAAACCACCTGCGTTTACTGTGTGCGAGTCGGTTCCGATCATCATTCCGCCCGGGAAAGCATAATTTTCTAAAACGACCTGGTGGATAATACCAGCCCCTGGTTTCCAGAAACCGATACCATATTTATTTGATACAGAAGACAGGAAATCAAAAACTTCGGCACTTTCTGTTTTAGCATGAGGTAAATCTATCGCAGCACCTTCTTTAGCGGTAATTAAGTGATCACAGTGAACTGTAGAAGGAACAGCTACTTGTGGCCTTCCTGCCTGCATAAACTGCAATAAAGCCATCTGTGCAGTTGCATCCTGCATCGCAACGCGATCGGGTGCAAAATCTACGTAATCAGAACCACGTTTGAATGCCGTTTTAGGATCTCCATCCCAAAGGTGTGCATACAATATTTTTTCAGATAATGTTAAAGGTCTGCCAACTACTTTACGGGCAGCCTCTACACGGCTACCAAAGTTTGCATATACCTTTTTGATCATGTCTATATCAAAAGCCATACTTTATTTTTTTTTATTTTATTGTTAATAACAACACTGACTAAATTAAACAATTTTTGAGAGACTTGTTTTTGTGAATTGTCAAATTGTGTTATTTAAAAACATTCTACCCAATTTTTACACCAAACAAAAAGGCTATCCGGTTTACCAGATAGCCTCGTTGTTTATTAACAAACCAGATGTTTATTTGTTTCTTATTGTTTGGTGGAAATAGGGGTAAACTTGGTTAAGTTAATGCCTTCCACCGCTAATTTATATTCTTCAATATTTGGAATGCGACCTAAGATGGCAGAAAGCACCACTACAGGAGTAGATGCCAATAAGGACTCGCCTTTTTTACCGTCTTTATCTTCTACCACACGGCCCTGGAATAGGCGTGTCGAGGTAGCCATTACGGTATCCCCTTTAGCCGCTTTCTCTTGGTTACCCATGCAAAGGTTACAACCCGGGCGTTCCAGGTACATGATGTTCTCATATTCTGTACGTGCCGAGCTTTTTGGCAGGGCATCGCTAAACTCAAATCCGGAGTATTTTTGTAGGTATTCCCAGTCGCCTTCTGCTTTAAGCTCATCAATGATATTGTAAGTAGGCGCTGCAACTACCAATGGTGCTTTGAAGGATACGGTACCCGTTTTGCTTTCTACATTTCTCAGCATCTGAGAAACAATTTTCAAATCGTCTTTATGTACCATACAAGAACCTACGAAACCAAGATCTACTTTTTTATCGCCACCGTAATAAGTTAGGTCCCGGATGGTATCGTGTGTATAACGTTTAGAAACGTCTGCGTTGTTCACATCCGGATCGGCAATCATTGGCTCATTGATGATATCCAGATCAATAACTACTTCCGCATAGTATTTCGCATTGTCATCTGGCATTAAAGCTGGTTTGATACCGGTTTTAATTTCTTCAATACGTTTGTTTGCTTTATTGATCAAACCCTGTAAAACCTGGTTATGGTTGTCCATACCTTTATCTATCATGATTTGAATACGGCTTTTGGCAATTTCTAAAGATTGGATTAAAGTATCGTCCTGCGAAATACAGATCGATGCTTTTGCCTTCATCTCTGCGGTCCAATCGGTAAAGGTAAAGGCCTGATCGGCTAATAAAGTGCCAATGTGTACCTCGATGATACGGCCCTGGAATACGTTTTCGCCATCAAATTGTTGCAACATTTGCAATTGTGTCGCATGAACAACATCACGGAAATCCATGTGTTCTTTCATCTGACCTTTGAAAGTTACTTTTACGGATTCAGGAATTGGCATTGAAGCCTCGCCTGTTGCCAGTGCTAAGGCAACCGTACCAGAATCGGCACCGAAAGCTACGCCTTTCGACATACGTGTGTGCGAGTCGCCCCCGATGATGATGGCCCACTCATCAATCGTAATATCGTTCAATACCTTGTGGATAACGTCGGTCATCGCATGATATTCACCTTTAGGGTCGCGGGCAGTAATCACGCCAAAATCATTCATAAACTTCATCAGTTTAGGAATGTTGGCCTGTGCTTTTTTATCCCAAACAGATGCGGTATGGCAACCTGATTGATAAGCGCCATCTACAATCGGAGAAATCACTGTAGCAGCCATTGCCTCTAATTCCTGAGCGGTCATCAAACCTGTTGTATCTTGCGAGCCTACAATGTTTACTTCTACACGGACATCAGAACCTGCATGTAAAACTTTGCCTTGTGTTAAACCAACTGCGTTTCTGTTGAATATTTTTTCTACAGCGGTTAAACCCTGGCCTTCAATAGATACCTCTTTGGCCGGAGCAAACACCAACGGTGCTTCGATACCTAAAGTTTTAGCCGCAAAAGTTTGGATTTTTTTACCAAATACGATGGCGTAAGAACCACCTGCTTTGATAAATTCCACTTTTTGAGGTGTCAAAGCTTTTGAAATATCAATCAGCTCCTGATCTCCGTTATATAATTTTTTAGTTTTGGTATTGATTGTAAGTACCGTGCCGGTTTCTATGGAGTAAACCTGCTCTAAAATTGGCTCATCGTTTTCGTTACGCAGTACGTTGCCATTTTCATCTGTTTTCTTCACCCAGTTTTTAAGGTCGATACCAATACCACCAGTCACATCAACCGTGGTTAAGAAAATAGGCGAAATCCCATTGGTGCCACCAACAATTGGGGCAATGTTTACAAATGGGATATAAGGGCTGGAACGTTTACCTGTCCAAAGTGCCACATTGTTTACGCCCGACATGCGTGAAGAACCTACGCCCATGGTACCTTTTTCGGCCACCAGCATCACGCTTTTATCCGGATGTTGTGCCTGCAATGCCTGGATTTCTTCCTGGGCCTCCGGCGTAATCATGCATTTGCCATGCAGCTCACGGTCTGAACGGGAGTGTGCCTGGTTGCCCGGTGACAATAAATCAGTAGAAATATCGCCAATACCGGCAATATAGGTAACTACTTTAATTTCTTCAGCAATGGCAGGCAATTCAGTAAAGAATTCGGCCCTGGCATAACTCTCCAGTATTTCTTTAGCAATATCATTGCCGTTGTTGTAAGCTTCTTTTAAGCGGTCGGTATCGGCATCATACAAGAAAACCTGTGTTTTAAGTACATCCGCAGCTTTATGGGCTTTATCACCATTATCGGCCAATGCGATGTCTAATAAAACCTTAATAGAAGCCCCACCCTTCATGTGCGACAACAATTCAAAAGCAAAATCAGGTGTGATTTCTGCAACGATTGTTACGCCCAGGATAATTTCTTTTAAAAATTCTGCTTTTACACCAGCTGCTGCGGTAGTGCCCGGCAGGGTGTTGTATATGAAAAAGTTAACACCATCTGCTCTGTTAAAATTATTTACATTTTTGATCTGATCGATGATTTCGCCTAATAATTCAGCTCCATCAATGGGTTTAGGGTGAAGACCTTGTGTTTTTCTTTCTTCAATCTCTTGGATATAATCGTTATAAATACTCATCTTGGCTATTTTATTCTTTTTGCTAAAAATTGTGCAATACGAACAGGCACAAACTTACACAAGAAGAATACGGTTATTACATGTTAATTTGTGGTTTTTGACCATAAAAACTCAGTTTTTAGATCAAAGCAAAAATAACAAAAAGCAACCTTTAAATGTAATTTAGGCAGGCGATTAGGTAATTTGGAATTATTCTAAACAACCGGATGGTACTTGATTAATGTGTCGTAAAAAATGAATACTCCAGATAAAAAAGAAGCTGAATTTATGGTTTAACGAGTGGTTTTAAACGCTTATTATTTTCGTTTTTCCACAAGCGTTCATTATCGGACAAATTTGTGCGATTTTGAACAGTTATTTATCTTTACCTGTAGTAATTACCTGGTATACAGTAATTTGATGTGTGTTTAGACCCTTGGCATAAGATTGGCTTAAGGCTAGAGTGTTGAAAAAGTGAAACCTTTTTCGGTAAAATAAGCTAATGCTTTAGGGAGTGTATGTGATAAACGATCAAATGCTTTTAAACTATCGTGAAAAACAATAATAGAACCGTTTTCGGTATGTTTTATCACATTTTGATAGCATTTTTCGGGTGAGAGATTGATGTCGAAATCGCCACTGAGTACATCCCACATGATGATGTCAATATTTGAGATCTGAGATTTGAGATTTGAAATTTGCGACTTCTTGATCCTTCCGTAAGGTGGGCGAAAGAGATGCGATTGTGTAAGTTTCTGGCATTTCAGCGTATTTTGGAGATAGGTTTCATCATCGGTTTTCCAGCCTTTTAAATGATTAAAAGTATGGTTGCCGATGACATGTCCGTCGTTTTTTACACGTTCAAAAACCTCGGGGTGTTTTACAATATTATCGCCAATGCAAAAAAATGTAGCTTTAGCATTGAAAGCTTTCAAAGTTTTTAATACAAAATCTGTAACATTGGGTATGGGTCCATCGTCAAAGGTCAAATAAATAACTTTTTCGGTGCGGGATTTATTCCATAATAACGATGGATAATACCATTTTAGCAGAAGCGGTGATTTGATCAGGTACATTTTAGCAACAAAGTTACTAAATGCCTGTACAGATTGAAATTATTAAAGTTGTTTATATAGATTTGAAACAAATTATGAAGATGTTTACCAAGAAGAAGTTAATTACCGGATCTGCGTTATTAGTAGCATTAAGTTTTAGTCAGAAAATTAAAGCTCAAGAAGTTATCAGCATTCAACAAGCTGTTGAAAACACATTAAAGAACAATTTAAACATCAAGCAAGCGGCATTTAGTGCTTCTTTAAGTGAAGAAACTGTGCGCCAATCTAAAAATGCACTCTTACCTACCCTGAATGGTTCCATTAATCAGTCGATGCAATGGGGTAGAAGTCAACAGGTTTCAGGTTTATTCGAAAATACACAAAATTATAATTTAAGTCCAAATGTAAGTACGAGTGTTTCACTTTTTGAAGGGGGGACTAAACTGAACCAGATCAGACAGAACAAAATTTTATTGGCTGCTAACCAGACCAATATAGAAAAGGTAAAGAATGATCTGATTCTTCAGGTGGTGACAGCTTATCTTCAGGTTTTAAATAATGAAGATCAGGTAAAAGCTACAAAACAACAATTGGATGTAGCCAATTCTACTTTAAAAAGGGAGCAAGCGCTTTTAGATGTTGGTAATAAAACGCTGGCGGATATTTCTCAGGCAAAATCGCAGGCGGCAACAGCAGAGCTTAATTTAACTAATGCTCAGAACCAGTTGACCATATCTTATTTAACTTTAGGCCAGTTGATGGAAATTCAACCCCCAATGACTTTTAAGGTACAGCCTCCTTTGGTTAATGAGATGGGGAATATTCAAACTGCTTATGTACCTACCGATATTTATAATCAAGCATTAGCCACATTCCCTGATATAAAATTAGCAGAGTTAAACAGTAAGGCAGCCGAAAAAGGGATTGCCGTAGCTAAGGGCGGATTCTTCCCTCAGATTAGTTTAGGTGCTGGTTTGGGATCAGCTTACTACTATCAGTTTAATTCAAACTTTCCAATTTCGAAATTCACCGATCAATTATCAGATAACTTTGGTCAGTATGTGAGTATGGGAATTTCCATTCCAATTTTCAATGGATTCACCACCAGATCAGCGGTTAGAAAAGCTAAAATTAACTGGATGCAGCGTAAAACAGATGAACAGATTTCGAAAAATAACCTAATAAAAGTAATTAATCAGGCGGTTGCAGATCTTGGTGCCGCGCAGAGCAGATATTCATCAACACAAAATGCTTTCCAGGCTCAAAAAGATGCTTTTTATGTAATCGATCAACGCTATAATGTGGGCTTGGTTAATTCTTTGGATTATAGCACTGCGCAAACCAATAGAAACAAGGCTGAAATAGATTTTATCCTGGCTAAATACGATCTTTTGTTCAGGGCAAAAGTGATTGATTATTACCTGGGCAAACAGATTACTTTTTAATATTATTAAGAATAGGGCTTAAATTGAAATCATCTTCAAACATTACAACTTTAATACAAACAAACGAAATACAATAAATTATGAAACTGAAGCATATTATTATTACCGTAGTTGCTATCGTAGCTCTTCTAGTTATATTAAAACTGGCAGGAGTGATTGGGGGAGATAAAACCGAAAAAGTAACTACAGAAAAAGCATCAGATAAAACTGTTGTAGAAACAGTAACCGCAAGTGGTAAAATACAGCCAGAAACAGAGGTGAAATTAAGTTCTGAGGTATCGGGAGAGGTAGTAGAGTTGAAAGTTAAAGAAGGCGATATTGTTAAAGCTGGTCAATTGCTTTGTAAAGTACGTCCGGACGTTTTGCAATCGGGATACGAAAGAACAGTAGCTACTTTTAATGCCCAAAAAGCCAGCGTGGCTGCAGCACAACAACAATTGATACAGAACCAGGCCAACTTCGTAAATGCCGAAGCAACCTACAAACGTAATGTAGAACTGTTTAACAAAAAGGTAATTTCTGCATCAGAATTCGATTCGGCTAAAGCGGCATATTTAACGGCAAAGGCAAATTTAGCCAGTGCAAAAGAAAATGTAACCGGGGCTAAATTTACCTTAGAACAAACCGGTGCAAACGTGAAAGAAGCAGGTGCCAACTTAGCTAAAACAACCATTTATGCACCAGTTGACGGAGTGGTTTCAAAACTATCAATCGAATTGGGCGACCGTATTTTAGGAACGTCGCAAATGGCAGGTACAGAGATTATGCGTATCTCTAACCTATCATCGATGGAGGTTAACGTTGATGTGAACGAAAACGATATTACCCGTGTTAAAGTGGGCGATAAAGCGTCGATTGAGGTTGATGCTTTCTCTGATAAGAAATTTAGAGGCCTAGTCACTGAAATCGCAAGTTCATCCACAGCTGTTGGTACAGCAGTATCCACTTCGGTTGATCAGGTAACCAATTTCTCCGTAAAAATCAGAATTACCGAAGAACTGGCAGGTAAACAACAATCTATTTTCCGTCCGGGTATGTCGGCTACTGTTGATATCGAAAGCGAATCATTAACAGGTTTGGCTATTCCTATTCAGGCTGTGTTTACGGATAACAGTAAGTCTGGTGATGCCGCACAGAACCAGGGTAACCAGGAAAATACCGATAAGCAGAAATCTAAATTAACCGATAAAAAGGTAAAGCAATATATTTATGCTTACGATGCCAAGACCAAAAAAGTTAAAAAGACAGAGGTAACCACGGGTATCCAGAATGACCAGTTCATAATTGTAAAATCTGGTGTTAAAGCAGGGGAGGAAATCGTTACTGGCCCATATTCTGCCATCCAAAACAAATTAAAAGACGGAATGCTTGTAGAAAAAACATCTAAAGACCAATTGTTTAGCAAAGACGGCAAGAAGTAGTTTATAATTACCCGCAAGAAATAGTAACTTGCGTTGTTTAAGGTGTAAGGTTTAGGGTTTAAGGCAAATGGTCTGAACCCTAAACCTTACACCTTTTACCTTAAACCTTTTTTATAATCATGGTACCTAAAATAGCGATGATAGGGGGCGGAAGCTGGGCGACTGCCATTGTGAAAATGCTTGCAGATAATTTAGCTGAAAAGGAAATTTTTTGGTGGATGCGCAATGAGGCAGCCATAACGCATATTAAAAAATTTAAACACAACCCCAATTATATCAGTTCTGTTGAGATTAAGCTTACTCAAGATGATCACATTTCGTCTGATATCAACGTCATTATAAAATCTGCCGATTTTGTCATATTAAATGTTCCGGCGGCATTTTTAAAAAACACTTTATCTTCTATTACGGCGGAAGATTTAAAAGGCAAAAAAATTGTTTCTGCGATTAAAGGGATTGTTCCTGAAGATAACCTGATTATTGGCGAATTTATGCACGAAAACTATGGCATCCCATACCATGATATTTTGGTGGTGAGTGGCCCGTGCCATGCCGAAGAGGTAGCTTTAGAAAAATTGTCGTACTTAACCATTGCCTGTACCGAGGTTGCACAAGCCGGTACATTCGCTTCTTTTTTGAATACCCGATACATTAAAACAAATGTATCCGATGATATTTTCGGTACCGAATATGCTGCGGTTTTAAAAAACATCTATGCGGTGGCCAGCGGAATTTGCCATGGTATAGGTTATGGCGATAACTTTCAGGCTGTATTGATCAGTAATGCCATCCGAGAAATCAAACGCTTCGTAGATGCCGTACATCCCATTAACCGCGATATTAAAGAGTCTGCATACCTCGGAGATTTATTGGTAACAGCCTATTCGCAATTTAGCCGCAACCGTACTTTTGGCAACATGGTAGGAAAAGGATACACGGTAAAATCGGCTCAGTTAGAAATGAATATGATTGCCGAAGGTTATTATGCGGTAAAATGTATGCATATCAAAAACCAGGCATACAACGTCGATATGCCAATCTGTAAGGCAGTTTATGGTATCCTTTATGAAAACCGTTCACCACATATCGAAATGAAATTACTCGCAGAAAAGCTGAATTAATTTTTCATGGCCCTGTACTAAAGATCGTCGAAAAACTTCTTTTTTTGATACTTTAGGGGCGAAGTTTCCATTTGTAACTTAAACTGACGGTTAAAATAGGAGATGTTTTTGTAACCACTTTCAAAGCAGACATCGAGAATGCTCAAATGTTTCTGCTGCAATAACCTACAGGCGTAGCTGATCCGCAGTTCATTCATAAATTCGGAATGTGTTTTTCGGGTATGCTTTTTAAAGTAGCGGCAAAAGGCTTCTTCCGAAAGATTCGCAATGGATGCAATTTCGCCGAGCGGGATATCCCGCTTAAAGTTATCAAGCAGATAATGATAAACCCTGCTCATCCTTTCCGTATCACGGTGGATGGCATGCGATTTATAATCATAATGAGAAAGCAGTTCGTATTCACTTGATCTGCCAAGCATATTCAGAATAGATATCAGATTTGCCGCCGATTCTGCTTCATCAGCTGTCAACATTTCTTTGATCTTTTGGGTCGCTTTGTCGCGAACCGTTCCCTTGAAACAGACTCCGTGTAACGAACGTTCAAAAAGCCCTTTTATCGCACTAAACTGCGGTTTGTCGAAAAAACCTGCGCCAAACATATCCTCATTAAACTGGATCACTACCTGATGCACGTCTCTATTGTCGGGAAGATGTTTATTATAAAAAGTGTGTGGTAAATTTGGTCCGAAGAAGCAAAGATCGCCTGATGAAAAGGTATCAATACTATCACCAACATACCTTTTACCGCTGCTTTTTAAAACCAGTATCAGTTCATATTCGGGATGGATGTGAAGTGGAAAGTCGTTATATGGAAAAGTTTCTTCCTTGAGTACAAAAAGCTTATCGCCCTTAATAATTGTTTCGGTAAATAATTTCATCTTGTATTGGTCGGATAATAGATTTGGGTTATTTTATAAATTAAGCTTAATAAAAAATCAATTTAGTATCAAAACAGATCAAATGCGCGCAATTATTTTACGATAATGGCCTGTATTTTTGACTAAATTAGTAATATTTGATATAACCAAAAATAAACGATGCGTATTCATATTCAAACTATAGGAAGACTATTTACCCCGGCATTACTTTTTACCGGAATGTTGTGTGTTGCACAAAATAAGAATGTCATAAATACCCACCAGATAGAACCGGTTCAATTAAGTGCAGTAAAAATAAGCGATGGCTTTTGGTCGCCTAAATTAAAGGTTTGGCATAGTAAAACGATTTATGATGTTTTGGATAAACTAGAAGGAAAATATGAACCTGATCTGGATGATATGATTAAAGAAAAGGCCGAACGTGGTAGGACCCGCAATGCATTTTTAAATTTTGATCTTGTTGCCCAGGGGAAAAAGGCAATTGGTACAAGTGACGGTCCGCCGTGGTATGATGGTCTGGTGTACGAAACCCTTAGGGGAGGTGCCGATTTATTGATTTCTTATCCTGATGCCAAACTCGAAAAAAAGATGGATGCGTATATCGACCGTATTGCGGCCGCACAAAATGCTGATCCCGAAGGATATATTAATACCTATACTACCTTAAACAGACAAACACAGCGATGGGGACTGAACGGCGGAGATGACAGATGGCAGCATGACGTATATAATGCCGGGATGTTGGTAGAAGCAGGTATCCACTATTATAACGCTACCGGAAAAACAAAACTTTTGGGGGTTGCGGTAAAAATGGCAAACTATGTAACCAAAGTAATGGGCGATGCACCTAAGCTTAATGTGATACCAGCCCATGCCGGACCCGAAGAAGCATTTTTTAAACTTTATGTATTGTTTAAAACGCATCCTAACCTGAAAACGAAATTGGGTATTTCTGTAAAGGAAGATGATTATCACGCGATCGTTAAATATTGGATTGAAAAGCGCGGTGTTTTTGCCGATGCTGACGGAAGCCGCAAGAGGCAGAGTTTTGGCAGCTACAATCAGGATCATATCCCGGTTTTCGAACAAAAAACAATTGAAGGACACGCGGTACGTGCAACATTACTGGCAACGGCAATAACTGAAGTGGGCGGATATGACCACGATCAAAGGTATTTAAATACAGCCAATCACTATTGGGACAATATGATCGGTAAACGCATGTTCATTACCGGAGGTGAAGGCGCGATTGCCGATGATGAGAAATTTGGCGCAGATTATTTTCTTCCCGAATCTGCTTACCTCGAAACCTGTGCTTCCATCGGCTCTGCTTTTTTTAGCCAGCAGATGAACGCTGTATTCGCCGATGGGAAATATATGGATGAATTTGAACGCGTAATTTACAACAACATGCTGTCGAGTGTTGCCGCAGATGGCCAGCATTACCACTATGAAAACCCTTTGATTTCTAAAGACCGAAAGCGCTGGAACTGGCATAGCTGCCCTTGCTGTCCGCCAATGTTCCTTAAAATGATCGGTGCGTTGCCACAATATATTTATGGGCAAGATGAAAGTACAATCTTTGTCAATCTGTTTATCGGTAGCGATGCAAAACTAAGCCTAAAAAATACAGATGTAGTGATTAAACAGGTTACTTCGTATCCCTGGAAAGGTGGGATACAAGTCAATGTTAATCCAGCCAAATCTACAACCTTTAACATTGCTGTGAGGATTCCAGGTTGGGCAATGGGCAATGAAAATCCCTTTGATTTATACCATTCGAACGTTAAGGAGCAGATAAGTTTAAAAGTTAATGGTCATGCAGTCGAGGTAAAGCCTACAAATGGTTACGTATCCATAAACCGCAAGTGGAAAAAAGGTGATATCATCGAACTTGATCTTCCTGTAGAACCGAGGCTGGTGGTACCAAATGAGTTGGTAAAAACCATTAGTGGGAAAACGGCAATTGCAGCTGGCCCCCTGGTTTATGCCTTAGAAGGTGTAGACAACGGCGGGATAGATGGATTTCATTTAACAGGTAATTCAATGCTGACACCTCAATTCAAATCTGAAATTGCAAATGGTGTGAATGTGATTTCTGGTAAAATGACGGATAATCTTAAAGAGGTAAATTTTACCGCTATCCCATTTTATGCCATTGGTAACCGTGGCGTATATCCCTATAAAGTTTGGTTGGAAAAATAATCTGTAGCTATAGCCTTCACGAGGAAAAAATATAATGAATAAATTTAACTGTCCTTCCGTACTGAAAACCGTTTTTGCGATTGCAGTACTGGGATTTTGTGCCCCGGCGAGATTATTTTCGCAAAATACCACGATCAAGATCAATGCTGATAAGATTGAGAACAAAATCAGCCCACTTATTTATGGTTCAAATATCGAAGATGTAAACCACGAAATTTATGGCGGTTTCTATGACCAACGTATTTTCGGCGAAAGTTTTGAAGAACCAAATACAGCTGTAAATTTTAACCAATGGCGTAAGTATTCGGGTTTTTGGACAGGAGAGCAGGGTGTCGTTTCGATAAGGCCAGGTAGGAATACACAAAGCATTGTACTGATGAATGGCGTGCATCACGTTGGCGTGGAGCCCGATCATAGCGCAAAGCTCATCTATGAGCCTAAAATGATTGCTGATGGAGAGGTTGAAGCCGAAATCAGATTTACAAATAAAGGTGATGCTGGAGGATTAATTTTTCGTGTTTCGAACGAAGGGGTAGGAGATGATGCCTTTGATGGTTATGAAGTGAGTTTGGCTGCCGATGGTAAAAAAATAACACTTGGTAAACACCAGCAAAACTTTAAGCTGTTAAAAGAAACAGCGGTTAGTTTCTCGCCACAGGATTGGAATAAGGTACGGGTGCTTTTAACAGGTAAACAGATCGATGTTTCGTTAAACGGTAAAAAAGTGCTTTCGTTTATCGATGAAGACAGGCCTATCCTGTCGGGTAAGATCGGTTTACGTACCTGGAAATCGGATATGGAATTCAGAAATATTGATCTATCAGATCAAGAGGGAAGCCAGCGGTTAAAACTGGTTAACCCGGCAAATGAAGAAATGAGCTATAACTGGGATTTGATCAATAGCAAAAATGCCAGGGCGGGCTTTAAACTTGATACCACATCAGCTTACAATGGCAAAAATTCGCAGGTGATCAATTTTATCAGTGGGGTAGGTAAAATTGGCATAACCAACCGAAGTCTAAACCGCTGGGGCATTGCCGTAAAAAAGAATCAGTTATTCCAGGGAAGAGTATATCTTAAAGGGGTTACAGCAGGACCAGTTACAATCGCGTTAGAAAATAGCGATGGAAGCAAAACCTATGCACAGTATAAGGTTAATGGTGTTGGAAAGGACTGGAAGAAATGTGCGTTTAACCTTACCACAAATACAGCAGATGCGCATGCCCGCTTAGCCATTTATCTTAGTGCTAAAGGAAAACTGTGGATCGATCAGGTGGTATTAATGGGGACTGGAACAGAGCAGTTTAAAGGATTGCCAATAAGGGACGACATTGGAAAAATGCTGGTTTCGCAAGGGTTAACTTTTTTACGCTATGCCGGAACAATGGTAAATGCACCAGACTATAAGTTCAAGAATATGATTGGTGATCCTGATCAAAGGGCGCCCTATCGCGGTCATTGGAACTGGTATACCTCAAATGGCTTTGGGATAGAAGAGTTTCTCAGATTTTGTGAGCAGACGAAAATAACACCTTGTTTTGCAGTTAATATTTATGAAACGCCCGAAGATATGGCCGATATGGTAGAATATCTCAATGGCGATGTGAAAACCGTGTGGGGCGCAAAACGGGCCAGCAACGGCCATCCCAAGCCTTATGGCGTTAAATACATCGAAATTGGCAATGAAGAGGTAATATTTAACGGAGATAGCAAAGCTGCTTACGAAGAATATGTTCAGCGTTTTAAGGTATTGAATAATGCAATGCACCAAAAGGATGCTTCCCTGAAATTCGTGAGTGCGGCTTGGTGGCGACCCGACTCGCCAAACATGGAATATGTTTTTAAGGAATTAAACGGTAAGGCCGATTACTGGGATCTTCATGTTGGCGGCGACGATCCCTCAGCAGGTGTGGAAACCGACAGGCAATTGAGCGGCATGTTGGCCAGTTTTAGAAAATGGGATCCCGATACCAAAATGAAAATTGCCGTTTTTGAAGAGAATGGAAGTAAACACGGTATACAACGCGCCCTTGGCCACGCTACAAATATGAATGCCATCAGAAAGCATAGCGAAGATGTATTAACTTCAAGTCCGGCTAATGCCTTACAGCCCGACCGGCAAAACGATAATGACTGGGACCAGGGACAGATTTTTTTTACATCAGATCAGGCTTGGGGCATGCCACCCTATTATGCACAAAAAATGCAGGCAGAAAGTCACTTGCCCTTGCGGATCAACACATCAGTCAATGGAGCACTGGATGTAAGCGCTGCAAAAAGTGAAAATGGAAAAACATTGATTTTGTATGTGGTGAATACTACAGCAAATGCGATAAATGCTTACCTTGAATTTGCTGGTTTTGAAAATAGAAATAATGAGGTCAGGGTTTCAACATTATCAGGAAACCTGGATGCTTATAACACCGTAAGAAATCAAAAAGAATACCAGACACAATATTCGAAAATTACCTTGTCTGCCAATAGCCCCGGGTATAAATTCCTGCCTTTTTCGTACACCATATTGCATTTTTCAAAAGATTAAATCGCGGCGGTAACTGCTATAAGGAATTATTGGAATTTTATCTACATCGAATTAAAAACAAATCACTTAACTGACTGTTATAGTCTTAAATAAAAATATAGCTGTCATGAAAAAGAAAGTAGTAATGGGTTTATTAACGCTTGCCTTGTTTGGCGGTGCAGCCCTAAATGTAAATGCTCAAGAAAAGAAAAAAACTGAGGTGGGTAAGGCATTAGATCATACAGGAAAAGCAATAGGTAAAGGCGCTAAATCGGTGGGTAATAAAACCGCCGAAGTTGCCGTAAAAGGCGGTTCGAAAGTAGCTGATAAAACCTGGAAGGGTAAAATGGCACCAGATGGAACGGATGTTTACATCAATTCAAAAAATGAAAAATATTATGTAAACTCTAAAGGTGCTAAAATCTGGTTAAAACCTAGTCAGATTAAAAACAGACCTGAGCCTAAAAAATAATATAAAAAAACCCGATGACATTCATCGGGTTTTTTTATGCAATCAGTTGATGTAAAAGTTATTATTTTATTAAATCTTTAAGGTATAAATGCTATTGAGGTACTGACTGTTAATGTTCGGAATTTCTTTAGGTGCATCAACTTTATCGATCAGTAATTTTTCAACCGCGCGATCATTCACTTTTAAGTTAAGCTCATAAAGCTTCTCGCCAAGTTTAAGATAAAATGTATTTTCAATACTCTTGGCCCGAAGCCCTATTTCATTTGAAAAGAGCTGATAATAATCCATTTTTAAGTTATCGGTATATGTAAATGGCTGGCGGATATCAAAACTGATCTGTGTAATTACATTGTTTGCATCCTTCGAATAAAGCTGTATCTGACTTTTATTAAAGTAACCTGCAGTTTTAGGATTTAGCAGATCTACAGCTGCACTATTTTTAATCACCAGGCCTAAAGTGGTATCGTAACTAATTGGCGAACAGGCACAGAGTGCATCATCCGTTATTTTTTTACATCCTAAGTTGGCAATAAAGATCACCATGAGCACGATTAGCGTTTTTTTCATCTGAATATTTTGTTTAAAGAAGATGAAGCGTTAAATGATTAATGATAACAGCTTTATATCTGGTTTTTAGCTTAAACGCATATGGAGCCGGATTCGCTACAATACATCACTTAAATCTGTATATAGCAAAAAAGCCCGGAAATATTGTTCCCGGGCCTTAATATTTTTTAACGTTTTTAAACTATTGTTCCGTACAGGTCGAAATCTTCAGCCCTGTCGATTTTTACATTCACAAAACTTCCGTTAGCGGCATAACCCGTAGCTGCATCAATCAAAACTTCATTATCAACCTCAGGCGAATCAAATTCGGTTCTGCCTACAAAGAAACCGCCTTCTTTTTTATCCACCAGTACTTTAAAGGTTTTACCTACTTTGTCCTGGTTAATATCGAAAGAAATACCTTGTTGAATTTCCATGATATCATCTACACGTTGTTGTTTTACTTCATCAGGAATATCATCAACTAAAGTATGGGCATGTGTTTTTTCTTCGTGTGAATAAGTGAAACATCCTAAACGGTCGAATTTAGTTTCGGCAACCCATTCTTTCATTTCTTCGAAATCGTGTTCTGTTTCGCCTGGATAACCACAGATTAAAGTAGTACGCATAGCGATATTTGGTACTTTATCCCTGATCTGGTTTACTAAATCGATGGTTTTTTGTTTGGTTGTGCCACGGCGCATTGATTTTAACATGTTATCTGTGATGTGCTGCAATGGCATATCCAGATATTTACAGATGTTATCGCGTTCGTTCATGGCATCTAAAATTTCCATTGGGAAACCAGAAGGGTAGGCGTATTGTAAACGGATCCACTCGATACCCGGAACATCTGATAAACGGCGCATCAATTCATCTAACTTACGCACACCATAAAGGTCTAAACCATAATAGGTAAGATCCTGAGCGATCAAAATCAATTCTTTTGTGCCGTTTTTAGCCAAGATCTTAGCTTCATTAACCAATTCTTCCATTGGCTTGCTTAAGTGCTTGCCACGCATTAATGGAATGGCGCAGAAAGAACAAGGGCGGTTACAGCCCTCAGCAATTTTGAAATAGGCGAAATGAGATGGCGTTGTTAACAAACGCTCGCCGATCAGTTCATGTTTGTAATTAGCACCCAGTTCGTGTAATATATTCTGTAGGTCGTTTGTGCCGAAAAAAGCATCAACATTTGTAATTTCTGATTCCAGTTCGGGTTTGTAGCGCTCAGATAAACAACCTGTAACCACTACTTTGCCGATTTTACCGGCTTCTTTCAGTTCGCTGAACTGTAGAATGGTATCAATTGACTCCTGTTTGGCATTATCGATAAAACCGCAGGTATTGATCACCACAATATCGTCTTTACCCATCTTGTCTGATTCGTGCACAACGTTTAAATTGTTGCCACGTAACTGCCCCATCAATACTTCCGAATCGTATATGTTTTTAGAACAACCTAATGTAATGACATTGATTTTAGGCTGTTTGATTGCGCTTTTACTTCTTGCTAATTTGGTATTCATATCAATTTTATTTACACTTTCCTGCGGTATGATTCCACAGATTTAGCGATTCCACAGATTATCATGTGGATATTTTAAAGGATTATACTGATATCCTTTTGACCTCACAACTTGTGTTGCCAAAGTTAATCAATAATCCAGTTTTAATTTTGCTGGCTTTCAAATAAGAGATAAGCTGGTTTGAAATAATTTAGGTTGGTATCCAGTTACTGGTTTTAGCTCCACTATTACTTTTTGTTCTACTACTCAATCACATCTAAACTTGCCGATCATTTGATCTTCAAACATCACTATAAACTCTTTCTCAATATCAAACTTCAATCCAGCTTGTTGAAGTTTAATTTTAAATGCGTTTACATAAATTTTCTCTAAGAAGCCTGGACCCAACTGCGTGTGGACACTGTAGCAACAACCGATTATAATTTTGGTAAGCTCATGATTTTCATATTCTTCCATTATGGAAATTAATAAAAATCTGTGTAATCCTGTAATCTGTGAAATCAACCACGAAGTGAACCTGAGACTTAAATACTCTATGGAATCAACCCACTCCCACGAAGTGTTATTTAAACAAACTGTTCACAAACTCTTTCTTGTCAAAAAGCTGTAAGTCGCCTATTTTTTCTCCTACACCAATATATTTAACCGGTATCCTGAACTGATCTGAAATTCCAATTACCACACCACCTTTTGCTGTCCCATCTAACTTTGTAATGGCCAAGGCGTTTACATCGGTAGCTTCGGTAAACTGTTTACACTGTTCAAAGGCATTTTGTCCGGTTGAAGCATCCAGTACCAGCAGGATTTCGTGCGGCGCATTCGGTACAACCTTTTGCATCACCTGTTTAATTTTGCCCAGCTCGTTCATTAAGCCGATTTTGTTGTGTAAACGTCCGGCAGTATCGATAATCACTACATCTTCGCCGTTGGCAACCGCCGATTGTAGGGTATCAAAAGCTACTGAAGCAGGATCTGAGCCCATGGCCTGTGCAACCACTCTTACCCCAACACGTTCGCCCCAAAGTTTTATCTGATCAACAGCTGCGGCCCTAAAAGTATCGGCAGCACCTAAAACAACTTTAAGTCCAGATTCTTTCAGTTTATGCGCCAGTTTTCCGATCGTAGTGGTTTTACCTACGCCATTTACACCAACCACCATAATTACATATGGTTTATGATCGCCGTATTCGAACTGGCGGAAATCGTTGCTATTGTTTTCCGACAAAAGCAACTGGATCTCATCACGGAGTATAAAGTTTAGCTCAGGAGTATTGAGATATTTGTCTTTGGCT
>Ga0163161_10000751_pt1 | contig 25519 bp, 19 predicted proteins | sample S45metaG_FD_129847 | JGI IMG/M metagenome (GOLD analysis project Ga0163161, IMG submission 129847) | Switchgrass rhizosphere microbial communities from Kellogg Biological Station, Michigan, USA - S4-5 metaG | ecosystem: Host-associated > Plants > Roots > Rhizosphere > Soil | place: USA... | reverse complement strand
GTTTGGGACTGCAAAGGTAGCAATCTTTATGTTATTCGCAAATTTTATTTTATCTTTTTTGCTTTTTTATTTCCGCTGCTTTCGCTCCGCTTTAATATAGATAACACCTTGCTAAACCTCTCTTCAAATCATCCTCACTCTCCTTTTCTGCTGTCCCCTTCCTTCCGAAGCGGGATGCAAAAGTAGAAAAAAAATCCCTCTCTCCAAACATATTCACACTAATATTTCAAGCATTTCTATAACTCCCTTATTTTCAATTATAAAAACTTGAAATAAAAAGAGCGACAGACTAAAGATCGGGGTTTACCCAATCCAATACCATTATAAATTCAGATAAATCAATGAAACAAATGACTATTTATCTTTTGGCTTTGTAGTATCTGTCAAGGCTGCTGTAGCCCCAACAACCCCAACTACCGCAGTTAAAGCAATAACCTTCCCATATCCCGTCGTTTTACTGTTATAAAAAACATCCGAACGGTCTCCCATATAGAATTCCGTGCTCTTTGGGCTCCTTGCTGTCTGTATTGACTCCGAGATATAGAATTCCTGATGGGATGGAATCATTTTTGATTCTTTACCTTTATCAATATAAATTGTCAAGTAACTTCTAAAAACCAATGGCGAATTATCTTTCGTGAATGCTGCAGATTTAACATAAAAAGATTCATCTCCTTTTTTAAATAAGCAAGCCGCTTTTGAAACACATTATCAGAAACTGATAAGAAATTATCAGTAACATTCAGAAGCACTTTATCTATCATGGCATGCGGCGGAATAAAACTAGACTCTTCAGGTAAAGTTGCGCTTGCATCCAATGTTCCTGTACTATAATTCAAGTTAGAAAAGAGCAGATCTTTTGAACTCTCGAACGAGCCATCTATCTTAATTTTATTGCCCATGTAATTTATTGCCTGGTCCTTCACAATTAAAGAAGATCGTTTCCAATCAATATATAAAGGATCATTCAGTTTATTTTTGATTTGAATCCTCAAAGGCGCATTTTGCCCATTAAACCTGTACACAATGGCCAGGGTATCATTTTCAAAAATAAAATCGCCAGAGTTCAGATCTTTTTTAGTTGTTGTAGAGCTTACTGTATTGATCTGATATTTAGAACAGGAAGCAAGCAGGCAAGCTAGGCCGCAAAAGAGAAGTAATTTTTCATGATATGGTTTATTTATGTGTATTAATAAGAGAATATAAACCTCCCAAAAATGTTTTTTCCAAAATGATAAAGAAGTTACAAATCCTATTCCTACAAAAAAAGGCAACCTCTTAACGGGTTGCCTTTTTAAATGAATAAAACCTTAATCTAAATTATGGAGCAGGTGTAATCGTAGTTTTACCCCACCATACCGGAGTATAAATAGGCACGTTACCTGGGAAATTTAAATTTGAGGTCGCCTCACTGTTTGGATATAACATACGAAGAGGAAGTCTTCCAGCACCAATTGTAGAGGCAACTGACCTAATTAGGAAATTAGGATATCCTGTTCTTCTATACTCATTCCAAGACTCAAATCCCTGAAAACCACACATCGCATAGTATTTCTGAGTAATGATTGCCTTAACCTTCAACTCCACTGTTGATGCAGCATCAAATGCAACCTGTCCATCTTGAGCATTTGTAAAATATGTAGTTGCATCACCGGCACTTAAACCAGTTGCAACAAAACTAGCCGTTACACCACTTTTAGCAAGTGCAATGAAATCACCTGATGCCCATCCTCTAGCTACAGCTTCAGCCTGTAAAAAATAACTTTCTGCGGCAGAGATTAATTTTACAGGTGCAGTTGCCGAAGAAGCGTTGGTCCAGTTTGCGCCTACCAAACCCGAAGGATAAGAAACTATAGTTGACGATTCTGACGCGTAACTTCCTTGTTTTATCGAATTTAATGCACTTTGATTTGGAAGCATCTCATAAAACTTGCCCAATCGGGGATCATTGTTGTTTTTAAACGCATTGAAAGCAGTTGAGCTAGCCACAACATTCTGTACCCCCAGTGCAACCATCTCATTGTACATTGGATTTTGATTTCCTCCAACCGTCGAATATTTGATGGCAGCATCAATGGTCAGGAATTTAGCACCAGAAGCATACAACGCTTTAACTCCAGCCTCAGCCTTGGCTGGATTTACACCTGCTAACCTTAAATAAGCCCTAAGCTTCAAAGTATTGGCAAACTCTGTCCAATAGAATATGATATTAGTAGGCGTACTTACAGCAGGGTCTGTTTTTCTACCCCCAAAAACAAGATCCTGTGCACCTGGATCAACTGAGTTTATGGCTAAAAGAACCTTGCCTCTATCGATATAATTAAAGATGCTATCATAAACCAACTCCTGTTTATCATATTTTGGACTACCAAAACCATTACCTTGAAGAGCCTGACTTAGAGGAACATCACCAAAAGCATCGGTTGTTAATTGATAGGTATATGCTTTCATTATATAGGCAATACCTTTAGTAAACTCCAAGCCAGATCCTGGATTTTTAATAATCAAATCCGCATTAATTAAACCATTGCGATATAAAGTCAGCCAAGGCCGGTCAAATGAAGTATTCGTTAAATTATATTGATCAATGGTTTTATATTGGGAAGAACTTGGGCTTTGTGTCCAATACTGAGCCCACATATTCCCATACACCTGGAATGCATTTCCTACAATTTGTCCGGCAGATGCTTGCACAGTAGGTAACAGCAAACTAGGATCAGCAGAATCTGGATTATTGGGATTTTGATTAATATCCAGGAATTTTTTACACCCCGTCATACCCACCACTCCCATAAGTGTTAAAAGGAGTAATCTCTTAGGATTAAAAATATTTTTTGTTCTCATGTCTATTGAGTGTTTTATTAAAATGAAACTTTTAGGTTAATGCCATAATTACGTACAGATGGCTGCGCTGTAAAGTCAAAACCTTGAAGGTTTCCTGCACCAGCAGAGTTAATTTCCGGATCAGCCCATTGATTTGATTTAGGCGTCCAAATGAACAAGTTGTTCCCATAAACCCCTACAGCAAAAGAACCAAATGGTGTACGTTTTAATTGCTCTTTAGTAAAAGTATAAGAAAGACTCGCAGAACGTAATTTCACAAATGACCCATCTACGATATTGGTTCCAGCAGGTCTTGATCCTGTATAATAGTCCTGTTTAATAAAACCAACTGTTGTGTTTGGAATATAATTACCGCCCGCATCTTGAATTACAGAATTTGGATAAATTGCACCAAACCGATTTCCTCCCGTCTCAGCTGAAACCCCAGCAAAAGCAGTTATGTCTTTAGTTCGCGAGAAGAACATCCCACCTTGTTTTGTATCAAAAAGCACATTTAAACTTACATGCTTGTAACGGAAATTAGTCCCCAAAGAAGCTTGATATTTAGGGTTGTAGTTTCCAACATACTGAGCTGTCGTAGTCGGTATAGGCATCCCTGTTTCATTGTCAACGATTACTCTACCTTGATTATCTGTCATATTCGTTACAGCGTAGAACTCACCATATGGCCTTCCTACTGCAGCAACCGCAGTCATTCCAGAGAATCCGCCTATCGAAATCTGATTTACACCAGGCATTAGCGACAGTACTTTATTATTGTTTTTGGTATAAGATCCGAACATTTCCCAAGTTATATCAGAAGATTTAATAATTGTTCCTCTTAAACTCAACTCAACACCTTTATTCTGAACCTCACCAGCATTCACCACGCTAAAACCATAACCTGTAGAGTTCGGAATAGGAATACTCAGGATCTGATCTTTTGAATTACTTTTGTAGTAACTGAAGTCAACAGAAATTCTGTTGTCCAAGAAACCTAATTCTGTTCCTATCTCAAAAGCAGCCGTTTTTTCTGGTTTTAGGTTAATATTACCCAACGTTGTACCAGCCGTCAGAGCTGCTACGTTTCCAAAAGGGAATACAGTGCTACCAAAACTTCCATTAACAGTAGCTTTGGAAAAAGTAGTCAGCAACTGATATGGATCAGTATCATTACCTACTTGTGCCCAGCTTGATCTTAATTTACCATAGCTTAGAATGTTGTTTATTGAAGAGTTTTTCAACAATTCGGTAAAGACAAATGACCCACTTACACTAGGGTAAAAGAAAGAATTATTATTGATAGGTAAAGTAGAAGACCAGTCATTTCTGGCAGTTGCTTCTAAAAACAGGAAGTTTTTATAAGACAAGTTTAAATCTGCGTATAAACCAATTAACCTTCTCTTAGTAATCTGATCTGTGATTATATTTATCGGTCCGTTACTATTGTTCAAATTATACCATCCTGGTACAACCAAACCTCCTGAAGAATTGGTTGCAGTAGAAAGGCTGTTTGTCTGTCTCTGACGGATGTTATTACCGATCATCAAAGATCCTTCAAAATCATCATTGAATTTATGTGTTGCCGAGATCATCAAATCATGAACCAATTCGGTAACGTTGAACTGATCAATTTGATAGCCACCAGCATTTGTGCGGGCATTGTTTCCTGGATATTGATCTTTTGACTCATCTCCATCAATAAAAGAAAACTTAGGGGCAAGGGTGCGACGCCTGTCTGAATAAGTATCAATACCAATCCGCTCCTTAACATTTAACCAGCTATATGGATTATAGCCAATATTAAAGTTACCTGTTACGCGGCTTACATCATTTAAGTTTTTATAATTTTGTAGGATCCAGTATGGATTTTGAGTATATGTACCATAATATCCATACAGATTCGGATGTTTTATACCTTTAGCATCGGTAAATCCATAACCATTATATTTATTGTTTAAGTCAGACAAAGATGGCAAATCTATATCTCTAGGCGTCTGCAATACGTTGTTATACACAGAAGCCGCTCCCTGTCCACCTCCAACTTCGTTTGCATCAATCCTGGTATAGTTAAAAGACACTCCAGCCGTAAACTTATTACTGAATTCTGTTGTACCATTAAACCTTACACCATATTTATTGAATTGATCATAGTTACCCGGAAAAACACCGTTAGAATTTAGAGAGTTTAATCCAAGGAAATAAGTTGTTTTATCACCACCTCCAGAAAAACTTAAATTATTATCAGACGCAAACCCAGTAGTAAAGAAATCCTTTACATTGTTTTTAACTGCTGAATATGGTTTTGTTTGACGAACGCCGTCGATCATTTGGCCCCATGGCAGAATCTCACCAGTAAAAGGCGCACCCCAACTTCCGTTTTCCCGGTAATCGATTGTATAAGTTTCCGGTTTTCCATTTGCAGGTTTCTTGTCATAATAACCTTGTCCATACTCATTTTGATAATCTGGTAACTTCAAAACATTAGAAAAGGTATTTGAAGTTGTAAAGGTAATTGACATTTTATCTGACTTTGAACCAGTTTTAGTTGTGATCACCAAGGCACCGTTAGATGCGCGTGAGCCATAAAGTGCAGCCGCCGCCGGACCTTTCAGCACCGTAACCGAAGCAATATCATCTGGCGCAAGGTCATTACCCCTATTACCAAAATCAACACTAGACAATACCGAAGCACCTCCAATTACACTTGAGTTATCAATCGGAACACCATCCACAACAATCAAGGCCTGATTAGAACCAGAAATAGAAGAGCCTCCGCGTAATACCACCCTTGATGAACTACCAGGAGTACTTGAGCTAGATGTTACGTTAATACCCGCAACTTTACCAGCTAAAGAGCTGATTACACTTGGGCTACCACCCTGTACCAACTCTTCATTTTTAATCGTTGGCGCAGAATAACCTAAGGTTCGTTTTTCACGTTTTATCGCATTAGCCGTTACAATAACCTCACCAAGGCTTTTTGCGTCAGACTCTAAAGAAACGTTAATTACATTTCCAGCTGCAACAGTCCTTGAATGAGAAAGATAACCTATTGAAGAGAATTCTATTACAGCTCCAGACTCAGAAACACTAATAGAGAATTTACCATCGGAACCAGTCATTGTTCCGGTTTTGGTACCTTTAACTTTTACACTTACACCAGGTAATGGCAAGCCATCTTCTTTCCCTGTAACTGTACCAGTAATCGTCCGTTGTTGTGCCATTGCAGAAACCGCAAAAAGCATAAACACGAACAAACTTTGTAGAAGTTTTTTCATGAATTTTTAAATTTAGGTGAATAATAATCGCCTAATATATTCGTTTATTCAAACTCCCACAAATATTTTTTAACATAATTTAACAATTCTTTAATGTGAACCGAGATTTATTTCGGTTTCAACCGACAAAAACAATGCCTGCATAGCATTCACGATAGTTTCTAATAAAATCATACACAATAAGATTATCTTTTAAAATTCCCTGTCAAAATTTCGATATCGAATAAATTCGATGTTACTAATTTCAAACACAAAAGGCACCTCCTTTTCAGGAAGTGCCTCTGTTATTTTCGGTCTAAACGATTAATTAGTGATCGTCATCCGGGAACTTAGTCCTGTGGTAGCCAGAAAACTTAAAAACTGTTCCGGGTTGATCGGAAAACTCCGCGCTAAAAGAAATCGCATCAGTTTTTTGTTTGGAAACCGGACCAATTGCTCCATCTGTTATTACTTTTCCGCCAGTGATTGTAATTGTCAACGTAGGATCATTATATCCGCTATTTTCAACATTTGCAACTTTGGTTACAGAAAAAGTCTGGTCAGCTGTATTCACATTTACCCTTGCTTTAACCAACTGGGCTGGAGCATCATTCGTTCCCCAAAAGTTCGTTAGATCGAGCCACATTTTTGATGTAGAATTATCGGCGGTATTATTTGTAACCACCTTATAATAGCTACCGGTTCCGTCAGCTTGCACCCACCATTCCCCAGACATGGTCTGCACGGAAGTTCCTCCAATAGGTTCATCTTTCTTACAGGCAGAAAGACCTAAAACCAAAAGTGTAAGCATATATATATATTTTCTCATTTTATTTTGAATTAATTGTCAATCCTTATTTTTTAACCCACTTCCTTACAGAATTATTAATTCCCTGCTCGGGTATAGTGGCAACATATTGTAGATTTCCATTAGCATCAAGTGTGCCGGTACCACTCAATGTACCAAAGCCGTTTGTTTGGGAAGGAATAATAATGTTCTTACCATCTATCGAGATTAGGTATGCCGATATAGTGGTTGCAGCAGACCAAATATTACTGGCTTGAAAAAAACCTGGAGCCAGCATTGAAACCGTCGAAGTTGTACCTCCTGCCGCATAATTATAATCACCGGCTATAGTTGCCCCAGCAACAACAGCTGAGGGCAAAACAGCGACCTTTCTAACAGCAGTACCAGCAAAACCATCTTTATTTACCGCAGAATAAGTCACATCATAGAGACCAGCAACACCTGTGTTTACCGAGCCGGATACCGTTACTTTTAAGTCATTTGACCCTTCTTTCGCTGTAGCTCCTGGATCCGTAAAACTCTGGCCTTTTATAATCGACATAAAAGGATCGCCGTTAATAGTAAAAGTCGGATAATTGGTAATCTTGGAAATTCCAACCGTTCCCTCGGGATAATTAAAGGAGTCCTTTTTGCAGGAAAACATCCCCATGCATAAAAACCCTATTGCTATTATATTTAAATATCTTTTCATGATTTGATTCAATTTTAATAATAAAATCTTTATTTACCCCACCAAACCTTCGCTGTAATTGGAACCTCAGGAGGCGTATTGCTGTTTCTCTCCCTGGATGAAGCAGGCCAAACCAGCCTCTTAGGAAAGTTACCTTGTCCGGTAACTCCATTCTTACTGTAAACCCATTGACCGGGAATATAACCAGTTGAAGTGGAGTACACTGAACTGGTTTTTGGATAGCCGGTTCTTTGTTGCTCAAAAAAGCCTTCTAAAGCATGAGAACCAAATAAGGAAGCCCACTTTTGAACGATGATTTGCTCCAGCTTCTGCTCAAATGTTCCAGCTGAATTATATGCATACGCTCCACCAGGTGCCAAAAGAGCTGTTGCATCGCTTCCGGTTTGTGCAAAGGCCGCTTTCACTCCATCATCATACATAGTCTTAGCTCCTGCTCCACCAAAATACCTTTCCAAAGCCTCCGCCTGCATAAAATAAGACTCAGCAGCAGAAATAAACCAAACCGGATCGGAAGCACTTTGAGCAATGACTGTAGAATTTGCATAGGTAGGTTGTTCCTGTGCAGAAGCCGCAAAGTCACCCTGGTTCATTGGAATCGGAGATAAAGTTCCATAGTAAGCTTGCCTCCTTGGATCCGCATTTTGAACCAACCAGCTTGAAAGCGTTTTACTAGCCCGAAGGTTTGTTGAAATATTTAACCTCCTTACATTATACTCATAAAAAGGGTTACTATTATTAGGGGTACCTTCAAATTTAGCGATACCTGCATTTGTTACCAGAAAATTAGCACCGTCCTGGTAAAGTTTTGTAATACCTGCCTGCGCTTCAGCAGGTTTTGCATTAACCATCCTCAAATACATTTTTAATTTTAAGGTGTTCGCTAATTTGACCCATAAAGACATGTCACCACCGAAAATGAAATCGCCTTTCTTTTGATCTGCGGTTAAAGGAATACTGGTGAAATCTTTAGCTAAGGCATCATTAAGCTCCTTTAGCAAGCCTTCATAAATGGCATAACCATCATCAAATTTTGGCTGTAAATTCGCTGCGCCCTGAAAAGCTTCGGTATAAGGGACTTTGTCATATAAATCCACCAATACCTGATAAGTATATGCCCTCATAACCGTGCACATCAGATTATATCGCCAATCGCTCTTACTTTTTGAGATTTTAAGTGCCAGGTAGTAATCATTTAATGCCCCAGCAAAAAGCTCATCATAAGCCCCGTTAAAATCGGTTCGGGTCAGATTGTAAGTATCCATTGTCTTAAACTGATTGGAAGCAAAAGACTGGGTCCAGAATTGCGACCATATACCCCCAAGAATTGCCAGATCCCCCCCAACCCTTCCAGCGGTAGACATCACTCCAGAAGGAAAAAGAACCTCTGGTGATGCTTTCTCTATCTGAGGATTATTCGGATCAACGTTCACATCTAAAGTCTTTTTGCACCCAAAGGTTAAAAAGAGGATTGCTGATAAAACCAGCGGTTTATAAGATATATTAAGTTTTTTCATGGTTTCAAAAAATTAAAATGTAACTCTTAAAGACGCTCCAAAGAATCTCACCGGAGGAGCAGTTCTAAACTCACCAAATTCACCCGCTAAATCACTTCCCTGATTTGAAACTTCGGGATCGATTGTCTTATTCGAGTTCGGTAACCATGTAACCAGATTACGACCAAAAACAGAAACAACAGCTCTTTCGGCCATAATTTTGCCAACAATAGATTTTGGCAAGCTATAGCTCAAGGTAACCTCTCTAAGTTTCAGGAAACTCTTATCCAAAATCCGGTTGTTGTATACCAGCGCTTTATTTGTCGTTGGATAATAGTAGTCATCTATTTTTGATTCGCTAATGGCTGTAGTATTCTCCTGATATCTTATAAAGTTACCGTTAGCATCCGTGATTTTCTGAACGGAGTTTGGAACAATAAAAGGTCTGCGGTCGTTATAAGTTGTTTTCTCATCAGCACCAACAAAATTCAACAAATCTGCCGTTCCTGAATAGAACACACCACCTTTACGCCAGTCAAAAGTAAATCCTAAGCTAAAGTTCTTGTAACTGAACGTATTGCTTAAGCCCATTACAAAATCCCGCTGTATATTCCCATACGATTTATTTGCAGCTGCAACAACAGGAAAGCCGGTGGCATCAACTACAATTTTGCCATCTGGAGAATACTCCGGACCTGGAGCCTCAAACACGCCCAGGGGCTGACCTTTGATAGCCACAAGATTTGCTTCATAGGCATTGTTAATGATCACTTTTTCAAGGCCTCCCGGAAGCTCCAACACTTTGTTACGTTCTTTGGTATAAGTATAGGTTAAGTTCCAGTTAAAATCTTTTGTCTGTATCGGTTTAAGGGTTAATGCAGCCTCAATACCTCGTACACGCACTTTACCAAAGTTCAGGATCTGAAATTGATACCCTGTTGATGGATCAATTGGTACCGGAAGAATCTGGTCATTTCTATCTTTGTTATAATAGGTCAGATCCAAGGCAATACGATCATTGAGGAATCGAATGTCACCACCAAATTCATATTCCTTCACACGCTCTGGTTTCAGATTTGGATTATTAATAGTATTTGAAACCGAATATCCAGCAACACCTGCAACAGGGAAACGAATATTTCCAAAGCCCAAAGGAACATTTGTTGCATTTAATACATCGAAAATTCTATACGGATCGGTATCACTACCTGTCTCTCCATAACTAGCTCTTAGTTTCAAGAAACTAATTGGTGTGCTCTTTAAATCCATAGCATCAGACGCGACATATGCCAAACTTGCAGCCGGATAGAAGTAACTGTTCTTCCCGGAAGCCAAAGTAGAAGTCCAGTCATTTCTTGCGGTAAGGGTTAAATATAAATAGTTCTTGTAACCTAATGTTGCTTGCGCATACGCGCCAAATAACCTTCTATGTCGTTCAGTCTCTGTACTTGTAGGTTTGTTTGCTGAGTTCGCAAGGTTGTAAAAGCCAGGAATGGCCAAATCCTCAACAGCAGTAGTTAAAAACCTTGAACCTCTGTCGTTATAAGTTACACCAACCAATCCGTCCAGATCAAAGTCAGAAAAGGTCTTTTTAAAGATCGCGTTGAATTTCGAATCCCATTCAAATGTCTTAATCGACTCTTCAACAACGTTACCAACATCTTTAGCCCTCGACTGACCTTCAACATTCCCTCCGTCATTGTAACTTCCCGGGCTTGGTGCATTTTTATTATGCCATTGCCTGTCACCAGAATTGTCTACATCCATACCTTGTTGAAATTGAAAACTTAACCAGTCATTTGCCTTTAAGGTCATGTTTACGTTTCCATAAATGCGGTCACTTTTATAACGACTTCCATTTTCATAGATAGAATAATAAGGGTTCTCAGCATATGGAGTAAAGTAGTTGTCCACATTAAAGAATTTATTTTTATAATCTCTCAGGTCTTTAATAGGAATATCTGCAGGAATCTGTAAAATATCTTCATAAAAAGAAGAGCCAATACCAGATGGAGCTTGCCCCTGCATTACAAATTTCTGCGTCTTTCCTACATAGTTAATGGATGCATCAATACCGAAATTACCGTACTTAGTTGATCCTTTTAAGGTAACATTGTTCCTTTTATAAGAATCTGCATCCGTTGGTAAATAACCATCACTGAATACGTTTCCATAGGAGAAGTAGAAGGTCGATTTGTCTGTACCCCCGCTTAAAGAGATATTACTGTTCAGTTCATAACCATTGTCGAGTGCACTTCTCACATTGTTTTTAATGAAAGAATATGGTTTTAAAAGCTGAGAATTGTCTACAATAGCGCCCCATGGTCTTAGCACACCATCATATTTAGGACCCCAGTTTCCATTTTCCGAAGGGATAAAAGTTCCATCCCAACCCTGTCCAAAAATAGATTGTGGCTTAAATACCGAAGCAACCTGAGTAATCGTGGTTGCATGAGAAAAATCTACAACCAATTTGCCTGAAGCACCTTTTTTGGTGGTAATAACAATCACACCATTTGAACCTCTTGAACCGTAAAGCGCAGTCGCTGCAGAACCTTTCAAGATACTTAAAGTCTCAATAGAGTTCGGATTAATGTCATTGGCGTTATTACCAAAGTCATAGTTTTCATCAGAGCCCAATGACGAGTTATCCAAAGGCACACCATCAATTACATATAAAGGCTGATTACTTCCAGTAATAGAGGTATATCCCCTTAAAATAATCTTTGTGGAACCACCTGGTGAACCCGAGGAGTTAGAAATGGTAACACCAGCTACTTTTCCCTGTAAACCACCAAGCATGCTTACTGGTGCCGATTTGTTTACTTCATCAGATCTAACTGTAGTCTCCGCATAACCAATGGTCTTTTTTGCCTTGTTGATACCCAAAGCAGTTACCACCACCTCGCCTAAGGTCTTTGAATCTGAAGCAAGGCTAACATTGATCACATTGCCCGAACCAATTGGTACGTTCTGCATCACATACCCAATGGAACTGAAGTTTAATGATTTTGCGTCTGCTGGCACTTTGATTGAGAACTTTCCATCGGAGCTTGTCTGTGTACCTCCAATTCGTCCGCTTACTCTAACACTTACCCCGGGAATGGGAACCCCATCCTCTTTTCCGGTAACTGTACCAGTGATTATTCTGTCTTGCGCCATTGCCGAAGCGGCAACAATAAAGAACATGAACAAACTTAGTAGTAGTTTTTTCATAAATAAATTAAATTTAGGTGAATAATAATGTACTAATCTACCTAAATGCAATTTAGAAATGAAAAAAAAATTAACATTTTTTAACAATTTTAGACGGACGCCCCAAAATCATATTCTCAATTCACCAAAAAAACAGAATTAACAAAAAGCTGTTTCCCACTTTCCCAAAACAATCTAAACAAGACATCACTTCCCAAATACACCACACTACCCCGGCCAATCGGCTGCACGCCGAACAGAAGCCCGTTGTCCAGTTTCCGTTGTACATTCTTTCCTGCCAACCCGGCAACATATCCCCCAGGTTTTAACATCCCGACATTCCAGCCCTCCGTTAGCGGCTCATAAATCTTGTCCTCAGTCATTAATGTATAATAATGATCCAATCCCCAACTCATCGGATGTGACTTATCCAGGCTAACCTTATATATAGCACCAGGAATCGCGTCCTCAAAATCATCCTTTTCCCTATCCTTATAACTGTGCTGTTTTTTCTTATCCACTTTCACCGCCTCTTCCTTCTTTTTAATCTCAAATGGTTTTTTATCCGCAAAAGCGGCAATTGCTCCCTCCATCAAAATCAGTTTACCTCCATTATCTACCCAATCGCCCAGCTTTTCATTCAGATCTTTCGGATAATTACCATCCGGCAGCACCAATACATTGATCTTGTTCAGATCCAAATCCCCAAGATTTTGCACACCAATCATCGATACAGGGTACTTTAACTCCTGATCAAAAAAGGCCCAGACCTCGCCAACCGCAAGCGATGCGGTTTCCGGCCCCGAAACAATCCCCACCTTAGGTACCGTCAACAGGTTATAAGCCGACGACCCAAAATCCCTTCCCTTATCCACAAAGCCGCTCATCACGTACTTTAGCTGGACACCAAACTGATCCGCAATCGACTCTACTTTGGCGCCCACCTGAGGAAAAATTTTCTCATTTTCTCTCCTATATACCAATAAAGTTCCTGGCTTATAGCGCTGACCATCCGAAGTAAAAGCTTCTTCAGCCACCCGCACTTTAATTCCAGACCGTTGCAAAGCCATCAACACCTGCGCATCTTCCATAGAATTCCAGGAAAAAGCCCAGGCATAAGGATCCTTCACCACTTTTCTCGCAACCGTCGCTTCAGCCAGATCTGCATAGCTTCCCTTTATCGGCTCCTTTAGTGCATATGCAGTTAAACCATAAGCATAAGGCAATGCCCAGGCCGTAATATCATAGGTATTAGAATCCGTCACCACTGTAGAAGGTTCAAACAATACACTCGCCAGTACCGCCTTTGGCTGATGCAAATTCAACACCAGATCATTTCGCTCCAGTTTAAAACTCCCGGATTTACGGGTTTCAAAATTAAACCCACTCAACTGCTGCGTTCCCCCAAAAGAAAATTCAATTTGATTTTTGGCCAGCAATCTGGCCAGCTTTTTCAATCTTGGCAAATTATCCGCTTTCACCACATAGCTTTGGTAATTACCCGGAGGCGAAGCAACTGAGCGCTCAAAATAAGCGGCAAATTCCGTCAACAACCTTTCTTTATGCGTAGAAACCGACTCCAAAGTCGCCATACTCGTGGTAAAATGATGCGCAATCCTTTCTTTCAGGGTCAAGGTATCTTTATCTACAGTTACCACAGCCAAACCAGCATTAATTCCCCCCTGTTCATAAGTCATCCCAATCGCACCATTATATAAAGGATAGGTATCCCCATAGGACGGATACAACAAATCAAAGCGCTCTTTGGTAAAATACTGCCAGCCGTTCTGATCAAAATACTTCGCATTGTTTTTTCCCGCAATGACCTGAAACTCCCTTTGCCAGGAATTGATATCCTGATGAACCGGTTCTGCTGCCGGCGCAAAATAATACGGTTCATTATAACTTTGCTCGTGAAAATCTACATGCACTTCAGGCATCCAATCCTGATACAAAGCCAAACGCTGCTGCGTTTCTACTTGTGTCTGCCAGGCCCAATCCCGGTTTAAATCAAAATAATAATGGTTTGAACGCCCTCTTGGCCAGGATTCCATGTGCTCCCTTGCTTCCGGATCCGCATTGGGAACACTCCCAACTACAGAATTAAAAAAATTCACATACCTGTCCCGTCCGTCCGGGTTCAAACAAGGATCTATAATGACCACCGTATTGCTCAACCATTGCTTTACATTTGCGGCAGTACCTTCGGCCAAAGTATATAAGGTCTTCATAGAAGTTTCCGTAGAACTGGCTTCATTGCCATGCACATTATAACTCAGCCAAAGCACCACTGGCTGTTTAGCCAGTTCAAAATCCCTTTTGCCAGCCTTACTCATCAGCAGGTTATTTTTCCGAATTTCCTCCAGTCTGCCTATATTATTTTCAGAAGAAACTACAGCGACCAGGAGCTCTTTCCCTTCATTTGATTTCCCGTAAGAGATCAGCTTTATATTCTTATGTACAGAAGCCACATACTTAAAATAATCCACCACTTTTTGATGCGGCGTAAAATGACTGCCCAGTTTATAGCCTAAAAAATCATCGGGCGATTTGGTTTGAGCCTGAACTGAAACCATTGTGCCAGCCAGTAAAAGAGAGAGAAAAAGATGCTTCATAAGAATAAATATACTCCAAAATACTAAAGATAATTTTTTGTTTGTGATCCATAATGTAATTTTACCTATACATTCAATTCTTTTTTAACCCGCATGTCAAATATCGAATCTCTTTATCAGCACTATTTAACACACAGAACCATTTCTACCGACACCAGGAACATCACCAGGGGCTGCCTGTTTTTTGCCTTAAAGGGGGAACACTTTGACGCGAATACCTTCACTGCACAAGCGCTGGAACAAGGTGCAGCCTATGCCATTATAGACAACCCCAGCTACCAGATCAGTGCACAATGTATTTTAGTAGAAGATGTTTTGACCACCTTGCAGGAACTATCCAAACACCACCGCCAGCAATTAAACATACCAGTTATCGGCTTAACCGGCAGTAATGGAAAAACCACAACAAAAGAATTGATCAATGCCGTACTGAGCCAGAAATACAAAACCTTTGCCACCAAGGGCAATTTAAACAATCATATAGGTGTACCGCTATCCCTGCTCTCTATCCATGACGAAACAGAAATTGCCGTTATAGAAATGGGGGCCAACCACCAGAAAGAAATTGAATTTTTATGCACACTGTCCCAGCCTACCCATGGCCTGATCACCAATGTAGGCATGGCGCATCTGGATGGATTTGGCGGTTTCGAAGGTGTTAAAAAAGGAAAGGCAGAACTGTATGCCTATCTGAAACAGCATGGTGGTTATGCCTTCATTAACCACAACAATCCATATTTAATGGAGATGAGCGCCACAGCTGGCCTGGATAAAATTATTTACTACGGTACTGAAGCAGGAGACCAACACAACAATGCTGTTTCCGGCACCTTAATTAAAGCAGATCCTTTCATCGAGATCAGCTGGACAGGACAAGATGTCTCTGCACACCAGCAAAATGTCAAAGCAAACCTGACGGGTGCCTATAATTTCGAAAATATATTAGCGGCCATTTGCATAGGCCAGTTCTTTGAACTCGATGCAGCAGCAATTAATAATGGTCTGACCAATTATTTCCCAAGCAACAACCGTTCACAGCTCACCAAAACTGAATCCAACACTGTGATCTGCGATTTTTACAACGCCAATCCCAGCAGTATGTCTGCTGCCCTGACCAATATAAAAGGTCTGTCTGCAGAAAATAAAGTGGCTATTATAGGTGATATGTTTGAATTAGGACCGGAATCTCTTGAACAACATGACCTGATCGCCGCAAAAGCAGAACAGGCTGGATTAAATACCCTGGTTTTTATAGGGAAAGATTTTTACGCGTATAAAGACAAATACAAAGGCTACTTCTTTACGACACCGCAGGAAGCCCGTGAATTTTTACAAGCCAATCCAGTAAAAAACAGCCTGGTTTTATTGAAAGGATCAAGAGGAATGGCACTGGAACAGTTGATGCCGCTGTTGTAACCAGCAAAGATTCCTTAATACTTAATTCCTAATATTTGCAATATGAAACCATCATGATTTTTTAAACCACGCAGTGGTATGAATAAATCTGATAGCTTCATCACAATTGAAAATCAAATTATATACAGATGAAAATGATCTTAGAATTCAATTTACCCGAGGACCAGTCGGATGCTAACCGTGCATTGAATGTAAATTCGTTATATTCTGCCATAGTTGATTATAACCAAAAACTTCGCAATATCATTAAGCATTCAGATAATGAGGTCGAAGTTGAAAAAGCTGAGTGGGCCCGAAGGCATCTATTTGAGTCAGTTGGGGGAGATATCACTGGGATTTTTGAGTTCTAAATGATGCTTTCCAGCATCATTTTAATTATACCGTTCTTAACGGTACATTAGAAATTCAATCATTATTTATTCTTGTAGGAGAGCATATTATAATAGCCTATTTCAGATTTTATTAATAAGCATATAGCGACAACTTCGATATAAACTTAAAATCCTTAGTATTATAGGTAAACAATTGCAATTCTGTTTGAATAGCTGTTGCGGCTATCATAGCATCAGCCAGAGCCAGACCATGACTTAACCTATAGGATTGCACTAAATCAATTGCTCTTAAATTTATAGACTCATTAATCAATAGCACGCTGAATCTATTAAGATTCTTACTAATTGTATGTAGATCTGCTTTATTTGTGGCTCCTAATATTAATTCCATTTTTGTAATAGATGAAATTAAAATGTTTTGGAAACCAATATTTTGCTCTAGAATTAGTTTTGTTTTTTGATGGCGTTTTTGGCTAACGTCAAAATAATCTATTAGGACATCTGTATCACAAATTACCTTTTTCTTTGCCATCCAGAACTCCTTAATTGAGCCGCATTTATTCCTTTACCCGTAAATATTTCATGTAATTCAGAAATATCTATAGTTTCATCTCCGGGTATAACAGTAACTCCATTTATATAAATTTCCTCCTTCTTTTTAGAAGGAACCGGCTCAGAGACTGAAAAGCCCAAATACTTCCCTAAGTCCTTTAAGGCCTCAAGAGTTTTGTTGCTTTTATATTTTACAGTAACTTCTTTCATGATGAACCCCTATCGTTTTTATACCTAATGCTTAATACAAAAATACAGAATATTTCCTGCAATAACCACACCTTAAATGTTCTAACTTTTTTTGAATAATTTACGGATTCTTTCTTCTTCAAAAAACTACCCCTGATCCCAATGCGCTCGAATACCGCCTAGGGTCAGGAGGAATGGCAATGGAACAGTTAAATCTTTGCAATTATCGAAAAACACTCAAGCTTGAGCTGCCATCTTCCGCTTCATTTTCATATGCCCTTGTAAAGTCGAACCTTCATACCATTTTTAACGACGCAACTCATTAACATTAATGCGAAGCGTCGCTCCTTTGATATTTTACTAATTTACATCAATAACCAAACAACTACTTAATGGATTATCATCGTAATGCACTCTAAGGGTTTGTTCAAAGAATTTGAGATAAGAATGGATCTCCTCATAAAAAACCCTTTCTCCCATCGTTAACCGTATTGCAGATGCCCGTACAGGAATCATTTTATCATCCACAGATGTCATATGCTCCACCCTATCATGACCAAAAACACGGTTAAAGCTATCACTCAGAAACTGAAACAATTCCGGAATAGCCGGCCAGTTCTCCAGAAAAGATAAAATAGACCTACAGTACTCCTCTAAATAATTCGGGTTGGCCTTACAAGCATCCTTATAATATTCCTTTAAAAAAGGATATAAATGCTGCTCCAGGATTTCGGGCTTTAACTTCCATATATACCTGCCATTAGTCTCTTCGCAATTGAAAAGATCAGGCTTTCCAATAATTGTAGACGCAAACTTATCTTTTGACGTGCCTGTAACTGTTTGTATTGCATCAACAGACACAATATCAGCAGAGAATTCCAGAAAAATTCTTGTTGCTAAATAATCTCCCATTTTAAACTGTTTTTAATTGGTTAAGGATACCAATGTATGTTTTGTAATTTAAAATATCACTATTTACACATTAATTAAATAATAACTGAAAAAATGAAATAAAACTTCTGGATACCCAAGAAACAAACCGAAGAGACTGGCGAACGGATTTTTTATCATCCTGCTCTTCTGGAATACTACACTTGGAACAGAAAAAAATAGTGTTGAAAAATATATTTTATGCGAAGTGTACATATTTAACACCTGAAATGTACATAAATTCTCAAAGCTCCATTTCTGGTTACCACTCCAATATCGATTTTATATAAATTTAAGGAACACGCTAATCACACTATGAAAAGGACAAGAAAAAACACCAGATCTAAAAACGAAGAAAAGCCTAAAGAAGAGGAGATTGATTTCATCAATAACCGGATCCTATTCCTGGTTCCATTACTATTTACCACCATCCTGTTCTGGCCTTTTTCCCTAGCCCACATTCCAGTTATATTGCGCAGGCCGTCCTTTATTCCTGGCTTTGCAACGACGTATATTATATCCTTCCTTTTTTTCTTTTTGATACTATGGGCCAACGACTGGTTAAACCGAAAATACAAATGGGAGGAACAATTTCTTAAGCGCTCTATTCTTCAGTTCTTCATAGGTATAGTAACCCCTATACTATTTGCTATTGTTTTCTCCAAGAGCTATTTTGACCTTCTGGGACTAAATATTATCATGTTGTACAGCCGTCACATCCTGCCTCTGGTGATCTTGTTTACAGTTGGAGCCAATATCATTTTCTGCCTCGTTTATCAAACTAAACTCTTCAAAAAAATGGGAAACATTGCCCAAACAGCACAAGATCAACAATGGCAGGAACAACAAAACTATACACGTTTTTTTATGGTTCCAAATGGCAACAGTCAGGAAAAGATACCAATAGAAGACATCGCCTACGCCTATAAAGATGGCCCCAATACCATTTTAAAAACCCATGACGGACAAAGCAAAATATTATGGCATTCTATAGAAGAACTGCAACCCCAGCTGGATCCAACATTATTCAATAAGATAAGCCGAGCCTATATCATCAGCTGTACAGCAGTAAAAAGCATCGAAAAAACAGAAAATCGCGGATTGCTCCTTACGCTTAGCCCTAAAACGACCAATCGAGTCAAGGTAGGCCGGGAAAAAGCAAACCAGGTTATCAACTGGCTCAGATGCCAAACGGCTCATACACAGTGGCCACCAAGTTAACATCTTCTAGGGCCTTGCCAGGGGGTTGCCAGGCCCCTTCTAGGGCCTCCATAGGGCCACAACTGTAAAGCAATCCTAAAATGACTTTAAAAAGGCGCTCACAATACACTAATAGTACCGAACCAAGTACGTTCTTGGCATGAACTCAGTAATAACAACATTAATTTAAAACAGGAAAACAATGGGAAAACTAGACAACGGTATCCTTGGTCCATTCAGAGGTAAAGTGGCCAATATTATAGGATACGAACTTAACGGACAAAACATCATTAGGATAGAAGGTCACAAGAACAAAAAACTTTCTATAGATCAACTCAACAATTGCCTGCAAATGGCCGTTATCGTGGAATTTCTCGATCCGATGAAGTCATTCCTCAAAACAGCCTTTAACCCTGTAGCTAAAGGTACAACAAAAAACTATCATAACATAGCGGTTTCATCTAATAAACCCAATGCCCTCAGCGGCTATTACCCGGAGGTAGAAATGGACTATACCCGGGTGATTCTGAGTACAGGAACGCTTTCGGTAGCAGAGAACCCAACTGTTGAACGAATTGGAGATGAATTGAAATTTACCTGGGAAATGAGTCAGGGAGCACACTGGACAGAAAACGATGACCAGGTGATGCTGATGGCTTATGCACCCCGGATTAAAAAATGCTGTTTTGTAAAAAGCGGGGCCAGGAGAACCGATGGCAAGGAAGTTCTAAAAATCAAAACTTCCATGAAAAATGAACTACTGGAAACTTATATTTCTTTTGTATCTGATGATCGGCAAAGGGTGGCTAATAGCCAATATACAGGCCAGGTTTCCCCATAATGCCCTAAATCTATTATTCTACAGTGCTCACGGTGATTCCGGCATCACTGACCTCCTGCAAAGGATTGTCCCTCATGTTCTGCTCAATCACCAATTCATATTTTCCCGCAGCCGGGAAACGATATTGGGTCAACAAAGGAAAAGTATACGTAAACAAATTGCCCGAACCTGAGCCGAGCCATTGCCCGTCTGACTGGGCCAGCTTAAAGCCATATCTCCGGGTTACTTTTTTACCCCCGGCTGGTTTAAGGTGAAATAAGATATAAATATTAGAATACCTGTAATCTGCTGTATGGCGCAGTCTGAAAAAGATATTATAGGCTTTTGCAGGATCCTTGATGTCTACGGTTGCACTCACCTTATTGATATAACTCCACCTGTGCTGGTCCATGGACACATTCAGGTCGGTAAGATTATTGGTGGTGCAACCGCTCCATAAAACGACCGCCAGCAAAGCGATACTCCATAAAGAAAAAACCAGGGATTTATTCTGTTTCATTTTTGGGTTTATCCGATGAGGGCTTGTTACGTCTGCGGTTATTTCTATTCCTGTTCCTGCTCGCTGAAGGCTGACCAGTTGCTGCCGGAGCTTGCCCTGCTACTGCTGGATCTGTTGGCACTTTAGTCGGTTTTTGACCCTCACCCGGTGCTTTTTTAGGCTGTTCCGGTCTTCTGTTCTCTTGTTTTTTAACCTGATCCGGCTTTTTACCTTGTTCAGGTTTCTTGCCTTGCTCTGGTTTTTTTCCTTGTTCAGGTTTATTTTTTGCCTGCTGCTGTTGCACAGGACGTCCGGCTTTTTCCGGTCTGTTGTTGTTATTGTTTCTCTGGCCACCGTTCTTCTGGCGGTTGCCTTGTTTCCTCTTCTCGTCCAAACGGGTCAGGCTATCCTGTCCAACCACATTTTCATAATCGTGTACTTTTTCAACCACCGCTGCCGTAGCCAGGAAAACAGCCTCTTCCTTTAAATTGACTGGTTTCTGGCCTTTTTTATTCATGGCCATGATCTCTTTTACCCGATCTACTTTCAAGGGAATCCAGTCTTCCTGATTGGCATAACTGAACCACATCACCTTTTTAAAGATGTCTGTTTTCTGGTGACGTGCCACACCAACCTCCGTATGCAAACTGTCAATTCTATCCGGAATGTCTTTTAGGGCATCCAGATAGGTATCCAGTTCATAGTTCAGGCAGCATTTCAGCTTACCACACTGGCCGGCAAGTTTTAAGGTATTGAGAGACAAGTTCTGGTACCGGGCCGCAGCTGTAGATACCGTTTTAAAGTTGGTCAGCCAGGTAGAGCAGCACAATTCGCGCCCGCAGGAGCCAATTCCGCCCAGTCTTCCAGCTTCCTGACGCATCCCGATCTGGCGCATTTCGATCCTGATCCTGAAAGTTTCTGCCATCTTTTTAATCAGCTCCCTGAAATCCACACGGCCTTCTGCCGTATAGAAGAAAGTCGCTTTGGTCTTATCCCCCTGGTAATCCACGTCACTGATTTTCATTGATAAACGGAGGTCTAAAGCCAGCTTACGCGCCTTATGCATCGTTTCCCATTCCATATCCTTGGCCACCTTCCATTTCTCCACATCGGCTTCTGTTGCCTTGCGGTAAACTTTTCGGGTCACCTGGTCCATATTGGTTTTACGACGTTTCATTTGCGTCCTCACCAGTTCACCGGTCAAAGAAACATGGCCGATATCGTATCCACCGGTTGGTCCTTCAACGGCGATCAGTTCGCCAATCTCCAGGTATATATTGTCGCTGTTCAGGAAAAATTCTTTCCTTGCGCCTTTAAATTTAACTTCGATAACCGGGAAAGGAGCATAATTTGATGGCATGTCCAAATTAGACAGCCAATCGTATACTTCCATTTTGCCGCATCCACCTGTAAGGCAAGAGCCATTACTTTTGCAGCCTGCAGGGGCACAACCGCCACCCGTCGAACAACTTCCACATCCCATATTAACTATATATATATTGAGTCCCTTTCGGGAGCGTTTTAAACTTAATTATTTTGACTAGCTGTAAAGATACATCTAAAAACAGAATTTTAGGATTTGCATTCCTTTCTATATGGTAATGCGCCAGTTCCAATTCAGAAATGATGGCCTCAGCCATATTTAAACTCAGTACATGCGCAGATAATTTTTTTGCAGTGTCCATGGTCCTTGCCGGAAGTTTCACCAGATCTTCTGCCCCGCTCAGCAGCAAACTGCATTCTCTTAGAAAGCTGATCCCGTATTTTAGGAAGTTCTTTTGGTTTTCTCTTCCCCAGCCCGCGGCCTGCTCTGTAAAACCGATCAGGTCCAGTACCCGGTTTCCATAACCCATCCGCAGCCACTCCGCAAATTTATCGGCATGATCGTTCTGGGTATGCTCCACCAGCAATTTGGCTTCTATTAAATTACCATCGGCCAGAAAACTATATTCAGTGGCCTGTTGCTGGCTCAGTCCGTGTTGCTCCACCAGGTAATTCTCTATGGTGGCATCCGGCAACTTAGGGATTTTTACAATCTGGGTCCTGGATAACAGCGTCGACAAGATTTGTTCCTGGTTATTGGCCACCAGGATAAACAAGGTGTTTTTAGGTGGTTCCTCAATAATTTTAAGCAGGGAATTTCCTTCTTTATCCAAAAATTCCGGAAGCCACATGATCAGTACTTTCGTTTCCCCTTCAAAAGCTTTATAACTTAATTTTTTGATGATGTCGTGACATTCGGCAATATTGATATTGGCCTGTTTGTTCTCTGCACTCAGTTTGGAACGCCAGATGTCAAGGTCAAAATAGGGATCTTCGAGCAGCATACTCCTCCATTCGTCCAGCACATCAACCGCTATCTTTACATCTTTTGAGGCAAAGAAAGGATAAGAAAAGTGAAGGTCGGGATGGATATAACGCTCGTATTTTCTGCAGGAAGAGCAGACCCCACAACTGTCGGTCGGGGTTTTATCCAGGCAATTGATGTATTGCGCATAGGCAATGGCCAATGGCAATGCTCCACTGCCGTCGCAGGAAAGAAAGAGCTGTGCATGGCTCACCCTGTTCTCCGCAACAGTTTGCAACAACTGTTCTTTTATGGCTTCTTGTCCGGTAATCTCTTTGAATTGCATTGGGTGCAAAATAGTGATTTTTTAAGATATTTCAGCTCTACCTTGATTTGATCCATTTAAAGAGCTGTCCCGCCTTGGTGACTAAAACCTGCTTTATTCTTTTTGTTCATTATGCCAAAAAAAAAGGTTATCCCTTTTTTGATTCCTAGTTTTGTTATTATAAAAGCACAGGACAAACACGATTAACTGTTTTTCTAAAAATTTGGTAACAATTATTTAACACGGCCTGTTTTTTTTCAACGTTAAGGTGTTTTTATAAAAAATCCTGATGTTTTTCGCCAGAAAAAACGCAACACCTTTGAAATATTGGTCTAAAAATCCCTATAAAATACCTTAAAACCCTACAAAATCCTCCCTACTCATGAAAACCCCATTGATAATCGGAATAACGCCCTTTGAAAAACCGGATCTATCACTTGTACTTGCTCTTGAAAAGGCAGGTGCTTTTCCCGTTCTTCATTTGGGTAGAAACCTGGAACTGGCCCAGGAGGCCCTGGAACAGCTGGCTGCAACATCTTCTGCAGGTTTTGGTGTCTGTTTCGGCAGTGCTGATCTTAAAGGTTTAAATTTACCCGCTCAAATACAGCTGGTTATTGCACCTTATGGTCTGAACATCTCCAGGCAAAAAGACACTAAATTGTTTTACCAGGTGCACAATCTGGAAGAAGCCCGAAATGCCCAGGCAGAAAAGGCGGATGGAATCATTGTAAAAGGTAACGAAGGAGCAGGCCTGGTGGGCTATGAATCTTCTTATATATTGTTCCAGCGGGTCATCCAGGAAATTAAGGATGTCCCGGTATATGTTCAGGGAGGCGTGGGTAGCCATACTGCCGCCGCATTGGTGGCTTGCGGGGCCGCAGGCGTGGTACTGGACAGTCAGCTGGTCTTGTTTCCGGAATGTACTGCTCCGGCTGCCATCAAACTGGTTTGCGAAAAACTCAATGGCAATGAAACCAAACTGATCGGTCGTTACAGGGTACTGGCACGTCCAAATTCTCCTGCGCTGCCAGAGGAGCTGTCTGAAGGAACGCTCAGCACTTATTTTAACGATTTTGACCTGGAGAAAAGCTACCTTCCAATGGGACAGGACATTGCACTGGCCATAGATCTGGCAGCGCGTTATGGAAAGCTCGATAAAATGGTTTTTGGATTTAAGGAGGCCATCTACGGTCACCTGAACCAGGCCAAATCCTTAAATGTGATCCGTCCTGATAATGCCCTGGCACAGGATCTTCAGATTACCTACCCTATTGCACAAGGTCCAATGACCCGGGTAAGTGATGTTGCCCCTTTTGCCCAGGCCGTGGGAGAAGCGGGCGCCTTGCCTTTTATTGCCTTGTCTTTACTCAAGGGCCAGCAGGCCAAAGAACTGATCCGCGAAACCAAACAACGTTCAGGCAACCGTACCTGGGGTGTAGGCATCCTGGGATTTGCCCCGGCGGAATTACGCGAAGAACAACTAGAATATATTAAAGCAGAAATGCCACCGGTGGTCCTTATTGCCGGAGGCAGACCTTCTCAGGCTAAACCTCTGGAAAAATTAGGCATCAAAACGTTCCTTCATGTGCCTTCGGTATCACTGCTGGACATGTTCCTGAAAGAGGGGGCCCGGAGGTTTGTATTTGAAGGCCGCGAATGCGGGGGCCATGTGGGGCCATTGTCTAGTATGGTACTCTGGGAAAAGCAAATTGAAAGGCTGCTTCAGGAGGATAAACCCGAAGAAATCAGTGTTTTCTTTGCTGGCGGTATCCACGATGCTTTGTCCTCTGCTTTTGTAGCGGTTCTATCTGCTTCTATCGCCGCTAAAGGGGTAAAGGTAGGCGTATTGATGGGTACTGCTTACTTATATACCAAAGAAGCTGTTCAGACCGGGGCTATCCGGGAGCAGTTCCAGGAACAGGCTTGTCAATCTGATGATACCGTATTGCTGGAAACCGCACCGGGCCATGAAACCCGTTGCCTGAATTCAAATTTTGCCCTGTTCTTTAATGAAGAGAAACAGCGGCTCCTGAAAGCCGGCCTGGATAAAAAAGAAATCTGGGCCAAGCTGGAAACCCTAAATG
>Ga0163161_10000750_pt1 | contig 25535 bp, 19 predicted proteins | sample S45metaG_FD_129847 | JGI IMG/M metagenome (GOLD analysis project Ga0163161, IMG submission 129847) | Switchgrass rhizosphere microbial communities from Kellogg Biological Station, Michigan, USA - S4-5 metaG | ecosystem: Host-associated > Plants > Roots > Rhizosphere > Soil | place: USA... | reverse complement strand
TGTTCAAGGTTAAGGTCGCATTCCCAAAGCAAAAGTTCCTTAGTTATCCTGTCATTTTCAGATAATTCTTCGTCTTTAAATTTTGAAACACTATTCTTATATTTTGTAAAAAAAGCTTTTACATCTGCAATGTACGTATCACTTAGGGTATTAGGATAGCTGTCGTTGTAGCGGTCGTCACCCGCTGTTGTAGCTTCCCACGGAAACAGTTCCAGTCTTCCTTCGTGATATTCTTTGGCTAACATGTTCAGTTCCTTGTTAGGTGATTGCATTTCATCTTGCTTCTTTTCGCAGGAAAGTAAAATTATGCTAAGCGCAAAAAGCAATAAAAAAGTTTTTTTCATGGATAGTTGGCGTTAAAAATTTGCATAAAGGTACATTTTTCGCATAAAAAACGTGCGTAAAAAGAATAGCGTTAAAAATTTCACAATTCCGCCGATAGGGTTACCTTTGTCAGTTCCAGAAAAAACCGTATTCAAAAATGAACCAATACAGTAAAAGAAGAGAAGCACTGCTTTACCATGCAAAACCGCATCCCGGTAAAATACAGGTAGTGCCTACAAAACCATACGCAACACAAAGAGATTTATCGTTAGCTTATTCTCCGGGGGTGGCAGAACCATGCCTTGAGATTGCTAAAGATGTAAATAACGTTTATAAATATACCGCTAAGGGTAACTTAGTAGCAGTAATATCTAATGGTACAGCAGTGCTTGGACTTGGCGACATAGGCCCGGAAGCGTCAAAACCTGTAATGGAAGGCAAAGGCCTTTTGTTCAAGATATTCTCGGACATTGATGTGTTTGATATCGAAGTAGACGCTAAAGATATTGATGCGTTTGTTGAGACTGTAAAAAATATAGCGCCAACCTTTGGAGGTATTAACCTTGAAGATATAAAAGCACCGGAGTCTTTTGAAATTGAAAGAAGGCTTGTAGAAGAACTGGATATTCCTGTAATGCACGATGACCAGCATGGTACCGCTATTATTTCATCTGCTGCACTTATTAATGCTGCAGAACTGGCGGGTAAAAATATAGCAGATATCAAACTTGTGGTATCAGGAGCAGGATCGGCGGCGTTAGCGTGTGCCAACCTGTATATACTGCTTGGAGTAAAGACAGAGAACATCACTATGTTTGACATAGATGGTATGCTTGTTACCAGCCGTGAGAACCTGATGCCTATGCAAATGAAATATGCGCAGCCGGGGGAAGCTAAAACATTAGCAGAGGCTTTAGCAGGGGCAGATATGTTTCTTGGACTTTCTGTAGGTAACATCCTTAGCCCTGAAATGCTTTTAAGCATGAATCATGATCCTATAGTGTTTGCAATGGCAAACCCTATTCCGGAAGTTGATTACAATGTGGCTATCGCTACCCGCCCTGACATTATCATGGCTACAGGAAGAAGCGACCATCCTAACCAGGTTAATAACGTTCTTGGATTCCCTTACATCTTTAGGGGTGCGCTGGATGTGCGTGCTACAAAAATAAACGAGGCCATGAAAATGGCTGCGGTTCACGCGCTTGCAGAATTGGCAAAATCTCCGGTACCGGAACAGGTAAATATCGCTTATGGCGAGACCAAATTAAACTTTGGCCGTGACTATATAATCCCAAAACCTTTTGATCCAAGGCTTATTGCCGTCGTTGCGCCTGCTGTAGCAAAAGCTGCCATGGAAAGCGGGGTTGCAAAAAACCCGATACTTGACTGGGATAAATACACCGAAGAGCTTTTAGAGCGCCTTGGTAACGACAATAAAATGGTACGCCTGCTCACTAACAGGGCAAAGACCGATCCTAAACGCGTTGTGTTTGCAGAGGCAGACCATCTTCATGTACTTAAGGCCGCACAGATTGTTATGGAAGAGGGTATTGGTACACCAATATTGTTAGGTAACCGCGAAACCATAAACGAATTAAAAGAAGAAATAGGTTTTGATGCCGAAGTGGCTATCATTGACCCTAAGACAGATGAAGAAGATGAACGCAGGCTGCGTTATGCCCAATCGTATTGGGAAACCCGCCAGCGCCGTGGTGTAAATCTTCTTGATGCCCAAAAATGGATGAGGGAGCGCAACTACTTTGCGGCCATGATGGTAAATGAAGGTGAGGCAGATGCTATGCTTACCGGTTTTTCAAGGAGTTATCCTTCTACCGTAAAACCGGTTATGCAGGTAATAGAAAGGGCACACGGCATAAGCCGTATCGCTACTACAAACATGATGCTTACCAAGCGCGGGCCTATATTTTTATCGGATACGGCAATTAACCCTGATCCTTCGGCAGAAGACCTGGCAAAAATTGCAATAATGACGGCAAAAACGGTACGTATGTTTGGTATGGAGCCTGTAGTGGCAATGGTGTCGTTCTCTAACTTTGGGTCGTCTACACACCCTAATGCGGTAAAAGTAAGAAAGGCTGTAGATATTTTGCATAATGAATATCCTGACCTGATTGTAGACGGTGAAATACAGGCCGACTTTGCCCTGAATCCGGAAATGCTTAAAGATAAGTTTCCGTTTTCTAAGATTGCCGGCAAAAAAGTAAATACCCTTGTCTTTCCTAATCTTGAATCGGCTAATATAACTTACAAGCTTTTAAAAGAGCTTGATAAAGTGGTATCAATCGGGCCGATAATGATGGGTATGGATAAAGCAGTGCATATATTCCAGTTAGGTGCAAGTGTAGAGGAGATGGTAAATATGGCAGCTGTGGCTGTTGTAGATGCACAGGAAAAAGAAAAACGCCTAAAAATGGGTAAAAAATAGTTTTTGGTAAAGGGTTAAAGAATTTTATTATTTTTGGGAACGGCTTAAGAAAAATTTATGATAGCACACCTTCAGGGGAGATTAGTGGAAAAAACACCTACCGATGTAGTTATAGACTGCAATGGTGTAGGGTATCACGTTAATATATCACTGCATACGTTTTCGCTGCTTCCCGACTCAGAAAATATAAAGCTCTATACTTTTTTACAGATAAAAGAAGATGCCCATACGCTTTTTGGCTTTGCCGAAAAGGCGGAAAGGGAACTTTTTAAGTTACTTTTATCGGTCTCGGGGGTTGGGGCCGGTACAGCCAGGACAATGCTTTCCTCTTTAGAGCCCAAACATATCATCCACTCTATAGGTATGGGAGATGTGGGTGTTATACAATCTATTAAAGGAATTGGGCTTAAAACAGCGCAGCGCGTTATACTTGATTTAAAGGATAAAGTGTTAAAACTATACGATTTAGAAGAAGTTTCGGGTGCAGGCTACAATACAAATAAAGAAGAAGCGTTATCAGCCTTGGAGGTATTGGGCTTTAACAAGAAATTGGCAGAAAAAGCCATCGAAAAAATTGTTAAGGAGAATCCGTCAGCCAGTGTGGAGACAATTATAAAACAAGCATTAAAAAATTTATAGTCCTTGAAAACAGAATACTCTAAAGATTTTTGCGGTAACTTAAAATACACCCTTTCTATATTATTCCTGTTCTTAGGTGTAGCTATTCAGGCCCAGGTGACTGAAGAGGATGAGGAAAAAAATGATACCTTAAAAGGATATAATACTGGAAAAGTTGAAATTCCAAACCCCAAAAGTATTGTTGAGGCTTATACGTATGACCCTGTAACAAACCGTTACATTTATACCAATAAGTTTGAAGGTTTTAATATCACAAACCCAATAATACTTACTCCTGAACAATATCATGAACTGGTGATAAGAGAGTCTATGCGCGAGTATTTTCAACAGAAATCTAACGCGATAGATGGTAAAGCTACCGAAGACGAACAGAAAAACCTGTTACCCCGGTACTATGTTAATTCCAGTTTTTTCGAAACATTATTTGGTAGTAATACGATAGATATCAAGCCGCAGGGATCTGTTGAGCTTGATTTGGGTATTAGGTATACCAAGCAGGATAATCCTTCTATATCGCCGCGAAACAGGAAAACTTTTACGTTTGATTTTGACCAGCGTATCTCAATGAGCCTTCAGGGTAAAGTAGGTACAAGACTTAATGTAACTGCAAATTATGATACAGAATCTACTTTTGCTTTCCAGAATCTTATAAAATTAGAATATACGCCAACAGAAGATGACATCCTTCAGAAGATAGAGGTAGGTAATGTGAGTTTTCCGTTGTCTAACTCACTAATCAGGGGTGCGCAGAGCCTTTTTGGTGTTAAGATGGCATTACAGTTTGGTAAAACTACCGTAACGGGTATTTTCTCTGAACAAAAATCCCAGACAAAGACAGTTACCGCCCAGGGAGGCGGTACGCTTCAGGACTTCCAGATGTTTGCCAATGAGTATGACGCTGATAAACACTTTTTCCTTTCTCAGTATTTCAGGAATCAATATAATGCCTCTTTAAAAAGATATTCTCAGCTTGCCACCAGGGTAAATATAACCCGTGTGGAGGTGTGGATAACCAACAGGCAGAACAGGATTAATGCCGCTGAAAATAATTCAAGAAATATCATAGCAATACAGGATATTGGAGAGGCTCCGTTAACAAAACCGGGGACAAACCTTGACAGAACGCTTGAAGCGGTAGGCTTTGGAGATGTGGCCGGATTTTTTGATAAACCTGTCAATTCACCGCCTGACAACTCCAATAATAAATTTGACCCTCAAAGAATAGGTACAGGACAAGGGTGGCTTGCGCAGAGCGTTAGGGAAATTGTTACTGTAAACGACGGAAGTTTCCAGGTTCCGGGAGGTCAGGTTAGCGAAGGGCGTGATTACTCTAAACTTGAAAATGCAAGGAAATTATCGGCCAGCGAATATAAATTGCATGAACAATTAGGTTATATTTCGCTTAATCAAAGGCTTCAGAATGATGAAGTTTTAGCGGTAGCTTACCAATATACCATAGGTGACCAGGTATTCCAGGTGGGTGAATTTGGTACGGATGGTGTTGATGCAACAGTAGTAAACCCTGCTGCAACCCCGGATACACAGCCGATACCAAGTACACAGAGCCTTATCCTTAAATTGCTTAAAAGTAACCTTGTAAATGTTGAAGAGCCTACATGGGACCTGATGATGAAAAACATCTACCAGATCCAGGGGGGTTTTCAACTGTCGCAGGAAGACTTTAAATTCAATATCTTATATACAGACCCGTCTCCTTTAAATTATATTACGCCAGCGGCTAATGCTGACGGTTCTATACCGGATCCGCTTCCGGTTGATGATAATCTTCAGGATGACGATGATTCTGCCGTCGCGGATACTCCGCTTTTAAGGGTATTCCACTTGGACAGGTTAAACTATACAGGGGATATTCAGATAGATGGTGATGGTTTCTTTGACTTTCAGGATCGTATTACTATTGATGCTCAAAACGGACGTATAATATTTACTACCGTTGAGCCTTTTGGTGAATTTTTATATGACAAGCTTACACCAAACGGCCAAACATCGCCGGATTACGCTATTACTCCTGAATCAGGCTACATAAGTGCCAATCAGAGAAAGTACGTTTACAGTAAATTGTATAAAAGTACCCAGGCAGACGCTTTACAGGACAGCCAGAAAAATAAGTTCCAGTTACGAGGCCGCTTCAAATCGACAGGTGGTGACGGTATATCGCTTGGTGCCTTTAACGTGCCGCAAGGATCTGTAGTGGTAACTGCAGGTGGAAGGGTACTTGTAGAAGGTGTAGATTATACGGTTAATTACCAAATTGGTAAAGTACAGATACTTGACCCGTCACTTCAGGCGTCAAACACTCCTATTGAAGTGTCGGTAGAAAATAACTCTGTGTTTGGACAGCAGACAAGACGTTTTGCTGGTTTTAACGTAGAACATAAATTTAATGATAAGTTCTTAGTTGGTGCTACTTTGCTTAATATGTCAGAGAGGCCTTTTACAACTAAGACCAATTACGGGCAGGAGTCTGTAAACAATACCATAATGGGTGTTAATGCCAACTTTGCTACAGAAGTGCCATTCTTTACCCGTATGGTAAACAAACTTCCTAACATGGATACCGATGTGCCGTCTAACATCTCTTTCAGGGGAGAGTTTGCTTACCTTAAACCGGGCGCTTCTAAAGCTGACCAGTTTAATGGTGAAGCTACTACCTATGTAGACGATTTTGAGGGTACGCAAACAAACATAGACATGAGGTCGCCTCAGGGATGGACACTTTCCAGCGCGCCTGCTACTTTATTTAATAATGAGCAGGGACCAGCTCCAACTAATGACCTTTCTTATGGTTATAACAGGGCAAAACTGTCATGGTATAGCATTGACCCAATATTTTATGCAGGCACTACATTGCCCGATGGGATAACTAAAGATGATTTGTCTTCTAACAGGACAAGGCGCGTGTACTATGATGAGCTTTATCCTGCAAATGATGTTGCACCCGGGCAGAGCCGTGTTGTTAATACCTTAGACCTTAGTTATTTTCCAAAAGAGAGAGGGCCTTATAACTTTAACCCGGTACTTCCTGCGCAGAACTTTACTTTTAGTGATGCCCAGGCTGTGGACAACTGGGCGGGTATCATGCGAGCCATAAGCTCTACAAATTTTGAGCAGACTAACGTAGAGTATATGCAATTTTGGGTAATGGACCCTTATTCAGGTAATACCGGGGATGTTATTGCGCCGGACAATACAGGTATGTTTGAGATCAATCTTGGAGAATTGTCTGAAGATATATTAAGAGATAACAGGAAGCAGTTTGAGAATGGCCTTCCGGAAGCAAACAGCAACCAGCCTGTGTTTTCTACAGTGTGGGGAGATGTTCCTGTTTCGCAGTCGCTTATCTACGCATTTGATACGAATACGGCCAACCGTAATGTGCAGGATGTAGGTTTTGACGGTTTAACAGATGATGAAGAGCGAGTAAAATATGCAGAATTTGGGGGGCTTGAAGATCCATCGGGTGATAATTACCAGTTTTATCTTGCTGCGTCGGGAAATGTGCTTGACAGGTATAAAAATTATAATGGTACCCAGGGTAACTCGCCTGTAGATGTAGGCGATACAAACCGTGGCTCCACCACACAGCCGGATACAGAAGACATCAACAGGGATAATACCATGAATACTATTGATGCCTACTACAGGTATCAAATTCCAATACAGCCTAATGTACAGCCGGGTGATGGTTATGTTGTAGATATAAGACCTTTTGATGTTCCTACTTCTAATGGAACTAATGTAACAGGTAGATGGCTTCTTTACAAAATTCCTATTGATGCGGGAGAGGCTAAGGGCGGCATAAGCAGTATACGTTCAATCCGATTCATGAGATTGATGGTAAAAGGCTTTAAGGATGAAGTGACACTTCGTTTTGGAGCTCTTGATTTAGTGAGAGGTGAGTGGAGAAGATATGCCAGCAGCCTTGATGCCAATGATCCAAATATAGATGATCCTCAGGGAGAGGGTGATGGAGCTACAGGCTTTGATGTTGTAGCACTTAATGTTCAGGAGAACGGATCCCGTACACCTATTCCTTATGTATCGCCACCAAGTGTGCGAAGGGAGCAGTTGTATAGTAACAATGCTGTAATACGCCAAAATGAGCAGGCATTATCGTTAAGAGCATATTCTGTGCCTTCAGGCAGCACTGCAGGTGGACTTGAAATAAACGATTCGCGTGCCGTGTTCAAAAATGTGAACGTGGATATGCGTCAATATAAAAAATTAAGGATGTTTCTTCATGCTGAGGCTCTGGCTACAGATAACGGAACAGGAAGAGACCTTCGTGATAACCAGATGAAAGGTTTCCTAAGATTTGGTAATGACTTTACAGATAACTTTTACCAGATAGAGAAAAGGCTTTTGGTAACACAGCCTAGCGTGGGTGCAGCAGCTACACCGGAAGAGGTTTGGCCGGAAGACAACGAAGTTATTGTTACGCTTGATGCACTTACAAGATTAAAGATCAATAAGCTTCAGGGTAATGTTCCTGATCCAGATGTTAACGGCATTACCTTTGTTCCTGCGCAGTCGCTTGACCCTTCGTTGAGCAGTACGCTTATGATTGGTATCAAGGGTAATCCTAACTTTGGTAACATAAGGACCCTTATGATAGGTATTAAAAATGCTACTGCTGAAGCAGATGGTGATTTTGATCCGGATCCTAAAGTAATACGAGGTGAGGTATGGTTTAATGAGCTGCGCCTTTCTGATATGGATAATAAAGGCGGATGGGCAGCTGTAGGTAGTATGGATACTAACTTTGCCGATTTTGCTACACTTTCTGCAACAGGTAGGATGAGTACCATTGGTTTTGGTACTATTGAGCAAAGCCCTAACGAAAGAAGCAGGGAAGATGTTAAACAATATGATATTGTTACTAATGTTAATATAGGCAAACTGCTTCCTAAAAAATGGGGTATCAACCTGCCGTTTAACTATGGTGTGGGCGAAGAGATAATTACGCCGGAATACGATCCGTTCCAACAGGATATAAAGCTTGAGCAGCTTATTGATATAACTACAGATCAAAATGAAAAAGATAACCTTCGCAACAGGGCGATAGATTATACGAAGCGTAAGAGCATCAACTTTATTGGTGTTAAAAAAGAAAGGCAGCCGGATAGGAAGGCTCACATCTATGATCCGGAAAATTTAACGCTTAACTATTCCTTCAATCAGACAGAACACCACGATTATGAAGTGGAAGACTTGCTTGACCAACAGATAAGGACAGGTGTGGATTACAATTTTGCATTTAAACCGAAACCTGTGGAACCACTTAAGAATGTTGGTTTCATGAAGAAGAGCCAGTACTGGAAACTGCTTAGTGATTTTAACTTTAATTACCTGCCTACCAATATTAACTTTAGTACAAATATTATAAGGCAGTACAACAGGCAGCAGTTCAGGAATGTGGAGGTTGATGGTATTCCTATCGATCCGCTTTACAGGAGAAATTATTTCTTTAACTATCAATACGGTTTCAATTATAATATTACAAAGTCACTTAGGCTTAACTATTCTGTAGCTACAAGTAATATCGTAAGGAACTATTTTGACGCTAACGGCAGGCCTTCGCAGGAACTTAATGTTTGGGACGATTTCTGGAACATAGGTGAGCCTAACACGCACACGCAGCAGTATGTACTTAACTACGATATACCTATTAACAAGATACCGGTATTTAGTTTTGTAAAATCTACATATACCTATTCAGGCAGCTATAACTGGCTTCGTTCTAACGACGCGTTTGCTAATGCTGTTGTAGATAATCCTGATGGTACTATAAGCACATATGCTCTTGGTAATACAATCCAGAACTCGAACTCTCACAAGCTGAATACTACCCTTAACCTTGATCTGCTTTATAAGTATGTAGGCCTTACGGGTAAAAAACCTAAAACGCCTGTTGCGCCTAAAGCTGCACCAAAGCCGGGAGAGAAAGTTACAGCGGCGCCTAAACCGGCAGCGGGAGGTAATGTTTTTGTAGACGGTCTTATAGGTGTGCTTACAAGTGTGAAAAACATTCAGATCAACTACGCTGAGACTAACGGTACAGTGTTGCCGGGTTACCTTCCATCAATAGGTTTCTTTGGTACAACCAGGCCTACAATGGGCTTTATCTTTGGTAGCCAGGACGATGTGAGGGAGGAAGCGGCAAGGCACGGTTATCTTACAACGTATCAGGAATACAACCAGAACTTTACGCAGGTTAATAACAAAACACTTAACCTTACGGCGTCGGTAGATCTTTTTCCTGATTTCAAAATAGATCTTACTGCTGACAGGACGTATGCAAAAAACCATTCTGAGCAATATGATATAGATCCTACATCAGGTAGTTATATGGCACGCTCTCCGTATGATTTTGGTAATTTCCAGATATCTACAGTATTAATAGCAACTTCATTTAGTGCAAGCGATGTGAATGGTTCTGAAGCTTTTGACCAGCTTAGGGCAAACAGGATAGTAATTGCCGACAGGCTTGCAGAAAAATATTATGGAACTACAGCTTTTCCAAGATATGAAGGCGGTACTAATGCAAGTGATTTTGCCAGAGCAAATGCTGGTTATCCTGTAGGATTTGGTAAAAATAACCAGGCAGTATTGCTTCCTGCATTCCTTGCAGCATATTCTGGACAGGATGCAGGTAAATCTTCTACGGGTATCTTCAGGGATGTGCCGCTGCCTAACTGGGTGGTTAAGTATACAGGGCTTATGCGCTACAAGTTCTTTAAAGACAGGTTTAAGCGCTTCTCGTTACAACATAGCTATAAGGCCTCATATAACGTTAACTCGTACAGGTCTAACCTTGATTTTAATAACCCTGATAATCCTAATAACCAGGATAATAATGGCGAGGGTAACTTTATCAATAAGAACATCATTTCGAATATCAACCTAACAGAGCAGTTTAATCCGCTTATACGTGTAGATTTTGAGATGAAGAACTCTATCAAGATATTGGCAGAGATACGTAAGGACAGGACGCTGAATATGAGTTTTGATAATAACCTGCTTACAGAGGTTAGGGGTAACGAATATGTTCTAGGTCTTGGTTACCGTATTAAAGATGTTATTATTACGTCGAGCCTTGCTGATAACCCAACGAACACTATTAAGAGTGATATCAACTTTAAATGTGATTTTACGCTTAGAAAGAATGAAACGATCATCCGTTACCTGGATTATGATAATAATCAGTTAGGTGGTGGCCAGAACATATGGTCGGTTAAATTTACTGCAGATTATGCCTTCAGTAAAAACCTTACGGCTATCTTCTACTACGACCATTCGTTCTCTAAAGCAGTTATCTCGACGTCGTACCCGTTAACGAATATCCGTTCTGGATTTACGCTGCGATATAATTTTGGAAATTAATAAAAAAACATTTTAGAGTTACTCTTATAAAACATACATTTGCGAAAAACAAACTAATATGAATATTCCGGCAAACTTAAAGTACACAAAAGACCACGAGTGGGTTAAAATAGAAGGAGATGTAGCAACTGTAGGTATTACAGATTTTGCTCAGAAAGAATTAGGCGATATCGTTTACGTTGAAGTTGAAACGCTTGACCAGACTCTTGATAAAGACGAAGTTTTTGGAACAGTAGAAGCTGTTAAGACAGTATCTGACCTTTTCCTTCCACTATCAGGCGAGATAATTGAATTCAACGAATCATTGGAAACTACTCCTGAAAAAGTGAATACTGACGCTTATGGCGAAGGCTGGATGGTTAAAGTAAAAATTTCTAATGCTTCTGAAGTTGATGAACTTTTAAGCGACGAGCAATACAAAGAGCTTATTGGTGCGTAACCGGATTTTATTGGCAGCGTTTGCCTGGACGGTATTCATTGTATATGCCTGTCTTATTAATGCGGCCGATATTCCACAAGCTACATGGCTTGATATACCTAACAAGGATAAAATTGTTCATTTTACATTTTACTTTGTTTTCACCTTCTTATGGGTTCAGGCTATCAAAACAAAAAAGGAGCTTTCGCCTAAAAGGGTAAGAGCGGCAGTTTTCTTTTTGGCAGTTATTTTTGGTATTCTTATAGAAGTTTGCCAGGGAGTGTTTGCCAAAGAAAGAAGCCCGGATGTTTTAGATGCAATTGCAAATACTTGCGGTAGTGCGGTCTCAATTTTGTTGCTTTGGCTTTTAGATAAAAGAAACAATAAAATCAATGTCCCTTCCCATTAGTGGGGAGGGATTTTTTTATGCTATTATGGATATAAAACAATATTTAGATTCTACCTATTTAAAAACGGCAGATCAGGCAGGATTGTCGGAAGCTGACAATTTAGGAATAGTAAAAGCATCCATCGTTGAAGCTATAGAGGAAGGTTATAAGCTTATTATGATTCGTCCTGAAATGGTAGCTGTAGCTAAAGAAATGATTGCTGGTGCCTCTTCAAAAGTAACCATAGGCACGGTTATCGATTTTCCGTTAGGACAGGGGACAACTGAAGCAAAACTTGCAGAAGCACAGCAGGCAATTCTTGACGGCGCTGATGATCTTGATTTTGTACTGGATTATGAAGGCTTTAAGGCTGGTAAAACGGATGCTGTTAGAGAGCAGGTTTTGGTATGTACAAAGCTTGGGCTTGAGAATAACAAGATAGTAAAATGGATCATAGAGATCGCAGCGTTAAACGATCACGAAATTGTACAGTTGAGTGCATTGGTTAAGAATGTAGTGCTGTCTAATTTTGATGAGAGTACTTATAATCATGTTTTTGTAAAATCGTCTACAGGATTTTACAAAACGAGAGACGGTATTCCCAATGGCGCAACACTTTCGGGAATAAAACTGATGCTGGAAAATTCTTATCCGCTGCCGGTTAAGGCGGCAGGGGGAGTGCGCACACTGGAAGAAGCCCAGCAAATGATTTCGCTTGGTGTTAAAAGAATAGGTACTTCGTCGGCAGCTGCAATTGTAAAAGGTTTTAAGGCATCCGGCGGATATTAAATAAAAAGAAAAGCCTCCCCGTTAGGGAAGGCTGACCTCTTCATAGCAAATTTCGTTTGTGTAACTTATTTCTTTTTCATAGCAATGTTTCCCAACGAAATTTTTCTTTTTCAATAGCAACTTAACTCTCTGTATACCTCCTTGGAGTGGGTTTACATAAGTAAGATGCAGCAGGTTTAAAAAGGTTGCGTATAAAAGTTAAATTTTTTTCTAAATTTTTTTTAGGGCTTCTTTTTCAGTGTATCTCTTTGAGTTAAACTTTTTTTTGGAGTATCTTTGCGCAAGTTTTGAAAACCCAATGAAAATCATTTTGAACGCTCAACAAAATCAGTTTTCCATTAAATCACTTTTTGCAGATTTCTTAGCAATCACAAAGGCCAGGCTGGCTGTAAGTGTTGTTTTTTCATCTGTGGCAGGATACCTGTTAGGTTTCTCTGATGATTATCCTTTTAGCTGGACTACACTGATACTTCTCACGATAGGAGGCTACTGCATGGTAGGTGCTTCTAACGTCTTCAATCAAATCATAGAAAAAGACCTTGATGCCTTGATGGACAGGACAAAGAACCGTCCGGTACCGGCAGGAAAAATTTCTGTAAGAAATGCTTTTATCATAGGGGCAGTGCTTACCATTGCAGGAATTGCTATTCTTTACAGCATAAATCCTAAGACTGCAATGTTTGGGGCTATTTCCATCTTTTTATATACAAGCATTTATACGCCGCTTAAAACGAAGACACCACTTGCTGTATTTGTAGGCGCATTTCCTGGAGCTATACCTTATATGTTAGGGTGGGTTGCGGCAAGAGGTACTTTTGGGATAGAGGCGGGTACTTTGTTTCTTATTCAGTTTTTTTGGCAGTTTCCTCACTTTTGGGCTATTGGCTGGTTCCTTTTTGACGATTATAAAAAAGCAGGCTTCTTTATGCTGCCTACGGGACGAAGGGATAAAAAGACGGCAAGGCAGACTATAATGTATACGATCTGGCTTATAGTAGCTTCCATATTGCCTGTTACAGGTTACACAGGAGAGCTTAGGTTGAGTATAGTGTCTGCGATATTGGTTTTTCTGGCAGGCTTATGGATGCTTGTGTATGCAGTTAAACTTTATAATAAGATGGATGCGGCTGCCGCAAGAAAACTTATGCTGGTGAGTGTCTCTTACATCTCGCTTATGCAGGTCATTTATATAATTGATAAATTTATACATTAATATATGGAGTCAACAATGTCTCTTAAGGAACATAACGACAGGAACGCAAGATCTAAGAAGATGATACTATGGTTTGCCATGGTAAGTATGTTTATGATGTTTGCAGGTTTAACGAGTGCGTATGTAGTAAGTGCTTCAAGACCGGACTGGCTTAACGATTTTAAACTGCCTAATGCATTTTTAATTAGCACGGTCGTAATGGTTGCCAGCAGTGTGGCTTTTCATATGGCTAAAGTGTCTATGAAAAAGGGCGAAAGGCAGGCGGTTACCATGTGGCTGCTTATTACGCTTGCTTTAGGTGTTGGCTTTGTTTTTACGCAGTTTTACGGCTTCGGCCAGGTTATAGAAAGCGGTTATTTTTTTACAGGGCCGGAGAGTACGGTAACAACATCATTTGTGTATATTGTAGTGATTGTACACCTTGCCCACCTGTTTGCAGGGCTTATTGTGCTGCTTATAGTAATTTATAATCATTTTAAACAAAAATACAGTTCTTCTCAAACCCTTGGAATAGAGTTGGGTGCAATGTTTTGGCACTTTCTGGATATTTTATGGGTATATTTGTTTTTATTTTTCTATTTCTATTAATAGAAAAAATAATGTAAATTTGGAAACTTTTTAACCAATAACTTTATATGGCAGCGACAGTTACTTCAACAGCTACTACTACAGGTAAAACATGGGGCGGAGGAAACGAGCCTATGGGAGCTAGTTATGGCAAAATGATGATGTGGTTTTTTATCGTATCAGATGCCCTTACGTTCTCAGGATTCCTTGCAGCTTACGGTTTTTCCCGATTTAAATTCATCGAAACTTGGCCAATAGCCGACGAGGTGTTTAATCACTTTCCATTTATGCACGGTGTTGATGCGCCGATGTATTATGTGGCTTTCATGACATTTATACTTATTTTCTCATCAGTTACTATGGTTCTTGCGGTTGATGCGGGTCATCACCTAAAGAAAACCAAGGTTGCTGTGTATATGCTGCTTACAATTGTAGGTGGTTTCATATTCCTTGGTTCTCAGGCCTGGGAATGGAAAAACTTCATTAAAGGCGAGTTTGGCGCTGTTGAAACAAAAGGTGGAGCGATCCTTCAGTTTGTGAAAGCAGGCGAAAACGGTAAATACGAAAGGGTTGCCCTTGCAGAATTTGCTGCTCACCTTCCTACTGAACGCGTAAACAAACTTAGAAGCAACGGTATTATATTTGAAGAGGGTGCTGCTTTACCAACATATTCTGTTGAAGAAGTAAAAGCCGGTCTTTTAGCACATCCTGAAGTTCTTATAAGAACTGAAAAGATAGTTAAAAAACACAAAGAAGTACTAACCAGAGAGCAATCTGTTAAGAAAATTGAAGAAGCTGCTATTGTTGTAGAAGGCGCTAACCTTGTAAGAAACGAGTACGGACACAAATTGTTTGCTAACTTCTTCTTCTTTATTACTGGTTTCCACGGTTTTCACGTATTCTCTGGTGTAATGATCAATGTACTTATTTTCTTTAATGTACTTCTTGGTACTTACGAAAAGAGAAGAAGCTATGAGATGGTAGAGAAAGTTGGTCTCTACTGGCACTTTGTAGATTTAGTTTGGGTGTTTGTATTTACATTCTTCTATCTTGTTTAATTTTTAAAATTTAAAAGAATTTTATTATGGCACATTCTCACGAATCTAATACAAAAAGAATATGGCAGGTTTTTGGCCTGTTATCGATAATAACAATTGTAGAGGTTGCATTTGGTATTGTTAAACCTGCATTCCTTCACGATTCTCATCTGTTCCAGATGAACCTGCTTAACTGGTTATTCATTATCCTTACAATCGTAAAAGCGTACTACATTATGTGGGCGTTCATGCACCTTGAAGGAGAGAAAGCTAGCTTAAGATGGTCTATCGTAGCTCCATTAGTATTCTTAATTATCTATTTAGTGTTCATCTTACTGATAGAAGGTAATTATATTTTTGACGTGTTCAGGGATTCTCACTACAAGTGGATTTTCTAATACACATTCATTATAAAAAAGGCGGTTTTTAAACCGCCTTTTTTTAATTTTGCAAACGGAAACTTGTTCCCGATATCATGAAAAAAAAGATAGTTCTCATCGTCCTTTTAGTATTGCCGCTCTCGGCTTACATTTACTTCTCTTTAGCAAAGCATAATTCTCTTTTCCTTCCTGTAGTTACCAAGAAAGTGGCAGAGCTGCCTCAGGGAACTACATTAGACAGCTCTCCTGTTGCAATGACAGACAAGATTACCATTCTTGGCTTTCTTGGAAATGATATGGTTAAGAAAAAGGAAACCATATTCAATATAAACGAAAAGATAAACGCAAAGTATAAAGACTTTACTGATTTCCAGATCGTGATGGTTATGCCGGAGGGTGAGGAAGAAGAGGTGAAGAAAATAACAGCCGATATAAAGATCATGGCAGATATCTCTAACTGGAGATTTTTGTTCACAAAGCCCGAAAACATTAAACCTTTTTACGAAACCCTAAAGGTTAAAGAACCTCTTGATGGCGATATGGGTACTTTTAATCTTTTTATAATAGATAAAAAGAGGAGTCTCAGGGGTAGGACCGGAGATAGTCCTAAAACAGGTAAGGAAGAGTTTAAGGATGCTTATAATTCGTTGATCGTTTCTGAACTTCACAATGAGATGACAGATGATATCAAGATACTTTTAAGAGAATATCGCCTTGCTCTTAAAAAGAACCATAACGAAGTTAAGAGGGAGATATAATCATGAAAAAATCATATTCATACGTAGGGATATCATTTATAGTGCTCATATTTGGAATATGGGCAGTGCCTAAGATCGTTGATAAGTTTGGGAAGTCAGATCTTATAGAAATTGGCCCTGTGCCATCTTTTGAACTTACAGACCAGGATAATAAAAAGATATCGGATAAAGATTATTTGGGAAAGGTATATGTGGTGGAATTCTTTTTCAGTACGTGCCCAACCATTTGCCCGGTAATGAACAAAAATATGTTGCTGCTCCAAAAAGAGTATTACGGTAAGCCTGATTTTGGGATTGCTTCGGTAACCATAAATCCGGAATATGATACTCCTAAAGTTTTAAAAGAGCACGCTGAGCAGTTAGGTGTTAAGCATTACAACTGGCATTTTTTAACCGGTGACAGGGATTATATATTTAATCTTGCTCAGGGTTTTAAAATGTATGCGGGGGTAAATCCTAAAGCTGCCGGTGGCTTTGAACATTCTGGTGTATTTGCACTGGTAGATAAAGAGGGTAATATACGATGCAGAAAAGATCAATACGGCAATCCTATATTGTATTACGACGGACTTGAGGATAGCGGCGTGAAAGCAATTAAAGAAGATATTAAAAAATTACTTGAAGAATAATAATGGAAAAGATAATAAATTCTGAAGCAGTAGAGCAGAAATATAAAAAATGGATCATACTTTTATCGGTAGTTATTCCTATAGCTGTGGCCCTTCTTTTTGGTGTTAATCTGCAAAAACTTGGCTATGATGTTGAACCACTTTCATTTCTTCCGCCTATTTACGCAGGTATAAACGGTGCTACTGCCATTGTACTTATTATAGCGGTTTGGGCCATAAAAAATGGTAAACAGGACTTGCATGAAAAGCTTATGAAGTTTGCAATTTGCCTGTCAGTTTCTTTTCTGGTAATGTATGTTGCCTATCACATGACCTCTATTTCGGCTGTGTTTGGTGATGCAGACCATAATGGCCTTTTAAGTGCCACTGAAAGCGAAAAGGTTGGTTATGTAAGAAGCCTTTATATATTTATACTGCTCACGCATATTGCGCTTTCGGTAATTATCATACCGTTTGTGTTATTTACGTATGTGAGGGCTTTGTCGCAGAGCTTTGTAAGACATAGAAAACTGGCAAGGATAACTTACCCAATGTGGTTATATGTAGCGGTTACGGGCGTAATAGTCTATTTCATGATTTCTCCATATTACACACATTAATACCTTAATGTTATGAACGTAAGAGTAAAACAAATTATGGCAGCGTTAACGCTGTTGTTATCTTCCACAGGAATTAATGCACAATGTGCCATGTGCCGTGCTGCATTGGCGGGGAGTGAAGGCAATGTAAAGGCAGAGGCGGTAAACGATGGTATAGTTTACTTAATGATATTTCCTTACCTGCTGGTAGGGCTTGTAGGGTATGCGGTATATAAACTGCGTAAGAATGCAAAAGATAAAAAGACTGAAACAGCAGAATAAAAAAATATTTGACTGTAGTTATGGTATAAAAAAGCCCGAAGCTGTTATTGCTTCGGGCTTTTTTGTGAGTGTGTACTATTTCATTCCGTCTATTTTCAGGTCTATTTTTCCCGATCCTTTTATAAAGGCAATGATAGCATTGTTTGTAAGTTCCACTTTGTCGAATTCAAAATCGTTAAGGGTTCCGTTTACAAAAACACCCGGCATTGGGGAGTAGTTGCTAACGTATGGCAGCAGGTTTTTCTTGCCTTGCTCTAAATTGTCTTTAATCGAGTAACGGCAATTCTCCTGTATTTTTTTCAGTATCATCCCTTCAGCAAGCCAGTTGGCTGTTCTCATCAAAACACTTTTGGTGTTGAGTACATAGTCCATCTGGTCAAAATAGATCTCCTTGGTAACGGAGTTGTAATTAGGATACCCCGTTAGGTATATGGTTCCATTGATACTTCCTGTCATATCAAGGGCTACGACCATTTTACCGTCTTTGCTCCATAGGTCAACCTTTTGAACTGTCACTTTTTTACTTCCGCTGCCAAATTCCTGTCCCTGGAAGTTTTTTGTAATTACTTTAGATGCGCTTTCATAAGTAGATACTGCGGCAACGACTGCGCTTACGCTTTCGGGCATTTTCTTTACAGGCTTAAGCACCACGTCTTCTTTTTTAAAGGTATTCTTTGGCTTTTGGCCTACCATGGTAAGCATGCTGCATTTAAGTCCCATGTCAAGGGTTACCTGTTTTTTTGTAAGCACGGCATCGGTAACATAAAGCTCAACGGGGTTAAGTTTAAACCATGTTTCATATTGTTCACTTGTCAGGAACGGGGTGCTCAGTTTATCAAGAGCATCCAGTACCTGCGGTTTAAAATCCATAGTTTTTGCCATGGCATCATCAAGCTTGTTCTCAATTTTGTTTTTGAAAAGCTTTACCGCAGGGTTTATAAGGTAGGTTATGGCAACTTTTTTTCCGGCAATGGTTACTGTAGGGCTCTCGTTCCATTCAAGAGATTCAATTGATGTATCGGTTGAAACCTTCCAATTAGAGAGTCCAACTTTGCTTGTAAAAGTAACCACTCCGTCAAGGTTAACCTCGCGCGTATCATAAAGGTTCATGCCAAGGGCAGACGTTCCGTAACGCAGGTTAGCAGTAATTTTAATAGGAACAACCGATTTTAATTTACCATTCTGTTCAGAAAATTTAATGGGCGCGGTTTTAAAAACCTGCATAGCAATATTGTCGTCTTCTATGTTTTTGTCTTCATATACAAGACCGGGCAGCAGTTTGTTTACCTGTGCTTCAATATCTACTATAGTTATAGACACTGGCAGGTTAATAAAAGATGTAGTGCTTTGGTACACTATGGGTGCATTGTTGCTGGGCTCAGGTTTTAAAGCTTCAATTCTTTTTGTTGTAGAGCAGCCGATAAGTAAAGCCGAAAAAGCAATTACTCCGCTAAGTAGTAAAGTTCTCATTTTATGTGTTGTAAAAAAATAACCCGGCAAAATTAGCTTTTTATTTGTAACAAAATTGGCAGGAATTAGTCTAATAAAAATATATTTAGCGTATTACCGTTAGATAATTTGGGTAAATTTGTAAACTCATCAATCAAATCTATGAAAAACAAATTATGCAGAATAACCATTCTTGCAGTTTTGCTTTTGGGCGGCTTTGCTAATGCACAGGTCAAAAAGTGGACGCTGGAAGAATGTGTAGACTATGCTATAAAGAACAATATCTCCATAAAGCTTAGTGCGCTAGATGCGCAAACTACTCTTGTTGCAAAGAGTGATGCCTGGGGTGCGTTACTGCCAACAGCAAATATTCAGGGATCGCATTCCTGGAATATTGGTCTTAACCAGAATATCACAACGGGTTTACTTGAAAACCAGACAACCCAGTTTACATCGATAGGATTAAACATGGGAATTGATATTTACAACGGACTCCAAAACCAAAACCGTTTAACTAGAGCCCGTCTTGCCATAGTGGCTGCGCAATATAAGCAGACCAAGATGGAAGAAGACACTGCACTTAATGTTGCTAACGCATACTTACAGATTCTTTTCAATAAAGAGAATTTAAGGGTGCAGGAGCAACAATTGGCTTATGATACCAAACAAATGGAAAGGACGGAGCAGCTTGTAGAAGGCGGCGCTGTACCGCGTGGCGATCTTTTAGATATTAAAGCTACTATTGCCGCCGATAATCAAAAGAAGATTGCTGCCGAAAATGCACTGCTTATTTCTAAGCTTAGCCTTGCACAGCTTATGCAGCTTGATGATTTCCTTAATTTTGATACTGCTGACAGTGACTATCCTGAAGATAAAAGCAGTGTTATGATGGAAAAGCCTGCTACAATTTATGATAAGGCAAAAGGTATACGTACCGATCTTAAGGCGGCACAGGCTGATGTTGATGTTGCTGAAAGGGATGTTAAGATTGCAAGGGGTGCTTATCAGCCGAGACTTACCGGTTTTTACAGCTTCACTACCCGTGCAGCCTATTCGGATAAGATAATCGGTTTTCAGCCAAATACTTCGAGCCCAACAACTGTAATAGGTTACGTTGAAGGTACAAACCAAAATGTACTTCAGCCAAATTCTGAACCTATTTTGGGTAAAAGGGATCCTATTATTGACCAGTTCAATGATAATAAAGGTCACTCATTTGGTGTGCAGCTAAGTATACCTATTTTGAACGGTTTCTCTGCGCGAAATAACGTGGAGCGCTCTAAGATAGAACTTGAACGTTCTAAGATTACGCTGCAGCAAAAAGAGTTAGACCTTGAAAGAAACGTTTATACAGCGTATACTGATGCCCAGGGCGCACAAAAAGCATATGATGCCGCGGTATCTGCTGCAAATGCGAGAGATGAGTCGCTTAATTATGCTAAAGAGCGCTATGAGGTGGGGCTTATTAATGTATTTGACCTGAACCAGGCGCAAACGCTTGCTGTAAATGCACAATCTGAAGTGCTTAGAACAAAATACGACCTTATATTCAAAGTAAAAATACTGGAGTTTTATTTCGGAATTCCTATTTACCAAAAACAATAGCCATGTCAAAGAAAACCATTTATATTATAATAGGCGCAATAGTGCTTTTAATTGTAGGACTAGTTGTTCTCAAAAAAACAGGAGCTGTAGGTGCCAAAGATGAAGGAAAAGAAGTGGAAACTGCAGCTGTAAAAGAAATCAATCTTATAGAAACGGTTTCGGCTACAGGAAAGATACAGCCGGAAATTGAAGTGAAAATATCATCTGAGGTTTCAGGCGAGATCATTGAACTGCCTATTAAAGAAGGTCAGCCTATTAAAAAAGGAGATCTTTTAGTTCGTATTAATCCTGACTTATATGAATCAGGACTTAGCAGGACCGCTGCATCGTTATCTACTGCAAAAGCTGGCTTGAGCCAGTCTGAAGCGCAGCTTAAAGAAGCCAAAGCAAATTATGACCGTAACAAACGCCTGTTTGATAAAGGTGTTATCTCTAAGTCAGAATGGGATAAGATAGTTTCTTCTTATGAGGTAGCACAGGCTTCTAAACAATCATCTTATTACAATGTAGCGAGTGCTAATGCAAGCGTTACTGAGGCAAAAGATAACCTTAACCGTACCACCATATATGCACCGGTAGATGGTACGATCTCTAAACTGGATGCCGAACTGGGCGAGAGGGTAGTGGGTACGCAGCAAATGACGGGTACTGAAATTTTGAGGGTTGCAAACCTTAATAATATGGAGGTTGAAGTAGATGTTAATGAAAACGACATTGTTAAGATAGAAATTGGCGACGAAGCAAATATTGAAGTAGACGCTTATCTTAAAAAACAATTTAAGGGTATTGTAACCAGCATATCAAACTCAGCAAGCAGCGAGCTTACGGCAGACCAGGTTACAAACTTCAAGGTTAAAGTAAGGATTCTTAAAGAATCTTATGAGGATATGACAAAGGGCAAGCCTGCCAATTATTCCCCTTTCAGGCCTGGAATGACTGCTACTGTTGATATCATTACAGAAAATAAGACTAATATATTAGCCGTGCCTATTAGCGCAGTAGTTGTTAAGTCTGACACCACAGCTGTTAAGCAGGATGTTGTTGCGCAGCTTGAAGAGAAAGAAAAAGAAGCTAAAGAAGGCGTGGTGGCTAAAAAATACGAATGCGTATTTGTTAAGTCAGGCGATAAAGCTGTCCTAAGGCCTATCACTACAGGTATACAGGACGATACCAATATTGAGATCATAAAAGGACTCAAAAAAGGAGATGAAGTTATAATAGGTCCTTATGCACTGGTGTCCAAAGAGCTTAATCCTAATGATAAGGTTAAAACCAAACCTAAAGACAACGGAAAAAAATAAATAATGGCTTTTATTTTAAATATTGAAACGGCTACAAAAAACTGTTCTGTATGTCTTGCAAAAGACGGCATTCGTGTTGCTGTAGCCGAATATGCAGGAGAAGGTTATACACACGCAGAAAAACTGCACGTATTTATTGAAGATGTATTGCAAAAAGGCAATATTACATTTAAGGATCTTTCGTCTATTGCTGTAAGCATGGGCCCGGGTTCTTATACAGGATTACGAATAGGTGTTTCGGCGGCTAAAGGGCTTTGCTATGCGCTTGGAATCCCTTTGATAGCTATTGATACCCTTGAGCTTCTTGCTCGAAGGGTAAAAGTTGATGATGGGGTAATTATTCCTATGATAGATGCGAGGCGTATGGAAGCCTATACGGCTGTTTTTGATAAACAATACGTAAAGCTGAGAGATACAAAAGCAGAAGTTGTTGACGCTGATACTTACAATCGTACAGAAGGAACAACTATACATCTTGCAGGTGACGGTGCGCCTAAATTTCGCGAAGTTTTATCAGGGGACAGGTTCGTATACCATGAGGAGGTAGTCTATCCTTCTGCGGCAGAAATGGCACCGCTGTCTTATGATAAGCATAAAAAAAGCGACACCGTAGATGTCGCTTACTTTGAACCTTTTTATTTAAAAGATTTTATCGCCGGAAAATAATTACAGGGCAGTGTCCAGATAAGTTCCTAATTGCTGAAGATCTGTTTCTTTTTCAAGATCCAGTTTATTCTTTTTGATGAATTCAAGTACCTCTTTACTCTTTGCAGGTACTAATTTCGCAAGCTCTTTTTTACTTGAGAAGTATACAGCATCTGCACCTTTAAGACTGATGTAAAATTCATTATCCAGTTTTTTATAATTGGCAGGCTTATAGGTAGAATAGCTATTTGCCGGAAAAACTTCTGGCTGAAGGTGTATTCTTTCACGTTTAAATATCTTAACATTTGGCTTGTCGCTAACGATGCTCAAATAACCTGTTTTTTCTTCATCATCTTTAGTCTTATACTGCTGCAGGCTATATTGTGTTCCTGTAGAAGTTAGCGTTATCGTAACATCTTTTTGTGTAGGCAGTATAGAGTTTGTTCCTGCTAAGGGATCGCTAAGCTCAAAATGATCAGAGTAAGCATTGTAACGTACAAGTACTGTTTTATCATAACTTGATATCCTCGCAGGCATAAACTTATCATTAGCAAACATTGATCCTGTTGCTGCCTGGCTTTTTTCTTTAGAAAGGATAATCTGGTTACCGCCACCGTGTACAGGAGTCTGCTGGATTTGAGCAGTTGCTGCTACAGATGCGAAGGCAAAAGCAGCTGTGTAAAATAAATTTAAATTTTTCATTCTTGTAATTAATAGTTATTGCAATTTTTTTTTAATAGGCGTCAAATATACTTTTTTTCAGGCATATTTGTGTGATATTTTTTTTGACATATTATTGTTTTCAAAAAATATGCCACACCATCTAACGCTTTGAAATTAAAATTATTGCAGAAGTGCTTTTACCTTGTCTCCGCCTATGATATGTATGTCTCTTTGCGGGAATGGCAGCTCAATTCCTTCTTTTTCAAAGGCTTCTTTGATACTTTCATAAAAGTCAGATACTACAGCGCCATGATTACCGCGTTCTGACCACATCATTATATTCAGTGTGATTGCATTTTCTGCAAGATCTTTTACTTCAACGGCAGGGGCAGGGCTGCTTAAAACCTTAGGGTCGCTCTTCATGACATGGTATATCACATCCTTAACCTGAGAAAGGTTACTATTATATCCAACACCTATTAATATGTCGGCCCTGCGAAGTGGCTCCTGCGAAAAGTTTTTGATTGTGTTGTTAGATAAGGTTCCGTTAGGCAGATATACTACCTGGTTTGTAGAAGTTATAATTCGTGTGCTGAAAATTTGTATGCTGTTTACTGTTCCTGCCTGTCCCTGCGCCTCTATATAATCGCCCACCCTGAAGGGCTTGAAAAGAATGATTAAAAGGCCTCCCGCAAAGTTAGAAAGTGAACCCTGTAATGATAGACCAACAGCGATACCTATGGTACCAAGCAGTGCCATCAAAGAAGTGGTTACTACGCCTAGCTGATCAAATATTGATATTATAAGTACCACCCTGAATATCCAGGTACATACGTCTAATACAAATTTTAAAAACGTCGGATCCATTTCCCGGCTCGTCATCAGTCGGGTCATTATTTTTCTAAAAATTTTTATTCCCACGATCCCTGCTACCAGTATCACGACAGCAACGATTAAATTTGGTATAAAAACAACTACGTGATCTACAAACCTGTCTATATAAGCGTCTAAATTTTTTATTTGTGCGATGAATAATGGAATCATACCTTTTTTAAATCATTTAATGTTTCTTGAATAGTGTTTTTTGGAAGCCCGCAAGCCCTGTTTTGGCAAATATAAAACAGGTTCTCGTTGTTTACAAAACGATTTGCAAGGAAAGGTATTGTGCTTTCCTTAATGCTTCCTGCTATGATTATGTGAGGCAGGTAGTTACTGTTGATTTCTTTTAAAGATTCAATTGCATCAGGACCGCATACTGCCAGTTCTTTGTTTTTTTCTGAAAGGTCAAGCCATAAGTTTAGCCAGTTTGAAAATGCCGAAGGATAATCAAGGTTTGGTATTATAAGATAAAGCATTTGCAGGGCTGTTTTCTCATAATATTCATTGTCAAAAAGGATGCTGAGTTTATACAGCACATTAGCCATAACAGAGTTTGAAGCTGGAATCACGTTGTCTTCAGTTTCAAAATGCTTAGCGATAAGCTGCTCTTCTTTTGCAGAGGTGTAAGCAAAGAACTGCTGCTTTTCGTCGTAAAAGTTTTCGAGGCAGTAATCAGTAAGCTGCTTGGCATAGATTAACCATTTTTCTTCAAGGGTAGCTTCATATAATATGATGAAAGCGTCAGCTGTCAGGGCATAATCTTCCAGAAATGCCTTTATTTTTGCATCTCCGTTTTTATAGGTACGCCATAAATGCCCATCAGGATGCCATAGTTTACTGCATATAAATTCTGCATTACGTACTGCTATTTTAATGTATTCTTCGTTTCCTAAAGCTTTATGTGCGTCGGCGTAGCCTTTTAGCATAAGTGCATTCCACGAGGTCAATATCTTGTCATCAAGCCTTGGTTTTGAACGGCGCTCGCGTACTTCATAGAGCAGTTTTTCCCATTCCTGTTTTTTAGATCTAAGCGCTTCCAGAGTAAGTCCTGCGTTGGCTGCGATATTTTCGGGTGCATCGTTTTGGATCAGCACAAAATTTCTATCTTCCCAGTAGCCAAATTCATTTATATTGAAT
>Ga0163161_10000749_pt1 | contig 25553 bp, 11 predicted proteins | sample S45metaG_FD_129847 | JGI IMG/M metagenome (GOLD analysis project Ga0163161, IMG submission 129847) | Switchgrass rhizosphere microbial communities from Kellogg Biological Station, Michigan, USA - S4-5 metaG | ecosystem: Host-associated > Plants > Roots > Rhizosphere > Soil | place: USA... | reverse complement strand
TGAGCCAGGTAACTGAATCTGTAAAGTCGGCAACAGGCGAGTTTCTGTCGCCCGTGGCATTGGACGCCGTAACGGTGGTGATGCCGGCGGCCGCGATATTCAGGTTATACCCGCCCTGAAAGGCGAAATCCGCCGCTGAAACGCCCTTGCTGCCGAGCAATCGCCCCTTTGCGAGCCCGTATCTTGCTTCATTGACTGTGTTGCTTGATAGGGTCGAACGGACCCCTATCGAATATGAGTCCTGTTTCGAATCCTGTCCGTACGATGGAAACCCAGGAAATCGCTCGTCAAACCCGTTGACATAATCCTTTCCGATAACCGCCCGCTGACGGTTCACGATGAAAGCTGCCGAGTGTTTACCGGTCAGGTTCACGTCAAGGCGAAGCGTCAGGTACTTCTGCGTCCCATCGACGGCCGGTGCAAAATCGTAAAACGAGCGGTTCGGGTCCGAGACCACACCCGCTGAATTGACGATCGGCCGGACGGAACCGGTCGTTCGCGTGGCTGTCCGGATACGGGCCAGAAGTGATGCGATGGTCGGGTCAGGCGTCGCAAGCTGGTTATTCGCTGCGGCAATATCGTACAAGTTCACCGGTATCGTTTGGCCGTCGACAATGTATTTGAATATGCCGGACTGGGCCTCCGGTGTGAGGATGGTCCTTGTTCGAGCTACTGATTGTCGTAGGCGAAATTCTTCGTAATTGACAAAAAAGAACGCCCGGTCAGTTCCCGATGCCAGGTACGGCCCGGCGTCATCGCCAAATCGAGGAAACGGTATTGGGCCGCCAAGACTGCCGCCGTACTGATTAAGACGGATCTTCTGACGTAGGGCTCGTCCGTTTTGGTCCAGGCCGAGGTTCTTGTCGCTGTTTACATACCAGTAATTGGAATTGAGTGCTTCGTTGCGGTGCTGGTAGAACAGGCTGCCGCGATAGTCATTCGTGCCCCTTTTTGTTACGAACCTGATCTGAACAGCGCCGTCGCCGGTGCTTTCCGCTCCTGGATTTGAGCTCGACAGAGTAACTTCCTCTATACTGTCGACACGAGGGACGATCCGAGTCAGGTAACCGTCGAATGAACGATGGAAATTGTCCTGGACATCGACGCCGTCTATCGTGATGCTGAGGGCTCCCTTTGGCAGGCCGTTTACCGACGCATTCCTTGGCCGGCCGACAGTGGCCGTTCCCGGCAGCATTGAGATCAGGTCCATTGCGTTGCGTGAAGGAATGGGAGTTTCGATGATCTGTCGCCCGGTTATCGTCGAGCCTACCGTCGCGGTCTCGCGTTGGAGTACTTCGGCACCGCTCCCGATCGTAACGGTCTCGTTGATGTCACCGGCCTCGAGCATGACATTCACGCTCGCGGGCATATCGACATCGACCTTTACATTCTCGATGATGATCGTCTTAAATCCCGATGAACTGACAGTTACTTTGTAAAGGCCGTTGCTGAGCGCAGGGACGCGAAAGGTTCCGCTCGCTGTGGTGACGGCTCCGAAAACCTGTCCGGCTTCGTTTGCAACAGAGATACTTACTCCCGGGATGACGGCCCGATTCGTGTCCATCACAATTCCCGCGATCGAACCGGTGGTTTGCGCGTAAACAGACATCGCTCCGCCAGCGGCGAGCAGGCAGGCGCAAAGCAAACTGAATCGCCACATCTTCATGACCTTGCTATCTTTCAAGGCTGAACAAGACGACATTGCGGCTCTCCGGCCCGGCAACGTAATATAGCCGCTTGCCGTCAGGGGCCCAGACGAAGTTTCCAATGTCTTCGGTTTTTGTCTCAAACACAACTTGCGGCGCACCACCGTCGAGCGGATGGTTGACGATCTGCTTAATGTCGTTGTTGATCATCGGATAGGTGATCGCCTTGCCGTCAGGCGACCAGCGGAATGTAGTCATCGGCGGCGGCAGCGGAATGACCGCAAGCGGCTCGCCGCCCTCAACGGGAATAATATTGAGGCTCCGTTCCGACGGACGGAGCGGCTTTGTCAGATAGACGATCATTTTCCCGTCCGGTGAAACTTTGGGCAGTAAGCCAGCGTGGTTGGTCATGCGCGTAGCCTCGCTGCCGTCGGGTCGCATCTTCCAGAGTGTCCATCTCTCACCCGGCAGCGTATAAAAGATCCATTCGCCATCGCGCGAGTACACGGGGAACATTCCCTCTTCGGCTATTTGGCGGCGATCGCTGCCGTCAATTCCGATGCGCCAAATGCCCGGATTGGACACAAAAACGATCGAACGCCCGTCGGGCGAAACGGCCGGCATCGCTTCCATCAGCTCATCGAACGTCAATTGTTTTTGGTTGCCGCCGTCCGCGTCCATCATCCAGAGGTCGCGGGAGCCGCCGTTTTGCGAAACAAACACAATTTTCCCGTCGGGCGTGAAAGTCAGAGCTCCATCGTCTCGTTCCGTACCTTTTGTTATTTGAGTTACGCGGCGAGGCTCTTCGAACGGACTGACCGTATATATGTTTTTTCGGCTTTCTACCTGGACGGAGACGAGCGTATCCGAGTTTTTCGCAAGACTGACAACTTCGTAACGGTTTAGGTCGTTATAGATCCGCTGCGGAACTCCGCCGGGAAATGAAATATGCCAAAGTTGGGAGTTCACTTCAAAAAGATCATTGGCATTCATCAAAATGCCGCTTCCATCTGCCAACCACGCGACCTGCCTGGTGTAATTCCAACGCTTGTCCGTCAACGGCGTTTGCCGTCCGTCCGCGACGTGCACGGCGATCGGCAACATACGCCCGAATCCTCCATTCTCACCGCCGACGCAGACAATTGTTTCGCCGTCCGGCGACCATGCACAGCCGTTCTCATTGCCCCAGGTGAAAAATTCCGGCATGTTGCGGACCGCTAAAACCCGTGGCTCGCCGGCGCCATCCCTGTTTGCGGTCACCAATTGCGTCGCCTGTTGTTCGCCGTGTCGCGTAAACGCAACGCGCTTACCGTCTGGCGAAAACGTCAAGCCGCCTATGATCCCGTCCCACAGTTTCCGCGGCGACACACCGCCAAGAGTCGGCACTTGATAAAGCGTCTTTTCCCGCACGAAAAAGATAGAATTGCCATCGGGTGAAAAGGTCAGCGCGGTGTATTCGGCTGCTGCGGGAGCTACGATCTGTGTCGGGTTGACGGCGGCGACCTGCCGCAGCCAAATGCTTTGCAGATCATTCTCGGAAATCGCGTATGTGACAAAATTTCCGTTGGGTGAGATGGCGGCGAGCGTGGCTTTTCCGTCGGTCGTGAGCCGTTTTACGGTTACTGACCTGAACGGCGGTGCGGGCGGCCGGCGGAGAAAAGCCAACACTCCGTATGCGATGCCGCTGACGGCGACGATCACAACCGTGAGCCCAAGCGCCGTCACCCATTTGTGTCGCTTTGCCGCGCCGATGAGCGATCGCCTGCCAGCGACCGGCAATGGTGCTCCGCTGCCCGTCGCGCCATATCCGTTTGTTTCCTCGCTTTCTTCAATGACAAGGTGGACCCCCGATGTTTCCTCAACATATAGGGCCGAACCATTTTCCCTGACTTCCTTGTCAAAAATATATCCGCGGCGCGGGACGGTTTTAATGATCTGCTGAGTGTCGTCGCCGAGCGCGTGCCGAATATCCTTGAGGCATTGAACAAGCGAGTCGTCGGTGACGGCCATTCCCTGCCACACGTGGTCGATGAGCTCGTCCTTGCTGACAAGCCGACCCGAGTTTTCCGTCAAATATTTAAGAACGTCGAAGGATTGCGGGCGCAGTTTCAGTTCTACATCGCCGCGAAAAAGGCAACCGCGGGTCAGGTCGAGCCGGAACTCGTCGAAAGAATAGACCTCGTGAGCTGTTCTTTGCATCGGGAAATTCGTGCCCCCTGGTAAACAGCAAATCACGCCTGATTGTGGTGATTCGGGGCAAATCATACCACACAAACTCCAGAATTTCGCTACTTTTTCGCGGTTATTTCCTGGTTCTTTCGTTACTTGCACGCGGCCCGGCCGCTAAGGTTGCCACAATTCGGCCAAAGGGAACCATTAAACACAAAAGGAGAAAATGTTATGAAACAAAAACTCACATTAACAATTCTGTCGGCATCTATCGCCTTGGCGATGTTGGCGACTACTACAAATTCGCAAAACAACTTCAGCAGCCCGCGAGGTATGGGCACAGTGCTCAATTCGGCCAGCAACGAGCTGAATCCGGTTATTTCGCCAAGCGGATTAAGTCTTTATTTTGCAAGCAATCGGACGGGCAACAATGACATATACGTTTCGCAGCGACCGACGCTCAATTCGCCATGGGGTCCGCCGAACCCGGTCCCGGCGCTCAACTCGATCGCATCCGATACCCCAGGGAGTTTCTCACTCGACGGGAAAACGATTTTCTTGCAAAGCACCCGCAAGGGAGGAATGGGTGGGAGGGATAATTACATTTCGACGCGAACAGACCCGAACGACGATTTTGGCTGGAACGCGCCGGTTAATCTCGGTGGCCCGATCAATACTGAGTGCTCCGAACTGGCCGCGACATATTTCGAAGATCCGGCCACCGGTGTCAACAGTCTGATCTTCGCTCGGGAGTGCGATCCCAACAACCCACCGTTTCATGACCTCTATCAAAGCACGCGAAACGCGGACGGCACATTTAACGCGCCGACGCCTATCGTTGAATTAAACGTCATCGGATCCGAGATACGTGCGGCCATCCGACGCGATGGATTGGAGATCTTTATCTGTGCAACGCTTGCTCCGCCGGGAACTTTTGACATCTGGACTTCCACCCGCTCTTCTACAACATCCTCATGGAGTAGCCCGGTGCTTGTCCCCGGTATCAGCTCCGCGGGGGCTGAACAGTTTGTGTCGCTTTCACCCGACGGCTCGATCCTCTATTTCAACTCAAACCGAGACGGCGGTACCGGCGGCTTCGATCTGTATTCAGTCACTCGATGCAGCATGTATCTAGCCGCACCCTGCACGGTCGATCGCACAGCCGCCGATTTCGACGGCGACGGCCGCTCGGACCTTAGCGTATTCCGTCCGTCCGACGGTAACTGGTATGTCATGGAGAGCGCCACGAACACTTTTCGGGCGCAACACTTTGGTCTCGCTGGAGACAAGATCGTACCCGGCGATTACGACGGCGATGGGATCATCGATCTGGCGGTCTTCAGGCCCTCGGACCAAAACTGGTACATTCGCCGAAGCTCTGACCCGACGCCGACCTCGGTCATCAACTGGGGCTTAGCCACCGATAAGCTTGTTCCGGGCGACTATGACGGCGACGGCCTCACCGACGTCGCGGTCTATCGAGATGGAACCTGGTACATCCACCAAAGCTCTAACGGACAATTCGTCGCTCAACAGTTCGGCCTGGCCGGTGATATTCCGATCGCCGGTACAAATGCTCAATAACATCATTGGGGAAACGCGTCTCCGGCGTTTGGAGCGCGTTTTCCACTCTCCTAAAAGGAGTCATAAGTGAAAAAACACAAACGGATCGAGATCACGGCGTTTCGCCGCCGGGTAATGATCGTTTCCGGCGAACAGGTCGCGGCATCAGATGTCGGCGACCTACAGAAAACGCACGGCGACACACAGGAAAACATCGAATCGGACTCGGCCGAAGGGCAGGAGATCTTGCTCGAAGCGATACAGCTAATGAAACGAAGCCTTACAGGAGGCGAGGAAGGAATTGAGCGAGAGCAATCCGCTGATTCCCTGGAGGCAACAATATGAACAGCAAAAACATGATCTTAAAACTGGCCACATGCGCGGCACTTATCTGTGCGGTAATATTCGCAACTCAGTCACATCAGGCAGTCGGACAGACAAGCGTTCGCGATCAACAATTCGGCGTTTTACCGCGTCCCGTCGCTAAACGGCCAGCCAATATGCAGGCCAGCCCCACGGATCCGATGAGTCCTACAAAGCACGCCGTGGATCCTGCGGCCCCACTCGTATCGCCCTCACCGGGAAGCCTCGATCTGACCTTTAGCGGTGACGGCAAGGTGACGACGCCGATCACACACAATTACGACGCCGCAAATGCGATTGCGATCCAAAGCGACGGCAAGATCGTTGTGGTCGGCGTCGGCCAGTCCAATCAGTTTTGTCTTGCACGCTACACAACAAACGGCGAGCTGGATAGTTCTTTTGACGTGGACGGCAGGGTGGAAACCACCTTCGGCGGCGTTTACGCAACGGCCAATGCAGTTGCAATCCAAACCGACGGCAAGATCGTCGTTGCCGGCTGGAGCCATATTGCATTGAATTCCGATTTCACAATCGCCCGCTTTAACACAGACGGCTCGTTGGATACTTCTTTTGATACCGACGGTAAGGTAACGACTGATGTTGGCCTATATGACGGGGCCGATGCAATTGCGATTCAAACGGACGGCAAGATCGTTATTGGCGGTCAACACGGACAGGGTTTTGACGTTCTTCGATACAACACGAACGGCTCCCTCGATACCACTTTCGACGGCGACGGTATTGTCACTACGCCGGTCGATGAACTCGGCCTGGGATTTGTAAACGCCGTTGCTATTCAGGCTGATGGAAAGATCATAGCTGCAGGCGGAAGCGGTACTTTCAAGGATTCCGTCTTGACCCTCGTCCGTTACAACGCAAACGGCTCGCTCGATACTTCCTTCGACGCTGACGGAATAGTAACGAGCGAATTTGGCACTGCCAATGACGTCGCCATTCAGGCAGACGGCAAGATCGTCGTCGCTGCCGGTTTCTTCTACCCAGGCTTTGCGGTTGCTCGCTTCAATATTGACGGCTCGCCAGACACTTCGTTCGACGGGGACGGCCGAGTAACCACTTCGTTCGACGGCTATCCCGGTTCCGCTTTTGCCGTCGCTATTCAAGCAAACGGTAGGATCGTTGCAGCAGGTTCCAGATTCGACTGTGATCCTTTTACCTGTTTTGACCATGACTTCGGTGCCGTCCGATATAATGCTGACGGCTCGCTCGACACTTCGTTTAGTTTTGACGGGAAACTGACCACCGACTTCAATGACAGTGAGGATGTAGCCAAGGCCATCGCAATTCAATCCGATGGCAAGATCGCCGCCGCCGGCAGCACCAACCACGGGCCAAAAACGTATTTTGCGCTCACGCGATATACCGTAGACGGGCAACTGGACGTCTACACTTTCGGACACTTAGTCGGGAAGGTATCGACAGCTTTCGCTCAAAATGCAGATTCTGCTAAAGCGGTCAAAGTGCAGGTTGACGGCAAGATCGTCACAGCCGGTCAAGCGTCAAACGCTTTTGCGCTTGTGCGATATAAGCGCGACGGAATACTCGACCCGACCTTCGGCACGAACGGAAAGGTAACGACTTCGTCCGGTCCGGGCTACCATGACGCGGCCAATGCCCTTGCAATTCAACCCGACGGAAAGCTCGTCGCTGCCGGTTACAGCGTAGGTCCTTCCGATTATTCCCTGAAGTTTGCCGTCATTCGTTACAACACCAACGGCTCGCTCGATACTTCGTTTGGGCCTGGCGGAATAGTCACGAGACGGATCGGGCTTTTCGACAGCTCCGCTCAGTCCGTCTTGATACAGCCAGACGGCAAGATCGTCGCTGGAGGTTATGCAGACGATGGCATAACGGGCCAAAATTTCGCCCTTCTTCGGCTTAACTCAAACGGCTCGATAGACGAATCCTTCGGTTTTGCGGGAGTCGCCATAACGGATATCGAGAAGGGTCAGGATTCGATATCCGGTATTGTCATTCAGTCCGATGGAAAACTCGTTGCTGCCGGGTTCACCGAAAGGTTTACGTCCCAGACTAGTTATTTTGCTCTGGCCAGATACAACACCGACGGTTCGCCAGACACCTCTTTCGGCATGTTCGGGCATGGGGGCACGCTTATAACCGATTTCGGAAATCGCCGCTCGACCGCCAGAGCGATCGCTCTTCAACCGGACGGAAAGATCATCGCTGCCGGTCAAGAGCGAAATACGGATCTGGACTACGATTTTGCGCTAGCGCGCTATAACAGTGACGGTTCGCTCGATATGGCCTTCGACGGCGACGGCTTGGTAATTGCCCCGCTGCAGTATACGGACGACTCTGCGGCATCTGTGGCGGTCCAATCGAACGGCAAGATCGTAGCGGCCGGTTATGCATCCGGTCTGTCCGGTTTTTTTTCTCTTGCGAGATTTGAGAGCAACGGCACTCTCGATAACAGGTTCGGAACCAATGGCCGCGTCGACACAGGATTTGGCAACAGTTCGGCAGGCTACGCAGTTGCTATTCAGCCGAACGGGATGATCGTCGCAGCCGGCGCCGAGTATGACTGCAGGGGCAGCTATTGCTCGGATGTCGCCCTAGCGCGCTACATCGGCGACACGCGTTCGATGTTTGACTACGACGGCGACCGGCGTGCTGACATTTCCGTCTTTCGTCCGTCGGATAGAGTATGGTATCTAAATCAATCCACTGCCGGGTTTTCAGCCGTGCAATTCGGTGTTTCGACCGACAAGATCGCACCGGCGGATTTCGATGGAGACGACAAGACTGACATCGCGGTTTACCGGCCCGAGACGGCGGTTTGGTATTGGCTGAATAGCTCGGACGGGGCGTTCCATGCGGTGCAATTCGGAACAGCGGAGGACCTGCCGACACCGGCGGATTATGACGGTGACGGACGGGCGGATATCTCCGTGTTCCGGCCTTCGAACAGAACATGGTATCGACTAAATTCATCAGATGGGTCCTTCTATGCGGTGCAGTTCGGGCTGAGTGAGGACAAGCCGACGATCGGTGATTATGACGGTGACGGCCGGGCTGATCTGGCTGTGTTCCGGCCGTCGACGGGTGCTTGGTATCGGCGCAACTCATCTAACGGCGCCTTTGTCGGGGTGTATTTCGGGATCTCGACCGATCTGGTCACGCCCGCTGATTTTGATGGTGATGGAAAAACCGACATCGCCGTTTACCGCCCGTCAACGGGCGTCTGGTACTGGCTAAACAGTTCGAATGGCGCCTTCAATGCCTCGCAGTTCGGCATTGCCGAAGATATTCCGTCAGCAGCCGATTTCGACGGCGACGGCAGGGCGGACATTTCCGCCTTTCGCCCGTACGACGGCAACTGGTACCGCCTGAACAGTTCAAACGGTGCATTCGTGGCATATCATTTCGGGCTCAACGGGGACCGGCCGACGCCGAGTGCGTTTACATTTTGAGTATTCGGATCACCGGGATCTTGGTGTGCCAATGGTGTGCCAAATGTTCAAAACTGAGCAAAACATAAGAAACTGAGCCAAACTACGTGGACCCGAAAGTCTAACTAAATAGAAGAGTTGGAGACTCATCCAAACTTAGCGAAAATCATCTTGCAAGTTTCGTAATCGAAAGGTCGTCGGTTCGAATCCGACGGGTGGCTCCATCTTATTCCTAACAAACGCAATAATTACAGGAATCCGTAGAAACCCCAACACCGGGTTTTTCCACAGCCACAGCCTGCGTCGGAATAAGGTTCGTTCGTGCCGTGGGTGTTAACCTCACGAGTAACCCGGCCCGTCCAATCGTATTCCTTGTGCATCCAGAGCCAGAGGCCATTGTGATAGTCGTCACCGACCTTCGCCGTTCCTTTGTTGTGGGACGACTACCTCATATCGTTGAACGCTAACTGCCCGGTCCGGCTATTTTCACGCTGCCTTTCATAATGGCCGCCATCGGCGAACCGGCGTTGAACCTGGCACCCGGATGGAGGACCCCGTTCGGGTCCGTATGATCGGCGAAGCTGAGCGCGGCAGTCTGTCGCGGCACACCGGTGACAGTGAAGTTCAGGTTGATCAGCGTGCCGGCTCCAGCAAGCTCCGACGTCTGAAATCCCGAGATGATCAGGTGTCCGGGATTCGCTGGGTTAGCGGTTATCAGCATGCCGGCAGCGAGTGCGCCTACCGCATCTACGGGAACGGCCTGTGGCTCGATTAGCGATGGGTCGTATTCGATGTCGAGATCGAAGGCGCGCACCCCGTAACCGGAAAGGTCGCTAACCGTCACCGGAATGGTGATGTTGCTGCCGGGCAAAGCTGACACTGTCGGCAAGGATAATGTCACCCCATTTGAGGGTTGCGGGCTGTCCTCACTCATTTCGGCGTCAAACGCTATCCGGGAACTGTCACCCGCTCCGAACGGGCCCATCGATATCCAGTTGCCTGACGTCTCGCCGACCAGGATGGCTATAGAGTTCTGGTTTGTCTGGTTTGTTGAGAGCGTCGGGTACACGCGGTTTGCGGGGACGAACTTCCAGGTGGTCACGATCCCATAGTCCGGTAGCCCAACGACGTAGCGTGCGATGAGCGACGCGTCGAATGAGGTCGGCGTTCCGCTATCGTCCGCGTCGGACGCGATCCGCTGCGTCGCCGTCGGGACATCGAGACCGACAACAAAACGTGCGGTGGCTGACGCGTCAAACGACTCAAGCCCGTTCACGCCGCTCGCCTTTGACGGCGTCACGATGTAGTCATTGCCCGACGGCAAACCTGTGAACGAATAATTACCGCTGCCGTCCGTCACAATCGTTTGCGTCGGATACGAAGGCGACGTCAAAGTCATCGTCACATTCGGAACGTTCGGCCCGCCATCGCGATAGCCGATATGCCCGCTGATGGATACCATCGACGAAGGCGAAGGCGAAGGCGTTGGCGTAGGCGTAGATATCGGCGAAGGCGTAGGTGAAAGTGTCGGTGTCGCCGGCGGCGTCGGCGTAAATGTCGGTGTCGCCGTCGGCGTCGGCGTAAGCGTCGGTGTTGGCGTGGGCGTTGGTGTAAGGGTCGGTGTGGGTGTCGGAGTTGGAGCGGCGATACTGTCCGCAGACCAAAAGCCGCTTTCCAAAACAAGCAGGCCGCCGTTTGAGGTTTCGCCGGCAACACACTGGCCGATCGTGCCATCGACCACAAACGTCCCGCTGATCGACTGCCCGCCGCCGCTTGCAATGACCGATTTGGTGATCGTGAATATGCCCCCAGATTGCGCCGAAACCGAAACGGCGAAAAAAGCAATGATCGTAAAGATGTCGCGGCAGCCTTTCATGGTGTCTCCTTAGTTCCTAGGCTTGCAGATCTCGGCCGAACGATCTTGCGTGCAGATAAATGATCTCAGGGCGTCGATCTCGGCCTGCTGCCGTTTGATCGCTTCGCTCTGCGTGTCCGCCTGTTTTTGCAATGCTTCGATCTGGCTTTGCTGACTGCTGATCGCCGATTGCTGACTCCCGATTTGGTCCTGCTGCTCTTTGACCGCATTGACAAGCACAGCGCTGATGCGATCGTATTTGACCCCTTCGACCTCACCCTGTTTGTTGTGGATCACGAGCAGATCGCTGACCTCTGCAACGTCCTCGGCCCCAAAACCAAGATCGTGCATTCCACCCTCTTTCCAGTCGAATGTGATGGGCCGGAGCTGTTTGACGGCATTCAAACCCAGCGTGAAAGCAGCGATGTTTTTCTTGTAACGCAGGCTGGATGAGCAAAAGGAAATGTGATTCGACGGCCCAAGACACAGATTCAGGCTGCCACCGGCGTCAACGTTGTTGAGACGGAGGAACCCGGAGGTTTCCAATGTCATCGCCGCTCCGCCACCGCCGGTAAAGAAGCTTAACGGGTGATTTGACTTCGTGCCGATCCAGCCGCCGTAGGGTTGGGCACCCCCGCCGCCAACGTACGATCCCATCGTGATCGTGCCCTGCGTATGCACCCAGCCGTAGCTATTGCTGGCGGTTTCGATCGTCAGACGTTCGCTCGGGTTGATCGTTCCGATACCGACCTTGGTATCTGCCGTAGCTCCATTTACGCCATTTATGCTGCCTAGAACGATCGAATTGTTTTGAGACACTCCCGCACGGTAGCCGATGGCGGTGGCATTGTTCAGGTTAGAGGTCAGAACGTCTGCACCAAATCCGATCATCGTATTGTTTACGCCCGTCGTGTTGCTGTCGCCCGCAGTCCCACCGACGAACGTGTTGCAGCAGCCTGAGGTATTAAATACCCCGGCGCTGTTTCCTACGAAAACGTTGTTGAAGCCATTGTCATTATTCAAGCCTGCGTCTGCACCGGCAAAGGTATTTTGATAGCCGCCTATGTTGGCAGAACCGGCAGCTTGTCCAAAGAAAGCATTTTGGCCTCCAGTAATATTCGACGCTCCTGCCGAGGCTCCAAAGAAAGAATTATTGTTCGCGGTGTTGCTGAATCCGGCAATGTAACCAAAGAACGCGTTGTTGTTGCTCGTGCTGCTGTTAAACCCGGAGTCTTTGCCGTAAAAGGAGTTGTTAAATCCTCCCGCATTGTTCCGCCCCGAACCCGAGCCATAAAAAGAGTTGTTGTTACCGGTGCTTCCGAATCCCGAGTTGGCCCCGAAAAACGAGTTGTTGCCCCCGCTGACGTTGGCCTGGCCGGCGTTGCTGCCAAAAAACGAGTTTAGAGAACCGGTCGTTGTAATGGCGCCGGTCGCCGCGCCAAAAAATGCGTTATTGCCGCCCGTGGTGCTCATGCCCAGATTGGACCCAACAAACAGATTATTTGTGCCGTTTGTACCGAGTATGCGGCTACCCGCGAGGTTGTACTGATTAGCTGAGATCGTCCCTCCGGCAGTGCCGTTGCCGCTGATATTGAAATTAGACAGTGTCTGTTGGGTGGTACGGTTTTGGATATAATTTGTGCTGCCCGGTGTCGGCGGACGAGCATCCGACAACCGCGTGTCGGTGGTCAGGACATATAGGCTTGCCGCAAATCCGCCGAGGTAGAGCGAATCGGTCGCAGTATTGGCAGTATCGGCAGTCGTGGCATTATCCGCCTGTTGTGCACTCGCACTGCGTGTCGCGTAAGGACTGGATGTCACGTTCTGGCGCGGGTTGAGCGTGACATAAGGGTCGGAAACGGTATGGCGGACAGAGATCTCGAGCAACCGATTTGGCCCGGTCCATGCCGTGGGACCGAAGTCCAACAGGACCGAAAAGATCCCGTCCGTCACCGTGGAGCTAATATCGGTTATTGTGCCGCCGATCTGGTTGTTAGCGGTGTCATACAGTTTGAACTGAAAAAGATAGGTGCCGTTTGCGGGCTGGCCATTGTCAGCGAGTTTCCCTTGATAAGTGAATATCCTGGTTTGCGAGTAGGTTGCCAGCGTAACGCCGAAAAGCAATATCGCAATACTGATCGTCTGTGTAAAGTATTTCATTTCGTCTCTTTATGATCTCTCCGGTTAATTTTTTATTGACTCCTCCGACAGCCCTTGGCGTCGAACGAGTAAATCCTATGCAAATCGAAACGCCTTGTAACCACCCGCACGGGCGGCGATGATCTGCAGATGAATGGACGACAAACCTCGCCTGAGAATGTGAAGGCGCTAAAAGACCACCCTCATGGGTGGCCTTGCTGCCGGACGAGTTTTAGATCGTTTAGAAAACGCGGTTCTTGAGCGCGAGCGAGACGGCCTCAGATTTAGAATGGACCTGCATTTTTTCGTAAATATGCCGCATGTGAAACTTGATGGTGTTGTAGCTGACACCGAGTTCCTCGGCCGCGGTCGTATAGTTATGGCCGTCGACCAGTAGTTTTAGCAGTCGCGTCTCGTGGGGTGTCAGATCGTAATCGACCTTCTCAGGCGGACGGATGTCACGGAACAGCTTTATTACCCTGGAGGCGACCTCAGGCGACATCGGAGCACCGCCCGATACCGCTTCGCGTATATTCTCGAGTATCTTTGCGGGCGGCGTTCGCTTTAGCAAATAGCCGCTCGCCCCGGCACAGATGGCGTCAAAGATCCGTTCATCGTCGTCATAGACGGTCAACATCAATATCGTCATTTCCGGATACAGTTCTTTCAAGATGCCTATACCCTCGATACCGTCCATACCCGGCAGGCCTATGTCGCTTAGCAGCACATCAGGAACGTTCGATCTTATCCGCGGTATAGCGTCCTCCATCGATCGATAGCTGCCGCTGCAGGCAAAACCGTCGGTGAAGTTTATGAGCGTCGTGAGACCCTCGCGGATGTCACGCAAGTCCTCGATGATCGCTGTTCTTATTGGTTTATCGTTCGCAGATCCGGTCATTTTTCCTCTCTGTCAGATACAAGCCTACCAGACCTTTCACAATGGGCTCCCACCCGTATGGGGAGTAATTTCAGGCGGGGATGCGATGAGATCGTCGACAGGAAAGGACACACTGATAACGGTAGGTTGTCCGGGTGCCGATCCGATCTCAAAGTCGCCCCCGATCTCGACGGTCCGCCGCCGCATGCTCGCCAGCCCGTTCCCCCTGTCCCGGATGACTGCATCCGCCGGGTCAAATCCTTTGCCATCGTCGCGTATGTTCATCGTCAACCTGCCGCCCGTGATATCTACCTCGGTCCAGACATTTTTGGCCTCTGCGTGTTTGACGATGTTGTTGATCGACTCTTTGAAAACCAGAAAGATCTCACGCCTAAGGTTTGACTTGACGACCATTACCGCGGCGTCCTCGCTGCTCTTGAAGTGAAATCTGATCGACCTTAATGCCAGGACATCTGAACCGAAACGCCGCATTCTCTGTGTCAGGTCGCTGAGGTGGTCTTTGGCCGGGTTTATGGCCCACACGATGTCGCTCATAGTCCCGACCAGTTCGTTTGACACCTCGCTGATCTTGGTCAGCGGTTCTGCTGCGCCATTGCCCTTTCCTGTCTGCGTCTGTGCGATCTCAGAGAGGATAGCTATCTGGGTCAATGAAGCCCCTATATCGTCATGCAGGTCGGTGGCTATGCGTGTGCGGACCCTTTCTAGTTCTGTGAGGCGTTGTTCGCGTGCGAGACGGAGATCGACCTCAGCCCTTTTGGCGTCCGTGAGGGCCAGATTGATCTGTCTAAGCTGGGACATTCTGTAAACGTAAAAGCCAACCGCAAGGACCGCAATTAGCAAAACCACAAGGCCGGTGAACCACCAACGTCGCCATACCGGTGAGAGTATGGTGAACGAAACATTCGCCGGTTGCGTACTGGCGAGGCCATCGGAATTTATCGCACGAACGAGAAATCGATAGCTGCCCGGCGACAGATTAGCGAGCGTGATAGAACGCTGTGACGACGGCGGACTCCAGTCGGACACGTTGTCGTCGAACCGGTATTGATAACTGAGCGTGTCGCCGGCGGCGTAGCTTATACTGCAAAAATCGATCTGCAGTTGGTTCTGATCGTAACCAAGTTCGGGGGTAACGACCGACGGAGCACCGAGTTCGGAAACGGGACGCGTTTCACCGGCGGTGCTAACGCCGCTGATCATGATCGGAGGCGGAGCACGGGGCTTGTCCGGCTGGGGCACCAGGCGTGAGACACCCCGCAGGGTACCAAACCACAGCACGCCATCCGGATCGCAAAACGAGTGGTTTATGAAGTTGTCTGCCAGGCCGTCCGCAATGGTGTAGTGCTTTATTTTGCGAACAACGCCATTGTCGATATTTAACCGATCGATGCCGCGTCCCGTGCCCAGATAGATCTGTCCCCAGCGGTCTTCTGTAACCGTCGTGACCTGGTTGCTCGAGAGTCCGTCGGAACGTGTGTAGGTAATGAACGACAGCCGTTCGGCGTTGGTGTCATCGATCCGGGCGACGCCGCCTAAACTGGTCGCAACCCAGAGCCTGTGTTGACTGTCGAAGAAAAGGTGCCTGATAAAGCCCGGCGGCACACCGCCCTGCTCAGCGTAATTGATGAACTGCTCATCGCGTAAGTGGGCGATGCCGCCGGTATAGAAACCGAGCCAAAGAGTGCCGTCACGCGGATCGTTCACGAACGCGGTCACCGCACTCGGGGGACGCCCGATCTCCCCAGGTGTGTAATACCGAATGCTGCCCGTTCGACGCTCTAGGCGGTGAAAACATGAATGCGAGTTTGGACCTATTGTGCTGAACAGCACATCGCCTTTTGGCTCGACATAGAGGCGAAAGATCTCCTTGTCATCGATGCCGTCTGCCGGGGTATAGTGCCGTTTTAGCTCCATGTTCTCAAAGGATCCGTTTCCGGGCACATTGAACTGGAAGACCCCTTGTGCGGTTCCCAGCCACACATCGCCGTCCGGATCCTGCGCGATCTGCTGATTCCATCCCCAGGAAAGATTTGTTCCCGCCGGCATGTCCAGGTGTTGGCTGATTATTCGCTTACCGTCAACGCGGCATAGCGACGGTGTAAAGGTACCAGGATCGCAGCTCAGGATATAGTCGTTCCCTCTCTGGTCCGCGAGGACCTGGTTGATGCGTCCGGTGCCGAGTCCATCGGCACGATAAAAGGACTCAAACCCGGCAAGAGGTATCTTTTTCACTCCTCCATTCTCGGCACCGACCCATAAATTATTGTCCGAGTCCTCAAACAGGCACTGTATCCTGATATTCGGGATTCCTCCATCATTCTCGGTAAAACTTTGAAAGGCAGCGCCATCCCGATTCTCGGGGTCCACAAGAACATTAAGCCCTCCGCGTGTTCCCACCCACAATCGGCCGTCCGACGATTGGTACAACTCGTCCATAAAGTTATGTCCGAGCCCGTCCTTTGTCGTATAAAGCCGGTCGATAACATTTGTCCCGGGCCGCGGTTCCTCGACAAGCCGGGCGACCCCAAAAGCCGTACCTACCCAAACCCTGCCTGACAAGTCCCTAATGATATCGACCGATCCGTATTTGGGCAGCCCATTCTCCGTACCGTAGTGCTCCACGGTCCTGTCCGGATGTACCCGGAAAAGCCCATATTGATCAGTTCCCCAGACCGTGCCGTCAGGGTCAGCCATCAACGATGAGATGCCGGCTTCGAGATGTAGGTCCACAAGTTCGGATAACCAAAGACCGTCGCGTTTGGTGAGATGAAAAAGACCCGTGGTCGTCCCTGCCCATATTGTGCCGTCAGGGCCTGAAGCCAGTGCAATAACTGTGTGGTCACCACCGAGATCGATGGCCGTAAAGTACGATCCGTTCTTATCCGGGCCGTCGGGGTTAAACTCGACGAGCCCATTGTCAGTTCCAAACAGGTGATCGCCGTCGCGAGTTTCGACAAAAGCGTCGACTACACGATGCGGCAGCCCTTCAGCGATGCCATAGTTCCTGAAGGTATACCCGTCGAACCGCGAGATACCCTCAGCTGTGCAAAACCATAAGAATCCGTGCGAGTCCTGCCTGATATCTTCGACCGAATCACGGGCAAGCCCATCGGCGATGGTGTAGGTTTTGACGGGCAACTGTTCGCCTGCCGCCGATAGAACACACGACGCTAGAATGAATAGGAAGGCTGCAGACCTGACCCGCATGGGCATTTGCCGATAATTGAACAAAAGGCGAACAACGGCATTCTACACAAAAATGGAGGATCCGTGGGTGGTAATTTCTTTTGAGAAGTACGGGTACAGAAGTCTACCCCGCCGACCGCAGTGTCCATCCGGCGCAGTTCGACTTTGCGTTCGTCTAGCTCGCGGGTTTCACATGCAGGATCGCTAGTTTTTGATCGACGGTACGAACGGCCACAGTGTCCATGCCGGTTTGCGCGGCCGAATACGCGGCTTTTGCTTTCTTGTATTGCTCGATCGCGGCCACCAGACGGTCTTTCGGGATCGATCGAGAGTTTTCGAGGCCCTCAGCCGGGCAGTTCCGCAGCATCAGGTCCGGCGAACATCCGGCGTAAAGGTCGCCGTATGAGACATAGAACGTACCGATCTCGCTTGAATGGCTATCGGCATCCGTTTCGTCAGCAGTCACTCTTTTCCAATTCGCTTCGATCGAGCGATAAAGTGCCGCAGCGTCGTCAAAACGCTCCATCAGCGCAAAGGCCCGGGCCACCGCGTACCAGGTATCGATCTCAGCGCTCAAAGCACGCGGAGCCGTTTTAGCCGACTTGTTGAGATCCCTGCGCAATTCGAGTGCCCCATTAAGATCGGCGACCGCATCCTTTTTGTTGCCCAATCGATATTCGCAGATCGCCTTGCCCACCATCGTCGATATCTGCCGATCGACCAACCATGTTCCCGGAGTACTGACCGCATCCGCCGCCTCGAGGACCTTGCCGTATGCGTCGAGAGCTTCCTCGAATTCCTGATCGCCCTTGAGAACGTCGGCAAGATCCAACTCGGTTTGTACGTATGCCATCACCGCAGTATTACTTTCAGGGCTTCCCTTGTACACCGCCCGGGCGATATCGGCTGCGCGCCGCAGGTCGTTTTTGCCGCCTGTCCGATCATTCAAAGAGTTTACCTTCAAGTCGCCAAGCGAAAGCCAGGCGTACGCGATCGATATGCGCGTCATCGGGTCAGACCGGTCCGCGAAACGCTCGATCTCGCGATCGCGAACATCCAGCGCGGACCGATAATGCCGCTCGGCGCCGGGGCGATCGCCGAGATGCATCGAGATATCAGCACATGCCCAATAGGCATCATAGAGTTGTGAATAGGCTGTGACCTGATCGGGCTTCGCGGTCAGGATCTCTTCGCGAAGGGATGCCCTCTCGATCGCTTTGCTGAGAGCTGACGGATAGTCACGAGCACTGAAATACTCATTATATTTTTCCAGTGCCTGCGCAAGTACGTCGCGCGCCTGCAAATTGTCAGGCTCGGCCTCGGCGGCTTTGCGGGCAAAGCTTATCGCGTGCATCAAACTTGTCTCGGCCTCGCTCGTGTTTTCCATCTCCCAACCGAATATGTCGCCGACCCGCAGGTAAGCTGTGGCAAGCTCGACCTGCAGATCGGGCTCATCCGATTCCAGGGCGAGCTTGTTAAGGTATTCCGATGACGCCCGCGCCAGCTCGACACTCAAATGGTGGGAATTTGGCAACTTCTTTACCTGAGCATCGAGATCGGTGATCAGGCGGTTGGCAAGCTGGCGGACGTCGTTGAACCGCCGCTCGGCAGCCGCGTGTTCAGCCCGAGCGACCGACGTCTGCCACAACGAAACGGTAAGGCCTGCGATGATCGCGACCAGCGCTGCTGTTGCAAAGCCGACCGCTATTCGATTGCGGTCGACGAATCGGGAAACGCGATAGCCGAGTGTGGCCGGTCTTGCCATAACCGGCAGGCCCTCGAGGTGCCGCCGAATATCATCGGCGAATTGTTCGACGGTATGATAGCGTCGATCGGGCTCCTTAAAGAGCGATTTCAAAACGATATTGTCGATATCGCCGTCGAGCCGTCTTCGCAGCCGGTGAGGTTTTTCGGAACGAAGGTCGGCGATCGTGTCGGGTGAAATAACCTGCACCGTGTCGTGTTCGGTAACTATCTCCTCGGTGGTCAAGGCGGCCGTCGAAGGAGCGGACGGCTCGCGCTCGGAAATTATACGCAGCATCTCAGGCTGTGACCTGTCTTTCAAACGGTATGGATGATGTCCGCACAGCAGCTCATAGAGCACGACGCCGAGGCTGTATATGTCGCTTGCCGTCGTCACCTTTTCGCCCTTGATCTGTTCCGGCGCGGCATAGTCGGGCGTCATCATGAACATTCCCGTGTTCGTTATGCTGTCGGCCGCATCCGCGCGGAGCAATTTCGCAATGCCAAAGTCAAGAAGCTTGGGCTGTCCGTGCGAGTCGATCAGGATATTCGACGGCTTGATGTCGCGGTGCACGACGAGGTTTTGATGCGCATATGCGACGGCCTCGCAGATCTTGCGAAACATGGAGAGGCGTTCCTCGATGTTCAGTTTATTTTTGTCGCAATGCTCGGTAACCGGCACGCCTTTGACATACTCCATCACCAGATACGGAAGACCGTCCGGTGTTGTGCCGCCGTCGACCAATTTCGCAATGAACGGATGATCAAGACCGGCAAGTACGTCTCGCTCGCGCTCAAATTGGCGGACGATCTCGTCGGTGTCCATTCCGCGCTTGATGACCTTGATCGCGACGCGATGATGAAAACGCTTGTGCTCAGCGAGGAACACCCGGCCCATGCCGCCGCGGCCCAGTTCACGGACGATGTCGTAAGACCCGATGGAATCGTAATCGGCATCTTCCGCCGAGGCGATCGACCTAACGGCGTCACCGAAGGCGCTTTGTCCGAGATAATCCTCGGACGCCGCTTCGCGAACGGAACCGATCATTTGGCAGACGCTGTCGAGAAGCTCCGCGTCGCCGTCACATGCCCGACGGATAAAGGCATCGCACTCGTCCGGCGCCATGTCGATCGCGACAGTGACGATATCGTCGATCTTGTTCCACTTAGACCTTTTCATTGCTTCCCTTCAATAACCCAAACAGGAATCCACGGGCGATCGTCCATTGGCGTTCGACAGTCCGGGCCGATATGCCGGTGAATTCCGATATCTCTTCCGTGGTCAGTCCGCCAAAGAATTTCAGCTCGACGATCTTTGCCTTTTGTTCGTCGACTGCGGCGAGCTTATCGAGCGCCTCGTTTAACGCTAGCAGGTCGAGATCCTGCCCGCCGCATGAGATCGTCACGTCGTCAAGCGAGACTTTGCCTTTGCGGCCCTCGCGTTTCTTTGCTTCCCGCCGTTCGGCATGCTTCAACAGCACGCGACGCATAAGGTGCGATGCCAGGCCGTAGAAATGTGCACGGCTCTGCCAGTTGACCGAGTGCTGGTCGATCAGCCGGAAATATGCCTCATGCACCAGAGCTGTCGGCTGAAGCGTATGGTCAGGCCGCTCCTTTCGAAAAAGCCTCGCCGCGATCCGCCGCAGCTCGTCATAGACCAGCGGCAGCAGCAAATCGATCGCCGCCTGATCGCCCGCGTTGGCCGCCAGCAGTATCTGCGTAACGTTATCGGTCGAGCCTGACATATCGTCGGCACCTGCGAACGCCCGAAAAACAAAATGGCGGATATGTGCCGTTTTTTGGACGTTAGTGGATGAGAGAGAAATTCTCTCGGGCCTAAAGAAGAGCGGTAGTTGTTCTATTCGTAAGGCGATTATCGCTCTTCGACAGGCCTAATGCAATCACTAAGTATTTGGAACTCGCCTGGAGAAGGCTCGCGGAAACTTAAGGCAATGAAACGAGAAACCAAAAACAGGATATTCAATATCGGCGTCTTATTAGCTGGAACATTATTGGCGATCACGATCGGCCGGGGCGAAGCCCAGGCAGGAGTCCTTGTCGTAAATTCAAACGCCGACACCTATACATGCGACAACCAGCTCACACTGCGAGAGGCAATTATGTTGGCACGCGGCAGTGGCTTCGGCCGGCCTCTGACCGACGCTGAGCGTAACCAGATCACGGGCGGCACTTATATCGCTGCTCCGCCCCCGGTCGGGTGCCCATTCGGCGCTTATTGGTCCATCACGAACGGCATCGGCGGCAGCGATGACGACTCTATCCGATTCACTACTGCAGTTAATACGATATCTACGGCAGGCCTGCCGATCATTTGGTCGGGCGGCGACACGATCGACGGCCTTCGCGGCGATGGAGTAAAAGTTGCGCTAAGTGGAGTCAACGCCGGCGACCGGGCTGGATTTTGGGTCGACATCCACGGTGCCCAGGCGTCCCGCGGATTGACGATTCGCAACATGTACATCAGAGACTTTCAGCGACAGGGGATCTACATCGCGGGTGGATTGAACGGTCTTTATGAGGGCCTGGATATCAGAGGGTGTGGCCTCGATGGCATTGCGGTCGTGCCCATTTTTGAGACCTTCGGTATCTACAACCCGCGTAACAATCGTATCGGCGGTCCCAATGTGGCTCAGCGGAACTATATTTACGGGAATGGCGGCAACGGCATCGCCCTTTATATCTCGCCGGACGGCGACCGTTATCCGAATCTCGGCAATGTCATTGAAAATAACTATATCGGCCTTAATTTGAATGGCCCGGACGGGAACGGCGCGAACGGGATCTATCTCGAAAATGCCTTTGGCACGCTCATCGGCGGCGAAACAACAGCAAGTCGGAATGTAGTGAGTGCAAACCAAGCGAATGGAATACGCCTGTCGCAGGGCGGTACCTATGCGAACCGTATAATAAATAACTTCATCGGCACGGGGATAGACGGGACGACCCGGATGGGCAATAGCGCCTATGGCATAAGGATCGACCAAGGGGCTGGCGCGCCATCCGCACCAAACCTGGTCGGCGAGGCAGGAAAAGGCAATGTCATTTGCGCCAACTCCCGCGGCATCAGTATTTTAGACTCCGCCACAAATAATGCCGTCATTCGGGGCAACTTCATCGGGGTTGACATCAATGGAAACCGTATTGATCTGGGCAACCTCGAGGCGGGAATATTCGATTCCAATGCGCACGATAATACCATTGGGGGTACAGCACACACAGGCGACGAAAATGTTATCGCCTATAACGGTGCGTGGGGCGTATATGCAACCGGAGCCACTGCGAGTCAGATAAATATACGAGCAAATCGCATATTCCTCAACACCCTACTCGGGATCGATCTAGATCCGCTCGGCGTGTCATTGAACGATCCCATGGATTCGGACTACGGGCCGAACGGCTTGCAAAACTTTCCGATGATCCATAGCGGTTCAAGCGGCGTAGGGTTGACGATCCTGCACGGTTCGATCAATAGTTCGCCAAACGCCGCAATAACACTCGATTTCTTTATTAACGCGGAAAGAGACCCTTCCGGATATGGTGAAGGCAACTTTTATATTGGGTCGTATGGTGTTGTAACGGACAATAGCGGAAACGCAACGTTCGATAGCAGTTTTAATACTGTCCTTAATTATTCGGGTTACTACGCAACGGCGACGGCGACGGGTCCTGAGGGGACATCCGAATTTTCGTACGCGACTCGGATCGGCTGCAGCTACAGCATCTCACCGACCGGCCAGAATTTTGGGACCGCGGGCGGCAATGGAACCTTCAACGTAACGACGGCGACAGCTTGTGACTGGCAGGCGGTGAGCAATGCCAGTTGGGTCCAGATCACCGGCGGAGGCAGCGGCATGGGCAACGGAACCGTCAGCTTTTCGGTCGCCGCAAATACGGGACCGGCACGCACCGGTACGATCACTGTCGGCGGCCGGCTTTTCACGATCACGCAAGATTCGCCTTGCACGTATTCGCTGAGCCGCACGTCTGCCAGCTATCCCGCCGGGGGCACGCCGTCCGATAGCCTGAACGTTACGGCGGGTAATAATTGCACGTGGACCGCGGTCAGCAATGCATCGTGGATAACGGTCCTCTCGGGCGGCAGCGGAACCGGCAATGGAACGGTTACGTGGTCTGTCGCCGCAAATACCGGCCCGGCACGCCAAGGCACGATCACGATCGCGGGCCTTACGTTCACGATCGACCAGGCCTCAGGCTGTGTGTACTCGTTAGTGAGCAACATGGCCAGCTATCCCGCGAGCGGAGGAACTGACGGAAACTCCGTGATAACCGAATCGAGCTGCGCCTGGACAGCCGTCAGCAACGTCTCATGGGTAACCATAACCTCTGGGGAGAACAGTGTTGGTACGGGCCCTTTCACTTATTCGGTCGGTGCTAACATAGGCCCCGCACGTGTTGGGACTCTAACCGTTGCCGGATTGACATATACCATCAGCCAAGCCTCCGGATGCAGTTACCAGTTGGATCATTCTTCAGCCTCATATCCTGCGAGCGGCACGGCCAGCGACACCGTAAACGTGCTTACGGTTTCCGGCTGCCCATGGACCGCCGTTAGCAATGTGCCATGGGTCACAATAACCGCGGGCAGCACGGGAACCGGGCCCGGAACCGTTACGTTTTCGGTCGCAGCCAACACCGGCTCGGCCCGGCAAGGCACTATGACGATCGCGGGTCTTACATTCACCATCAGCCAGGGCGCGGCGACGATCATCTTTGTCAATTCGACAGCACAAGCTCCGGGAGTTGTCGGCGATTGCACGCTTGGCGAGGCAATCCAGGCCGCGAACCTCGATGTGGCCATTGATGGCTGTAATCCGGGTTCAGGACCGGATCTCATCTCGCTTCCGGCGGGAATATATGCACTCACGTCGATCGCTTATAACGATCCGTTATATGGAGTAGCGGGATTGCCCGCGATCACCAGCGACATCGGCTTTCAGGGTGCGGGTGCAAACTCGACTATCATTGAACGCAATAACAACGCACCTCAATTCCGCTTTATGGTCATTGCCAACGATGGAACGGGCAGCATCTCGCTGAGCGACCTGACCATGCGCGGAGGCATGACCGAAAGCGGCGGCGCCATTATGACCCGGGGCGCCCGGCCGCTGACGTTCACTCGAATCGTTTTCGATAACAACCGCGCGACCGACAGGGGAGGCGCGGTCTCGAATAACTTTACCGGGAGCGTCATTGCCATCGATTGTGTATTTACCAACAACATGGCGGCAAACACGGGCGGCGCAATGCATATGCCCAATCTCACCATTTCACACAGCACGTTCACCGGGAACACGGCCAACGATGGAGGCGCGATCAACGGCGGTGGTTTTGGCACGTACAACCTCAACGTCAGCGACAGTACATTTGATAACAATCACGCGGGCGTCACGGGTCAGGGCTCAGGCGGAGCGATCAAATTTTCAGGCACTGCGACGATCGCGGGGTCCCAATTCATCAACAACACATCCGGTCAGGAAGGCGGAGGCATCTACGCGGCCGGTACCCTTAACTTGATCGACAGCGTTCTACGAGCAAACGAGTCCCGCTATGGCGGTGGACTGGATCTGGAAAATTGCGCGGTCAATATCAGCGGCAGCACTATCTCGAATAACGTGGCAACAACGCATTTCGGCGGCGGCATCTACCATAACGCTGGCACCGAGAGTATCTCCGGTACGTCGATCTTGAATAACCGAGCGGGGATAGATGGCGGCGGTATTTGGCTTTCGAGCGTCAACGCCAGCCTTTCGAACGTTACGGTTGGGGCAAATGACGCCGTTCATTATGGCGGAGGGATCTACATCCAGGCGTTTACACCCACCACACTCGGTCTCACGAACGTGACTATCGCGCACAATCATGCCACAGCAGGAGGAGGCGGCCTGTTTCGCTTTCATGAGATCAGCAGTACGACCGCGAGGAACAGCCTCATTGCCCAGAACACAACGAACGCTGCTACGGCTCCGGATATTTTTGCACCGACCTCGTTCACGTCTCAGGGTTACAACTTGATCGGCATCAAGGATGGTGCGTCGTTTACCAATTCCGCTGGCGATCAAACCGGTACCTTGGCCAACCCGCTGAACCCGAAGATCGCGCCGGTACCCGCTTTCAATGGCGGAAACACCGCTACATATGCCCTACGGCCAGACAGTCCGGCTGTCGACAAAGGAAGTGGCGCCACTCCGCCGCTCGTTACTGATCAGCGTGGTTTGGTACGGCCGTACGATTCACCCGCTATTCCAAACGCGGCGGGCGGCAACGGTTCGGATATCGGCGCCTTTGAGCGTCAGGAAAACGATGTTATTTTGAGAGCCCTATTCGATTTCGATGGGGATGGTAGGGCTGATGTGTCGATCTTCCGGCCTTCGGTGGCTGAGTGGTATTACCAGCGGAGCACTGACGGCGTGGTGAACGGTGCGCAGTTTGGCGCGTCGACCGACAAGCCCGTGCCGGCGGATCTCACCGGCGATGGCAAGACGGACATTGCGTTCTGGCGGCCGTCGACGGGTGAGTGGTTT
>Ga0163161_10000748_pt1 | contig 25565 bp, 16 predicted proteins | sample S45metaG_FD_129847 | JGI IMG/M metagenome (GOLD analysis project Ga0163161, IMG submission 129847) | Switchgrass rhizosphere microbial communities from Kellogg Biological Station, Michigan, USA - S4-5 metaG | ecosystem: Host-associated > Plants > Roots > Rhizosphere > Soil | place: USA... | reverse complement strand
CAGCTCAAGGTGCCGGCCATGGCCCAGCCACTGGCCGATGCGGTAGACAAGGCCATGGGCAAGCCGTCGGCTTCCAGGCCCGCGGCCAAGAAGGCGGCAGCAACGCCCGCCGCAAAAAAGAAGGCACCGGCAACGGCAGCGCGCAAGCGAACGACCGGCCGGCGCTGACCTCGTACGCGACACATTGGAAGAAATCGGGTTGGCACGCATCATGAAGTTGTTTCCTTCCGGCCATGCCACCCATCCGCAATGGCGCATGGCCGCCGGCCTCGTGCTGGCCCAGCTGAGGGCGCAGATGGCGCTGCCCGACTACGCGTCGTCGCCCACGCTCGGGCTGCTCTACATCACCGACCACTATGCGTCGGACGCGCAGGAGATCCTCGATCACCTCAGCGCCGAGCTCCCCGAGGTCACCGACTGGTCGGGCACGGTCGGCATCGGCGTGTCGGCCAACAATGCCGAATATTTCGACGAGCCGGGCCTCAGCCTCATGCTCTGCGCGCTGCCGAGCGACCAGTACCGCGTGTTCTCCGGCGTGGCCCCGCTCGGCAATTCCGAGATGAGCGGTTTCGAGGCCCACACGGCGCTGGTGCATGCGGATCCGGCCACACCCGACCTGACCGAACTGATCGGCGAGATGGCGGGCCGCACCGACACCGGCTATCTGTTCGGCGGCCTGTCGTCGGGACGCGCGGGGGCGCTGCAGTTTGCCGTGGGCGGCAACGGCAACATCCGCGGACACGGCGCGGCGGGCGGCGTGTTCTCGGGCGGCTTGTCGGGCGTGGTGTTCGGCGAAGGCGTGCGGCTGGTGTCGCGCGTCACGCAGGGCTGCCAGCCGCTGCGCTCGGCGGGCGGACGCGAGCGCGAGATCACCGAGGCCGACGGCAACCTGCTGCTCAAGCTCGATGGCCAGCCTGCGCTCGACGTGCTGCTGGCCGACCTGCAGGTCTCGCTCGAGCGGCCGCAGGAAGCCATCGACGCCGTGCGCGCCACGCTGGTGGGCCTAGCCGATGCGGGCAGCGACGGCATCCGCCGCACCGGCGACCTGGGCGCCGACGTGCTGGTGCGCCACATCATCGGCCTGGACCCCACGCGCCGCGGCATCGCCATTGCCGACGTGGCCGAAGCCGGCATGCGCCTGACCTTCTGCCGCCGCAATGCGCAGGCCGCGCGCGCCGACCTGATGCGCATCTGCGCCGAAATCCGCGAAGAACTGGAACCCGAGGAGCAGACGCTGGCCACCGCGCGCGCAGTCGCGGCCGGAGAGGCCGAAGCCGCGCCGCATCCGGCGCGCCGCATCGCGGGCGCGGTGTACGTCAGCTGCTCCGGCCGCGGCGGGCCGCACTTCGGCGCCCCCGGCGCCGAGCTGCAGATCGTGCGGCATGCGCTGGGCGACGTGCCGCTGGTCGGTTTCTTCGCCGCGGGCGAGATCGCGCGCCATCACCTGTATGGCTATACGGGGGTGCTGACGGTGTTCACCGGCAAGGACTGAACGCAGGAACAGCCGCTTGTCGCAATCTCACGCCGGCTGCAGCACGCGCGTGGCTTGCGCGGGCATGCCCGTGAACGCGAAATCCACCTCGGGCGCGAGCCCGCTCACGATGCGCGCGATCGACTTGCCCGAACCGCAGGCATGCGTCCAGCCCAGCGTGCCGTGGCCGGTGTTCAGGTACAGGTTCGGCAGCTTCGTCTTGCCGATGAGGGGCACGTTGCTTGGCGTCGCGGGGCGAAGGCCGGTCCAGAACTGGGCCTGCGTGGTGTCGCCGGCACCCGGGAAGAGTTCTTCGACGCGCCGCACGATGGCCTCGCAGCGTACGCGGTTCAGGTCCCGGTCGTAGCCGTTGAACTCCGCGGTGCCTGCAATGCGCAGGCGGTCGCCTGCTTCGCCGCCGGCCGAGGTGTAGCGCGAGAACACGAGCTTGAACTCGTCGTCGGTGAGCGAGACCTGGTGGGCCTTGGAGGCATCTTTCACCGGCAGCGTCACGGAGTAGCCCTTGGCCGGGTAGATCGGCAGGCGGATGCCCAGCGGGGCTGCAAGCAGAGGGCTGAGCGAACCCATCGCCATCACGAAGGCGTCGCCGCGGATGCGCTGGAAGCGGCCTTCGCCGTCGGTGGCCTCCACGTGATCGATGGTGCCGCCGGCCTCTCGCAGCGCCGTGATGGTGTGGCTCATCAGGAACTTCACGCCGGCCTCGGCTGCACGCTGGGCGAGTTCGCGCGCAAAGCGGTTCGCGTCACCCGATTCGTCCTCGGCGGTGTACGTTGCGCCGGCCAGCTTTGGGCGGATGTGGGCGAGAGCGGGCTCGATCTTCACTGCCTCGTCGGCCGAGATGACCTGGCGTTCGCAGCCCAGCGCGCGCATCTGCTCGGCAGGCGCCAGGGCACCGTCGAACTCCTTTTGCGTCGTGTAGAAGTGCAGGATGCCCTGGGTGCGCTGGTCGTAGTCCAGGCCGGTGTCGCGGCGCAGTTGCTGCAGCACGTCGCGGCTGTAGGTGCCCAGGCGAACGATCTGCTCGATGTTGTGCCGGGTGCGCGCCGGCGTGCATTCGCGCAAGAATTGCAGGCCCCAGAGCCACTGGCGCATGTCGGCGCGAATGCGAAAGAGCAGCGGCGCGTCTTCCCGGCCGAGCCATTGCAGCACCTTGAGCGGCGCGCTGGGGTTGGCCCAGGGCTCGGCATGGCTCACCGAGATCTGCCCGCCGTTGGCGAAGCTGGTTTCGGCCGCCGGCGTGGCTTGCCGGTCGACCACGGTCACTTCATGGCCGAGTTGCTGCAGGTAGTAGGCCGAAGTCACGCCGAGCAGGCCGGCGCCAAGAACGATCACACGCATTTCAAGTACCTTTGAGATTGGCGCTTGAACGGCGAAGTCAGAGTGCTACTGATTCAATAGCAAGCAACCGGACGACGCCGTCCAAGTTGCCGCTCCCCCTGTCCTTGGTACCTGAGAGATTCACCCGCTGCGCCCGCAGCGGGTTTGCTCCTTCGGTGCATCACGCAAGGTGATGGCTCTCCAGACGGCGTATCAGTTGATGCAGTACAGGCCTTTGCCGAAATTGTGGAATTTCGCTGGGCCGACCTGAGCGTTTATGGGAGTTTGCGCCTTCGGTGGAGTAGCACAAAAGTGCCACCCGCTCTCCTGCAGTACGTGCATTGTAGGCCCAAGCGCCAAGGTGTTCACTCTCGAACTTGACCGTTCAGACCGATGGGATAATCGCCGGTTGATTCGCCTCGCGGCGATTGTTCGACAACTTCGGGGGACTCATGATCCTGGTAACCGGCGGCGCCGGCTTCATCGGCGCCAATTTCGTACTTGACTGGCTTGCGCAAAGCGACGAGCCAGTCGTGAATCTCGACAAACTCACCTACGCCGGCAACCTGGAAACGCTCGCCTCGCTCAAAGGCGATGCGCGACATATCTTCGTGCAGGGCGACATCGGCGACAGCGCACTGATCGACCGCCTGCTGGCTGAGCACAAGCCACGCGCCATCGTGAACTTTGCCGCGGAATCGCACGTCGACCGCTCGATCCACGGTCCCGAAGATTTCGTCCAGACCAACGTGCTCGGCACCTTCCGGCTGCTCGAGTCCGTGCGCGGCCACTGGAGCGCGCTGCCCGCCGACCAGAAGGCCGCGTTCCGCTTCCTCCACGTGTCGACCGACGAGGTCTACGGTTCGCTCTCCAAGACCGACCCGGCCTTTACCGAAGAGAACAAGTACGAGCCCAACAGTCCCTACTCGGCCAGCAAGGCCGCCAGCGACCACCTCGTGCGCGCCTGGCACCACACCTATGGCCTGCCGGTGGTCACGACCAACTGCTCCAACAACTACGGGCCGTTCCACTTCCCCGAAAAACTCATCCCGCTGATGATCGTCAACGCGCTGGCCGGCAAGCCGTTGCCTGTGTACGGCGACGGCATGCAGGTGCGCGACTGGCTTTACGTGAAAGACCATTGCAGCGCCATCCGCCGCGTGCTCGAAGCCGGCAAGCTCGGGGAGACGTACAACGTCGGCGGCTGGAACGAGAAGCCCAACATCGAGATCGTCAACACCGTGTGCGCCTTGCTCGACGAACTGCGCCCCAGGGCCGACGGCAAGCCCTACAAGGCGCAGATCAGCTACGTCACCGACCGCCCGGGCCACGACCGCCGCTACGCCATCGATGCGCGCAAGCTCGAACGCGAACTCGGCTGGAAGCCCGCCGAAACCTTCGACAGCGGCATCCGCAAGACGGTCGAGTGGTACCTTGCCAACGGCGACTGGGTGCGCAACGTGCAAAGCGGCGCCTACCGCGAATGGGTCGAGAAGCAATACGACGCCGCACCCGCGGGCAAGGCCGCGGCATGAAATTGCTGCTGCTGGGCAAGGGCGGACAAGTGGGCTGGGAGCTGCAGCGCAGCCTCGCGCCGCTGGGTGAACTGGTGGCGCTCGATTTCGACAGCACCGACCTGCACGCCGACTTCAGCCGCCCCGAGCAATTGGCCGAGACGGTGCGCAAGGTCCGCCCCGACGTCATCGTCAATGCCGCAGCGCATACCGCCGTCGACAAGGCCGAAAGCGAGCCCGAGTTCGCGCGCAAGCTCAACGCCACGTCGCCAGGTGTCGTCGCCGAGGCCGCCCGGCAGATCGGCGCGCTGATGGTGCACTACTCCACCGACTACGTCTTCGACGGCAGCGGTAGCAAGCCCTGGCAAGAAGACGACGCCACCGGCCCGCTCAGCGTGTACGGCCGAACCAAGCTCGAAGGCGAGCAACTGGTGGCTGCAAACTGCCCCAGGCACCTGATCTTCCGCACCAGCTGGGTGTATGCCGCCCGCGGCGGCAACTTTGCGAAGACCATGCTGCGCATCGCCCGCGAGCGCGATCGGCTGACCGTCATCGACGACCAGTTCGGCGCACCCACCGGCGCCGAACTGCTGGCCGACGTCACGGCCCACGCCATCCGCGCCACGCTGCAAGACCCCGCCAAGGCCGGGCTCTACCACGCGGTGGCCGGCGGCGAGACCACCTGGTGCGGCTACGCGCGGTTCGTGCTCGAGCAGGCCCGCCTGGCCGGTGTCGAACTCAAGGCCGGCCCTGCGGAGGTCGACGCCGTGCCCACCAGCGCCTTTCCGACGCCCGCCACCCGCCCCGCCAACTCGCGCCTGGACACGCGCAAGCTGCAAGCTGCCTTCGGCCTGGTGTTGCCCCATTGGCAGCAGGGCGTGGCCCGCATGCTGCGCGAAACCCTTTGACCGCAAGCCGCCAAACAAGCACAAGAGACACACAACAATGACGACCAAGACCACGCAACGCAAGGGCATCATCCTGGCCGGCGGCTCGGGCACGCGCCTGCATCCCGCCACGCTCGCGCTCAGCAAGCAGCTGCTGCCGGTGTACGACAAGCCGATGATCTACTACCCGCTCAGCACGCTGATGCTCGGCGGCATGCGCGACATCCTGATCATCAGCACGCCGCAGGACACGCCGCGCTTCCAGCAGCTGCTGGGCGACGGCAGCCAGTGGGGCATCAACCTGCAGTATGCGGTGCAGCCGAGCCCCGATGGCCTGGCGCAGGCCTTCATCATCGGCGACAAGTTCGTCGGAAATTCTCCGAGCGCGCTGGTGCTGGGCGACAACATCTTCTATGGCCACGACTTCGCGCATCTTCTGGGCGACGCCGATTCCAAGACCTCGGGTGCCACGGTGTTCGCCTACCACGTGCACGACCCGGAGCGCTACGGCGTGGTGGCCTTCGATGCCAAGGGCAAGGCCAGCAGCATCGAGGAAAAGCCGCTGAAGCCCAAGAGCAGCTACGCAGTAACCGGGCTCTACTTCTACGACACCCAGGTGGTCGACATTGCCAAGGCCGTGAAGCCCAGCGCGCGCGGCGAACTGGAAATCACCGCGGTCAACCAGGCCTACCTCGACCTGGATCAACTGAACGTGCAGATCATGCAGCGGGGCTACGCCTGGCTGGACACCGGCACGCATGAGAGCCTGCTGGAAGCGGGACAGTTCATCGCCACGCTGGAGCACCGGCAGGGCCTGAAGATCGCGTGCCCCGAAGAAATTGCATGGCGCAATGGATTCATCGATCGCGAGCAACTCGCAAGGCTTGCCGCTCCGCTGCAGAAGAACGGCTACGGCAAGTACCTGAACCACTTGCTGGCCGAGGAAGTACGCTCATGAAGGCAACGCCCACCGCGATTCCCGATGTGCTCGTCATCGAGCCGAAGGTCTTCGGCGATGCGCGCGGTTTTTTCTACGAGAGCTTCAACGGCAAGGCCTTCGACGAGGCCGTGGGCCGGCACGTCGAGTTTGTCCAGGACAACCATTCGCGGTCGGTGAAGGGTGTCCTGCGGGGCCTGCACTACCAGGTGCAGCAGCCGCAAGGAAAGCTTGTGCGGGCCGTGCGCGGCGCGGTGTTCGACGTGGCAGTCGACATTCGACGGTCGTCGCCCAGCTTTGGCAAATGGGTCGGCATCGAGTTGACCGAAGAAAATCACAAGCAGCTCTGGGTCCCCCCTGGATTCGCCCACGCGTTTCTCGTGCTCAGCGACACGGCGGACTTTCTTTACAAGACGACCGATTACTACGCGCCGGCGCACGAACGATGCATTGCATGGAACGACGCGGCCATTAACATCGAGTGGCCTGAGATCGGAATGATCCCCGTGCTGTCCGCGAAAGACCAGGCTGGGGTTTCGTTGAACAAGGCCGACACGTTTGAATGAAGGCCCGCCGACGCCCGTCTTGTGTGAAATGGGACGGTCGCTTGACGTCCAATCTGAGGAACTGAATGCTAGTTGAAGGGGTGGAAGAGAGTCCCGAAACGCCAATGACAAACATCGGCGCAATGCGCCAACCGGTCAGTGGCGTCGTCATTGCATACAACAGGGTCGACCTGATAGGTACCTGCCTCCGGGCCCTGTCATTTGTCGACGAACTCCTGGTCATCGACAAATCTTCGACCGACGGCACCGCAGAACTCGCGGCGCGGTTTGCAGATCGCGTGATCGTCGTGCCATGGTCGCCCGTGGTCGAGGAAACCCGGGCATTCGCAGTCGCTGCTTGCAAACATGACTGGGTCGTCTGCATGGACGATGATGAATGCCTGAGCGTCGAAGCCGTGCGCTTCATAGAGCGCGAGCTGACATCTCCTCGGGCGTCTGTCTACCTGCTGCCGCAGCGGCACTACATCATCGGACAGCATGATGAGCGCGCGTACTATTGGCCCGAGTACCAGCCGAGGTTCTTCTCGAAGAGCGCGGTCACGTTCCTCAAGACCGTGCACGGCGGGATGAAATATGAAGAGTCTGCTGCCTATGTCGTTCCGTACGAAGACGGTACCTGCATTCATCACTTGTCCCACAAGAATGTCGAGCAGTGGATCGAAAAGGCCAATCGCTATACCTCGAGACCAGATCGTGTGCGGGCGCCGCACGCTGGCAACGATGTCGTGGCGTTCGCCCAAGAGACTATCAATCGCTATGTCTCGGTCACAAAGTCAAGCGAGCCGGGCAGCTATCCACGCGCCGTGGCGGTGTTGCGCGCGTTGTACGACATCATCGATCGCCTCAAGACGTGGGAAGAAGAGGAAGGCATCGATGGCGACGAGGCATTTCAGGAAATTTGCCGTCAGCTTGATGCCGCTTATGCGCGCGAGCTCCCCCGCCGACAGGTCGACACACCGCAGATAGACAATTCGCGGCAGGCGCCATCGGCCGAGCCACTCTCGAAGACGACCGAACGAAATGCAGCCACGAGTGACGCCCGCTCGCTGGAAATCTTGCGCGGTGCCATCGATGCATTGCGAGATTCGCTGCGCCATGTGCGCGCAACGGCCGAATTCGAGCGGGCGAGCGCTGGCGCGGCGCTTTCGCATGAGCGTCAGTTGCTTGCAGAATGCCGAGATCGATTGACCAAGCAGGAAGCCAGCCTGAGCGACCTGCGTGAGCAACTCGCGGTGCGGGAATCCAGTCTTGTGGAATTGGGCGAGCAGCTTGCGGTCAGGGAAGCCAGTCTTGTCGACATGCGCGAGCAGCTTGTGTCGAAGGAAGCCAAGCACAAACAATTGATGAGCGCCAGTCTCGCTCAGTTTGAAGAGCGGAGCCAAAAGGCACTCACGGACCTCCAGCATGCGCGCAGCGAGCTAGCGGCCCAGCGCGATCAATCCATCGTGCTCAAGCAGCAGGTTGCGGCGGCACACGCGGAAGCGGATCAGCTGAGAGCCGCCGCAGCAGGTGCCCACCAGCAGTTGCATGCGGTCTATTCTTCCGTCAGTTGGCGCCTCACTGGCCCCATGCGCAGCGTTGCGTCTCGGCATCCGGAAGCAGTGGCCAAGCTGCGTGGGTTTCTCAGACGCCATCCCAAGCTCAGGCGCGCTGCGGTGGGGACCGCCAAAGCCGGATGGCGCCTCCTTAAACCGCGCCCCGCGCCGGCGCAAACACAAACACCAGCACCAGCACCAGCACCGGCACCAGCACCAGCACCAGCACCAGCACCAGCACCAGCACCAGCACCAGCACCAGCACCAGCACCAGCAGCCGCACCAGCGGATATCGAACGGTCGTACGCTTTGGCCTCCAGTACGAAGGTCGACACGCGGCTCAATATGCGGCGCATCGATTCAGCGCCATCGGGTGCGACCAGTCAGCATGCGGCCTCCACCCGTCGCGTGCTCTGCGTCGGCCACGTGATGCCTTACCCGCCGCGTGCGGGGAACGAATATCGGATACACCAGCTTCTGACCTGGCTGTCGAATGCAGGCTTCAGCCCCCTGATCGTGATTTGCCCGCTTCCGCATGAGAGGCCCTCCGATCAGCAGATCGCAATGGCCGCGTCGATTTATCCCAACTTCATGGTGTGCGAGCACGACGGCACGGTGCACCACAATCTCTCCGAGGATTCGGGACTTGTCGAGATGTTGGACGGTGAAGTTGTCAGCGACTTTGCCGGGCCGCTCGGCGAGCATGTTCCTCAAACCGGCCGTGAGCGCGACCTGCTTGCCACCATGCGCACTTTCTGCCCCGATGTGCTGGTCGAACTGCTGCTGAAGATCGAGGCTGGGTGGAAGCCCGACCTTTTGTTGGCTGAGTATGTGTTCATGTCGCGTGCGTTTGCCGCAATGCGTCCCGAACTTCCGAAGATCATCGACACCATCGATGTCTTTTCGACCAAGGCGAGCAAGGTCGAGCAATACGGTGTCACAGACGGGCTCGCCATGAGCGAGGTGGAAGAGGCGGTATTGCTGAACCGTGCGCAGTTGCTGATCGGAATTCAGCCGGACGAATGCCGGGATCTCGCACGCTTAGCTCCTGAGCGCCGTATCGTCAATGTGGGCGTCGATTTTCATATCAATGTGGAGGCGAATGCGGGTTCTGCCGCGCCCGTTGTCCTGCTGGTCGCCTCCAACAATCCAATGAACGCAAAGGGTGCGCGCGACTTCCTGCGCTTTTCATGGCCCCTCATACGCAAGGAGCGGCCTGACGCCGAACTGCACGTTGTCGGTGATGTAGGTTTGTCGATTGCACTCGTACCCGAGGGCGTCAAGGTGCTCGGAAGGCTTGAAGACCTGAACGCCGCATACGCAGGCGCCGCGGTCGTCATCAACCCGACGGTGGCCGGCACCGGGCTCAAGATCAAGACGGTCGAGGCCATCTGCCAACTGCGGCCGGTGGTCACGTTTCCCGCTGGCGTGGACGGAGTCGGCGCGGCGGCAAAGCCGCTGCTTCATGTCGCTTCAGACTGGTTCGACTTCGCGCGCCATGTGGTGCGTGTTCTCTCAGATCGCCCGGACTTGGCCGAATTGACCGAATTGCGCATCGCTCTTGCACGCGAGTTTTCGCCTGAAGTTGTATATGCGGAGCTTGCCAGTGCACTTGATGAACTCTGAATCGATGACCCGCACCGACTCGTCCGCCACCGATTCGTTGGCTGTGGGACCCTATGACCTTCTGGTCGACATGTCTGCGTGTGCGTTCGACCCCGCAATGCTCGACCAGCATGTTGCCAAACTGCTGAAGTACTGTGGTTTCTCCGATGTCGTGGATCGACTCAGCATCGTGACACCACCAGGGGTCGAGGTTCAGCCCCGGCCGGGTTGGAGTGGTGTGTTGCGCGGCAGTGCCGAGGGCGCCGCTCTGTTCGACCTTGCGGTCGAGGACGCCGCCATGCGCCGCAGGGCCCTGTTGGTTGTCGTCGGTCCTTTGCTACCGTCCAACGAAGTGCTCCTGCATCTTTGGCGTGCTGTTCACTCCGATCCCTTGCTGGGCGTCGCTCAGCCGCGCTTCGCCGACGCGCGGACCGACCGCATCTGTGCGCTCCCGTATTCGGGCGAGTCTTCCATCACAGCGTTCACGTCAAGAAGAGCGCTGGCCGAGTTGCCGGAGGTCGCAATCACGGCGGAAATGCTGTCGTCCTGCCTCCTGCTGCGTCGTGAAGTCGTCGCTGCCCTGGGGCCATCCAAGCCTTTTCAGAGTTTGACCGGTGCACTCGCCCTGGGGCTTTGCCGGGCAAGACGCAAGGGCTATCGAAATGCGGTCGCCAACAGGGCGGTCGTCGCGCTGCCCGTGAACGGCAGCGACGAGACACAGCCGCTGGCCTACCCGAGACTTGAACCGGCCGACCGTGAGATGCTTCTCGGCTTGTACCCTGACCATGCGCGTGCAGATGCCGAGAATGATCGCCGGGTGGACCGACGGCTCGAGCAACTGCTGACCGCAGCGCATCCTCCGGCTCGCGAGCCAAGGCGTCTATTGCTCGATTTCCGCGGCATGTCTGCCATGCACAACGGCACGTCGCAGGTGATGTTGGGTTTGCTCGAAGGGCTTTCGTGCGTCAAACCCGCGTCTTGGGAGGTGGTCGTCCAGAGCCGGTCCGAGGCTGCGGAGTTTCACGGCTTGGCACAGCGCTATCCGAACTTCGTCCATGAGCACGGCGACCTCACGGGAGCATATGCGGCGGCCCTGGTGCCCAATCAGCCATGGGCTCTGGAAACCGTAGCGGAACTGCATCGCCATGCGCTCGTCAACATCTTCAACATCCTCGACACCATCGCTTGGGATGTGCTGTACGCGGTGAATCTGCGCGTGGAAGGAACCTGGCGCTTCATTGCTGCCCACGCGGACGGACTTGCCTACATTTCTTCCTTCAGCCGCGAGCGGTTTCAGCCCAGGTTTCCGGTCAAATCCTGCGTGCAGGAGAGAGTCATTCATCTGAGCCTAGATGGGGATGACCACGCCGATCCTGCCGCCCGTCAACATGCGCCGCTGGACCACGTGCTGCTGTTCGGCAACGGCTATGACCACAAGGATCTGGTGCCGACATTGCAGGTTCTGTCCGATGCCTTCCCGATGCAGAAATTCATGGTTCTTGGCGCCGCCTCTTGCGCGCTGCCAAGAGTCGAGTACGTGCCAAGCGGACAGGTGTCCAGCGACGAGGTTCACAGGCTGATCGCGACTTCCAAGGCGGTGGTGTTTCCATCGCACTATGAAGGATTCGGATTGCCCGTGGTGGAGAGCCTTGCGTACGGCCGTCCCGTCCTGGTTCGCAAGTCTGCGCTGTGGGACGAGATTGCCGCTCATTCACGCCTTCCTGGCCGGATGATCGAATTCGACGATACCGTGTCATTGGTCGAAGGACTCGGGCGGTTGCTGGCCGGGTTGCCGGTCCCCCATTTGGCCAGCGCCACTGCGCTCGTCGACGAAGCGCAATCGCCCAATTGGTACAGCTATGCGACCCACTTGATCGACTTTGTCGAGGAATGCCTGCGCCGTGTCGATCTCGCGCGCTGGACGGAGCGGGAACATACCTTGACGTGGATGGATCTATGACCCGAAAACTGCGGATCGCCACGCTCATGTCGCGCCACGGCACCGCCAAGTATCAATCCGCGGTTGCCGACCTCCAGGCACTGTTCGATCGGCGACTTCCCGGTATCGAACACACATTCATCGTCGTCGACAATGCGCTGCCTGAATCCCACGAAGAGCGCCTGAATGGGGGCGTGACGCTGATCGGTGGCTCCAATGCGGCCTGGGAATTCTCGGCATGGGACAGCGCCGTCGCATACCTTGGTGCGCGCCTCGAGGATTTTGATTTCGTGCACCTGGCGACTTCCGCGTTCAAGCAGTTGTATGTCGATTACCTGGACCGATTCAGCGTGCGGCTGCTGAACCTCATGCTGGGTCGTGGCATGGCTTTGGGCCATGTCGACTACTACAACGAATCGGTGTCGCTGCTGGGTGTGGGATCTCAATCGTGGCTTCGGACATCGTTCGTCTTTCTCCCGCCCTCCGAGATCAGGCTTTTGAAGTCATTCGTGAGCATTGCGCGCAAGGAGGCTTTTTTCTCGGGAGATCCCGCAGCGCCGTTTCTCAAGGAGGCGCCGATCTCGGCCGGGTACCGGAGCAATATCATTGGCTGGCTGACCGGAGATGGCACCGAGCAGGGCGTCGAATGGCACTCGCGCTTCAAGCTCGACGCCACGACGTTGCCCTTCTTCGAAAGCAAGGTGCTCGCGATTCTCAACGAGCAGATGCTCAGCAATCGACTGAGGGCACAAGGGTGCGCAGTGGTCGATGCCACTTGGGCGGCCACCGTGGCCGAAGCGCTCGAACAGCGTGGTGAGTCATTCGCCATTCCGTGCTGGCAAGAGCAATTGGTGGCACGCGACAGCGTGGCGGCGCCGGCGCATATATTGGCGTAGCTGGACGAAGGGTTCCGTAAAACTCTGGATCGCAACGGTTGCCTTCCTACCAAGAACATTCGTTCCTATGCCAATGACAGGCCCTCGAGTTGAGCATACATACAAGTCGTGTACCACTCATTCCGCTGTGAATGCGGTGTCAATCTGATGAACGAGGCGGACAACATGACCGTGGTCATGAGAAAGGCCTGATTTTCGCTCCTGCTCGCTCGGCCAACGAAGTTGGGCGCGCGGAGCAGAACGTCTCATGCCTTGAGCGCAGTGGACGCCGCGACCATCGAAAGAACGAAGCGGCAAGCTTCATCCACAGAGACGATGGTGTAGTTCTCATGTTTGAGTGCGTCCGCCAATGCGCCCTGTGAATTGCCCGTATCGTCCTCGATCAACTCGAGGGGTAGGTAAGACGGCGGCGGGCTTCCTTCGGCCTGCGCCGCGACAGCGAGCGCCGGATTCGATCTTGTGACTCGTGCATTCGCGTGTGCGACGCCCGGCACCCAGGTAAACCAGCCGATCTTGTGCTGCACCGTGCCGTGATGGCAGATATAGAAGTCGCAAGTTCGCGCCAACGCCAAAGCCTCAGACAGGGGTCGGCCCGCCGTCTGATAGATCCTTGAATTCCGCTGAACGACCCGTTTGATCACTTCCGCCGCAACTTCCGCGTCAGCGGCTGCGATGGCGTGATTGGAGCTGTCGCCTAGTTCGACCAAGCGGTAATCGTCTTCGGAAAGCGAATGTCCATCGAGCACGATGTCACAACCTGGGTACTCATCAATCAAGGAGTTCGCGATTCCGGTGAGGAACTGCACCTGATTGTTCAAGGTCCGGTTGCGTGTGCGAATGCTCAACCAGAATCGCCCGGCCGGATTGCGCTGCGCGGCGGCTTCGGAAAGGGTTGCTTTGCGGTCGACGTACTTGAACACACGAGCTTTGGCGCCTTCCGTGACCAGTGTCCCGCCCAGCTGCACAAAAAGGGTGTCGCGACAGTTCAGTTGCTGAACCCGAGATGAGTGCACGTAGCGGACCTGCCAGTTTGGGCAGTCGTCGAATAATTCAGCAAGTGGGCCGAGCGGCTCCTGCATTACCAACACACTGGTCCTTTCCATTGCGAACTTAGGCTCGTCTGCAATCAACCGATCCAGAGCGCCAAGTTGATTCCAGATGTGGTGGGCAAAGCTTGCGTCTCCCGTCACCAGAGTCGAGGTGGGACCAGTACTCCGATTCGCGTCGAACGGCAGCCGATCGAAAATCGTCATGGCTTTGTGAACATGCACCTCAGTCACGCCCCAAACTTCATGTCCGAGGTTCACCAGGATCTTTCTTTGGGGAAGATAGATGCCTTGGATCGGCGCTCCCTCGCCGAAAGAACCGGTGAGCAGCCAGAAGTTCAAGGCAGATCCGAAGCCATAGGCGATGGTCTTGTCCTCTAGCAGTACAGACTGCGTAGCCTGTACCGGCCCGTAGTCCCAAACTGAGCGCACAAGAAAACTTCCTCGTCGCAGCAGGTCTCTCTGATACCAGCGACCGACGGATTCGCTTTGCTTGCTCTGCTTTTCTTCCAAGTCATCGATCAGATGGGCTAAATAGGGAACACCCAGATCGGCTATCTCTTGGGAGTCTCGTCGAGATGGCGCGGCCTGGATGACTCGGAGTGAATCGCTGTTCATTGTTGGCAAGTGGATCTCGCGCTCAAAGTACTGCAGCGTTCCGAAGGACCTGCAAGCAAGGCAACAATGTGCCGGTGGATACGTTCAATCCTATGCCTTGATGACGCTGGTCGCCGTCGCCGCCAGCATGCGTCCCAACGTGTCTTCGAGACTTGGTGCCTCTAGTATGGTGCCATGGCGTGCCAATAGCGCGTCGAGCTTGGCCGGGTTGCCGCAGAGCCTGTGCACCTCGTTCGCCCGCACGAACGCGGGGTTGACCTCGATCCGTGGCGTATGACCCGTCATGCGCATGAAGGTGTCGAGTATGTGGCGGAGCGTGTGGGGGCGCCCGGTGCAGATGTTGTAGCTTTCTCCGGGCTCTCCGTGTGCCAACAGCTCCAGATAGGCATCGCAAAGCATCCGCACGTCGTTGAATTCGCGTTCCACATCGAGATTGCCAAGCTCGATGGCGCGCGCGCGCTGCGCGAAGTGGAGCGCGAGCTTGGGGATCAGGAAGCTGGGGCTCTGTCCGGGCCCCGTGTAGTTGAACGGGCGGGCAATGACCAGGTCCAGGCGGCCTTGAAAGGTCCGCGCCATGTATTCCATGGCGAGTTTGCTCATGGCGTAATGATTGACCGGTGCGGGCTGCTGCGTTTCGCTGATCGGCGATGCTTCCGTGTTGCCATAGATGTTGGCGCTGCTGGCCAGAAGCACGCGTCGGGGCTTGGCGGGCAACCTGGCGACTGCATCGAGCAAGTTCGTGGTGCCGACCACATTGACGGCATAGAACGCCGTTTCGTCCGCGTGCCCGACAAAGCTGATTGCCGCCAAATGGACCACTGCATCAGGCGCAACTTCCAGCACCTCCTGGCGAAGCGCCTCGTCCTCCATCAGGTCGGAACGCAGCGCAATGACCGAGTGTCCCTTGGAAGATGCGTATTCAATGAAGTGCCGGCCGGTGAAACCCTCGGCGCCCGTGAGCAGGATCCTCAAAACGAGAAGCCCTGGCGATTGCGCCGAAGGTCTGCCTCGACCATCATCTGGCAAAGCTCCTCGAGCGTGGTCTTCGGCTCCCAGCCAAGTTGGGCCTTGGCCTTCGCCGGGTTGCCGATCAGCAGCTCGACCTCGGCCGGCCGATAAAACTTCGGATTGACACGCATGACGGTCTTTCCGGTGGCGATGTCCACAGCCGATTCTGCTTCGCCGCTGCCCTTGAAGTCCACTGCGATGTCTGCGCCCTTGAACGCCATGCGCACGAAGTCACGCACGGTTTCGGTCCGGTTGGTCGCGAGTACATAGGTGTCGGGGGTGTCGACCTGGAGCATGCGCCACATGCCCTCGACGTATTCTTTTGCAAAGCCCCAATCCCGCTTGGCATCGAGGTTCCCGAGCTCGAGCACGTCGAGCTTGCCGAGCTTGATCTTGGCGACGCTGTCGGTGATCTTCCGGGTCACGAATTCGCGACCGCGAAGTGGGCTTTCGTGATTGAACAGGATGCCGCTGCAGCCGAAGATGTCGTAGCTCTCGCGGTAGTTGATGGTCATCCAGTGGGCATAGAGCTTGGCTACGCCGTAGGGGCTGCGCGGATAAAAAGGAGTGTCTTCCACCTGCGGAATGGCCTGCACCTTGCCGAACATCTCGGAGGTGGACGCCTGGTAGAAGCGGATCTTGGGATTGACGAGGCGAATGGCCTCCAGCAGATGCAAGGCGCCGACACCGGTGATCTGAGCGGTCGCCACCGGCTGGTTGAAGCTCACGCCCACGAAGCTCTGTGCCGCAAGGTTGTAGACCTCGACGGGTTCTGCTTGGCGGAGCAACTCGATCGAACTTCCCAGGTCGGTCAGGTCGTACTCCACAAGGTGGAGGTCAGGGTGGTTCTGAATCCCCAGTTCCTCCATGCGCCAGAAGTTGACGGAACTGGTGCGCCGATAGGTGCCGTAGACGACGTACCCCTTGGCGAGCAGCAACTCGGCCAGGTAAGCGCCATCCTGGCCGGTGATGCCCGTAACTACGGCATGTTTTTTCATGAGAACCTTTTCTGTATTACTGCAAGGCCGCATTGCGCGGCGGCTGGGACCATCCAAGTGACAGTGGACGATCCGCCCGATCGAAGCCGAGATTCTGCCAAATCAGGAAAAGCTACTACGCGGCATATTTGTTACGTAACTTGCCGCGGTGGAGGTACTCAGGTGCTCCGAGGGGGCCGCGGCGGCGCACAGCAACCTGAATTGGTACAAGCGTCACACCAAAGTGCAACATAGTTGAAGATTTGCGTGGCTGAAAGCCAACAGCCTGCAGGGATAATAAATACGCAGGGCGCCGGGCATAGGCCAACAGGCATGTTCGACGCGGGGAGCCAAGAACTGGCACATCGAGCGGGCAAGCCGACCTAATGCTCCAGATAGACAAAGCAAGTATGAGCGACACACCACGAGACGCAGAAAAACTCGCCGAGGCAGAGCGGCAGATTGCCGCCCTGAAACTGCGCCTGGAGTTGCAGGAGCGACTCGTACTCAGCAGCGGCGATTCGTTCGAGGCGCAGATCGAAGAGGCGAACCAGCGGGCAGCCTTGGCATTGCATCAGCAGAGCGCAGTTCTCAATTCGACCTCCTGGCGGCTGACCGCCCCTTTGCGGAAGGTCTCCGCAGCCATTCCTTCCTCTTGGCGCGGACATCTGCGCCGCGCAGCGAAGGCCACCTGGTGGGTTGCCACGCCCTGGCGGATGCCGCAGCGGCTGCAGTTTCTCAAGGAGCGCCGCAGCACGAACGAGTCGAGCGATTTTCCGTTCCTGCCAGTTGCCGGCACCGATGACGGATCCAGCGCTCAAAAGGCCTACCGCCAATGGATTGCCGAGCACGAACATCGGTCAGCCGCAATCGCCGGCACGTTCGTCACTCCCAAGTTGAGCTTTCTGCTTTGTGCAAGCGGGGCACAGTCGGAGTCGCTGAGCGACACGGTCAAATCGATTCGCGCGCAAGATTTCCCGCATTGGCAGCTCGTCGTCGCGGTCACGAGCGATCACGCGGACGCACTCGACGACGCCTTGCGCGTGCTGCAGGACGAAGAGCCCCGTGTCATCACCGTGCCCGCTGCCGGGATGAACCGCGCCGAGGCGCTTTCTGCTTGCCTTTCGATGGCCGACGGCGATTTCATTGCCGTGCTCGACGCCGGAGACGTGATCGCGCAGGGTGCCGCCATTGAAATCGGCAACGCGCTCATCGAGGCGCCGGCAAGCGATATCGTGTACTGCGACGAGGACGAATGGTCGGTCGAGGGCGGTCGGGCGCGGCCATACTTCAAGCCGGGCTGGTCTCCGGAACTGCTGTATGCCTTCAATTACTTCGGGCGCCTGACGCTGTTGCGTCGGCACCTGGTGGAGGCTGCAGGCGGTGTCGATGCCAATGCCGGCGCCGGTGTGGAGTGGGATCTGAATCTTCGTGCGAGCGACATGGCGCAGACCATCACACGCATCCCCAAGGTGTTGTGCCATCGTTCGGCGGGCAGCCTGCGGGACAGGCCGCCCGCGGAGTCGGCCGAAGCGGTTGCGCATCGCGCGGTGTTGCGCAACTACTGGGCACGCAAGGAGATCGAAGCCTCGGTCCAGACACAGCCCGATGGCACGCAGCATGCAACCTGGGCCATCGACCAGCCGCCGCTCGTCTCGATCGTCATTCCCTCGAAGAACAAGGACCATCTGCTGCGCATGTCGGTGGGCGGGCTGCTGCGAGGCACCTCCTACCCGAACAAGGAAATCATCGTCGTGGACACCGGCTCCACGGAGCCGGAAACGCTGGCGTACTACGCAGAGCTCGCGGCCGAACCCAGCGTTCGAATCGTTCACTTCAACAAGACCTTCAACTACTCCGCTGCCTGCAACCACGGCGCGGCGTTCTCGCGCGGCGAGATCCTGCTGTTCCTGAACAACGACATCGAAATCGTGTCCCCCGACTGGCTCGACGAAATGGTGCGCGTCGCCATGCGGCCAGGTGTCGGCGTGGTCGGTGCCAAGCTGGTCTTTCCATCGGGCGAATTGCAGCACGGTGGCGTGGGGGTCGGCATTCATCTTTGCGGCCTGATGTACCGCAGCGCTGAACGGCTCGGTTGGGGCGTGTTCGGTTCGCCGGACCACGCCCGCAACTGGCTCGCCATCATGGGTGCGTGCCAGATGGTCCGGCGGGACGTGTTCGAGCGCGTCGGCGGATTCGACGAGTCGTACCTCATCGCCATGAGCGACGTCGCACTCTGCCTTCATGTCTGGCGTGCGGGTTACCGCATTGCCTACGTACCGCAGGCGCGCCTGGTACATCATGAAGGCGCGACGCGGGGCAACAGCAATCCCGAAATCGACATGCGCCGTGTGGCCGACGACATTCGCGCCCTGGGCATCGATGAAGACCCCTATCTTCATCCCGAACTGGATGCGAACTACGCCATCCCCGTTCTTCGGCTGGGTGCAGCGCCCACGGTCCGCGAGAAGCTCAGGGCAAGCCTGCGCGAGTTCGGCTCGCCAAGGGCGCAGGTCCAGACGCTCGACCTGTCGAACGACGGCGCTTGCCTGGCGGTCGCCATGCTGCCGCGCGAGAGCGTGGTCTGGACGCCCCAGCCGGTGCATGGCGTGCGCGACGTCTGGTCCGCGGCGCGGTGGTGCCTGGATCTCTTGCGTACTTGTGCCGACGTTCGCTTGCGCTTCCCAGCGGCGCTGACCGAAGGTCCCGACGGTGCGTTTTTCGGTTGGCTGCAAGCAGAGGGTGCAAGCCGTTTCGGGCTTGGCCCCGATGGGCTCGCCGCAATTCGCGCGTTGTGGTCGGAAGACCTGGCGGCTCGGGCGCGGCAGGCATTTCTCTTTCACTCGGAGGTCCGGGCGCTGCTCCCACATGGCTTACTGCCCATCGGAAAGCGCGACCTGTTCCATTGGTTCATGCAGCATGGCCGGCGGGACGCAAGCTTGCGGCTCGAAGAGATCTGGTGGCTGTTCTGGACCGCCGCCGAAAAGCCGGAAGCTGAACTGGTCAAGGCCTTCGAGTTCACGCCGGAGTGGCAAAAGCTCTATCCAGACGGTTTGACGATTTTTGGCCGCCGCGCCTTTGCCGCATGGTTTCGCGCTCACTACCGCGTGGCCGAGTTGTGGGCCGATCCGGAGCGCTGGGCAGTCGACATTCCGCCCGCGCGTCAGCTTCGATCGGCCTATCGCACGCGCGAGCTTTGGCAGCGCGTGCATCCGGACGCCCTTGACGACCCTCAGTCTGCCGGGGCGCTGATCGACTGGCTCCAGTCGCCCGAAGCCATGCAGCCGAAGGACATACGGGAATGGTGCGCCACGCTCGACAAGGACGCTGTGGCAGCCGAGATGACGTCGCTCGGCGTCAACGTCATTGGCCATTTCTCATATCCGTCGGGTCTTCGCGTTTCGGTGGAAGCGCTGGTCAAGGGGCTGCGACAAGTTGGCGTGCAGACCGCATTGCGCGACCTTCGAACGGACAGGAAGGACGACCCGGTCCACGCCCAGTTCCGCGATTTCGAAGACTTCGAGACGACCATCATCCACACACAACCCGAGCCGTTCTTCAACGAGGCCTATAGCCGCAGCGACTTGAGCGAGCACCCCTCGCGCACCTATCGCATCGCCTATTGGTACTGGGAATTCGACTCGATTCCCGATTCGTGGCTCGACGCGGCCGCGAAGGTCGATGAAGTCTGGACGGCCACCGAATTCGTTGCCAAGGGTCTGCGCGAACGGCTCTCCATTCCGGTGCGCACCATATTCCCAGGTGTTGCGCTGGGCAGCTATCAGCAGCGCGAGCGCAAGTACTTCGGCCTGCAAGACGGAAGCTTCACGTTCCTGTTCACGTTCCACATGATGAGCGTGATGGAGCGGAAAAATCCGCTTGGCCTGATCAACGCGTTCAAGGCTGCATTCACACCGCAGGACGATGTGACGCTGGTGCTGAAGACGTCCTTCGGTGACCGCCACCCAGCCCAATTGCAGGAACTGCGCGCCGCCGCGGCCAACCACAACATCGTGGTGATCGACCAGGTCTACAGCCCCGACGAAGTGCTGTCGCTGATGGACGCGTGCGACGTTTATGTGTCCCTGCATCGCAGCGAAGGGCTGGGCCTCACGATGGCCGAGGCCATGCTGATGGGCAAGCCGGTCATTGCCACCAATTACTCCGGCAACGTCGATTTCATGGGCGAGGAAGACAGTCTGCTCGTACCCTACAAGCTGGTGAAGCTCGGTCGCCCGATTCCGCCTTACGACGAAAATCTCGAATGGGCGGAGCCATCGACGGAGCACGCGGCGCAGCTCATGCGCCGACTCTACGAAGACCGCGAATGGGCCAGGCAGATCGGGGCGCGGGGCAAGGCTCGTGCGGCCATCGATCTATCGCTCGAAACCGCGGGCCACAGGGCGGCTGCGAGATTGGCGGAGATCCGGGCATCGCTACGGACGATGCCGAAGGGCTGAAGCCAGCCAGGAGGTTTGCTCAAGGCCACGCGCGTGGCCTTGAGGGTGTGGCCGATCAGCCGACCAGTCGCGCGCGTTCCGCCATCAACTCGGCCATCCATTCGTCCATGTCCACCGCTTCGAGCCGGCCATGGCTGAGCTTCACGACCTTGTTGCATTCCTTGGCAATCAGGTCGGGCGAGTGCGAGGCAAGCACCAGGATGCCGGACTTGGACACCACGTCGCGCATGCGCTTCTCGGCTTTTTCCGTGAATTCGGCATCGCCCACCGACAGCCATTCGTCCATCAGCAGGATGTCTGCCTCGACGCTGGTCGAGATGGCGAATGCCAGGCGCATCATCATGCCGGTGGAGTAGGTGCGCACCGGCATGTCGACATACTGGCCGAGCCCGCTGAATTCGCAGATCTCGGGCGTCCGCCGGTCGATTTCCTTCTTGCTCATGCCCATGACGAGGCCGCGCAGCATGATGTTCTCGACGCCGGTTGCATCGACCTCGATGCCGAGCGACGGATCGATCAGGCTCGAAACGCTGCCTTCGCGGCGGAATTCACCGGCCGAAGGCTCGTAGACGCCCGCCAGGGTGCGCAGCAGCGTCGACTTGCCTGCGCCGTTGTGGCCGATCAGTCCCAGCCGGTCGCCGCTGCGCAGTTCCAGGTTGATGCCGCTCAAGGCCTGCACGACGGTGACGCCGGTCTCCTTGCCGAAACGTCCGCCCGTGACGGACGCGGCCAAGGTCTTCTTCAGAGACGCCGCGCCCGCACCGTAGATCGGGAAATTGACAGCGACGTTCTTGAGTGAAATGAGTGCCATAAATCAGAGCCAGTAGACAACGCGCCGGCGGTACTTGACGAAGAGCAGCGTGGAGCCCACGACGCTGACGGCCGTCCAGACCAAGATGCCGAGCCAGCTGTGCAGTTCCGCCACGCCGCCCATCAAGGGTGTGCGCAGCAGGTCGAGCATTTGTGCAAAGGGATTCCACAGGATGTACTGGGCGCGCTGCGGCAGGGTTTCCGGCAGCCAGAACACCGGGGTCAGAAACATCAGCATCTGCATGACGCTGGTCACGATCTGGGTCACGTCGCGAAAACGCGTGCAGATGAGCCCCAGAAGCAGCCCGAGCGCATGTGCATTGACGATCGCGATCAACATCGCGGGGAATATCAGCAGCGCCGACCACGAAAGCGAAATGCCCGCCCACAGCGCCACCGGGATATACAGAACAATCTGGTGTGCGAACTGGATCAGGTTGCGCGCGATGCTTCGCCAGACGAAAAGGCTGATCGGGAAGTAGCCCTGCTTCAGGTAATTGGACGAGCCCACGAACGCGTTGCACGCCTCGGAGACCACGCTGGCAAAGAAGCCCCAGAAGATGATCCCGAGTGCAAGGTGCGGAAAGAACTTGGACAGTTCCGTGCCGAAGAGCGAGCTGTAGAGCGGGCCCATGCCGCCGATCATGGCGCCCATGCTCAGCGTGAGCCAGATCGGTCCGAGCATCGAACGCCGGTAGCGCAGCACGATGTCGAACCACGCCAGGGTCCACCAGATGTCGGTGCGGCGCGTACCCTCCCACCAGTCGGACAGGGCGCTACGATGGAGGTTGGAGTGAATTTCTTGGGTCATGTGCGTCCGTAGGTGTCTGCGAGCCTGACGATATCGTCCTCGCCAAGGTAAACACCGCACTGGACTTCGATGAGCACCAATAGATCTTCGCCGATGTTGGTCAAACGATGTTTCTCCTTCAATGGGATGTGGCGGTATTGGCCCGGCCCGGTGACATGTTCGATGTCGCCGATCTGGACGATGCCTCGCCCTTGCACCACCACCCAATGCTCGGCGCGCTGGTGGTGATACTGCAAAGACAGCGATTCTCCGGGCTTGACCGTGATTCGCTTGACCTTGTAGCCGTCTTCTTCCTTGAGTGTTGCGTACGTGCCCCATGGCCGGTGCACCACCGAGGGCAGGTGAACCGCCTCGTGCTTGCGCGACTTGAGCGTGTCGACGACTTTCTTGACTTCCTGGGCGCTGTCCTTGTGGGCAACGAGCAGTGCGTCGGGCGTGTCGACGATGACGAGGTCGTGTACCCCCAGCGTTGCCACCAGCTTCGGAATGTGGCTGTCGACCTGGACATGAGTGCCCGTGGTGTCGATGGCCACGACGTCCGAGGGCATGGTGTTGCCGCTCGCATCGGGTGGCTGGGCCTTTGCCACTGCGGGCCAGGACCCGACATCGCTCCAATGGAACTTGGCGGGCACCACATGCACATTCTCGGCAGGCTCCATCACTGCATAGTCGATGCTGATGTCGGGCTGGAGTCCGAAGTCGTGCAGGCCGAACTGGATCATGTTGCCGTCGTGAGCCGCGCTGCGCAGGGCCTTCCTGGCGGCCGCCAGCAGTTCGGGTGCGTGCTTCTCGAAGGCCGCCAATATGGCGTCCGCCGTGAAGCAGAACATCCCGCTGTTCCAGTAGTAGCGTCCGGTTGCCAGGTATTCCTGGGCGGTCTCGAGATCAGGCTTCTCGACGAAGCGCTTGGCCGGCTGGCTCGATCGCGAGGCCTGGGCCACCTCGATGTAGCCGAAGCCGGTGTCCGGACTCGTCGGGCTGATGCCGAAGACGACCAGAGCGCCCTGGGTGGCGAGTTTGAAGGCCTGGCTGGCACTGGCGACGAAGGCCTCGACGTCGGGCACGAGGTGATCGGCCGACAGCACCAGCATCACGGTATCGCCGCCGAATTTCTCGATGCATTGAAGCGCCGCGAGTGCAATGGCCGGGCCGGTGTTGCGGCCCTTCGGCTCGAGAAGCAGCGTGGCGTCCGGCGGGTCGGACATCTGCCCGAGCACGTCCTTGGTCAGGAAGAGATGATCCTTGTTCGTAACGATCATCAGGTCGCCTGTGCCGCAGGCCTGGCCGCGTTCGATGGCCTGCTGCAGCAGCGTCGAGCCGCCAAGCTTCATGAACGGTTTGGGAAACGCCTGCCTCGACGCTGGCCAGAGTCGGGAGCCTGCCCCCCCCGAGAGCACAACTGAAAGGACGCGCATTTTTTATAGGAGTGTGAAGAAGAGGATAATTTTACCGGCTCCGGTTTCAGGGGCCGGTAACCAGTGGAAGCCGCTATCTTTCGTGATGATCCCGAGCAATGTCCAGTAAGCCCACGCTGCCAGCCGCGCAGCACCATTCCCGTCCACGGGGGCTTGAAGGCGGTTCGAGCAGCGCGCAGCTCCAGCGCCGCATTGCCTTGCTCGAGCACGAGGCCCAAGCGCTGGAAGCGCAAATCCATGGCATGCAGCGTTCCACCAGCTGGCGAATCACGGCGCCCTTGCGTTGGATGAGCGGGTGCGTTCAACGCATTGTGCGTGGTGCGCCCAACCCGCCGAACGTGGAGCGGGGAGACTACACCGATTGGATCGAGCGCTATGACAGGCCCGCCGCCGGCGAATACGACCGCTTGCGCAAAGAGGTCGATGCCTGGCCGAAGCGCCCGCGCCTGCTGCTGCTGCACGAGGGCGAACCGGACGTGCGCTTCCTCGATGCACAGGCCTATCCATGCTGGACGCAGCGGCGCATCGAAACATCGCCAGAGGCCTTCGCAGCCGCGGCATCCGCCGATTGGGTCATCTGGCTAGAGGCTGGTTGTACCTTGCCGCCACACGCTCTGTACACGATCGCCCAGCAGATCGCCGCCCATTCCCAGGCGCGCCTGATCTATGCCGATGAGGACGAACTGGATGCGAGCGGACAGCGCATCCAACCATTTTTCAAGCCTGACTGGAATCCGGACCTTTTTCTCGGACGCAATCTTTTTTCGCCGTGGGTCGCCATCGAGGCGGGTCTGTTCGATCAGGTCGGCGGGGTTCAGATGGCGCCATCGGCCGCTGCGCGCGGCCTCGACCTTGCGTTGCGGTGCATGGAGCGCGTGCGGAGCGACCAGATCCTGCACATTCCGCGCGTGCTCGGGCACCGCCGAATCGCCACAGCAGGGATAGCTGAAGCAGCCAGGGGCGGCACGGAAGGCGTCCTCGCGCTCAACGCGCATTTCGAGCGCACCGGCATTGCAGCGACCGCCGAGGTCGCGCCATTCGGCTATCGCACACGCTATGCATTGCCGGCGATGCCGCCGCTGGTTTCGCTGGTCATCCCCACGCGCAATGCGTTGCCGCTGGTGCGGCAGTGCATCGAGAGCATCGTGCTCGAGACCGACTACCCCCACTACGAGATCCTGCTGGTCGACAACGCCTCGGACGATCCCGAGGCGCTGGCTTATTTCGCCGAACTCGATGCCCAGCCCGGCATCACGGTGATCCGGGACGAGCGCCCGTTCAACTATTCGGCGCTGAACAATGCAGCCGTTGCACGCGCGCGGGGAGAGCTGGTGGCGCTCCTCAACAACGACATCGAGGTCGTCTCCCCCGACTGGCTTTCGGAGATGGTGTCGATCGCCCTGCAGCCCGGCGTCGGCGCGGTGGGCGCGAAGCTGCTCTATCCCGACTTGACGGTCCAGCACGGCGGCGTGGTTCTCGGCGTCGGCGGCATTGCCGGCCACGCGCACAAGCATCTTGCGCGCTCGGATCCGGGCCATGGAGGGCGGGCGCAGCTCATTCAGTCCTTCTGCGCGGTGACGGCGGCATGCCTGGTGGTGCGCAAGTCGCTCTACGAGCAGGTCGGCGGACTCGACGAGGCGCACCTGGGCGTTGCCTACAACGACGTCGATTTCTGCCTGCGCCTGCGCCAGGCGGGCCTGCGCAACGTCTGGACGCCCTGGGCCGAGCTGCT